>Ga0209541_10010113_pt1 | contig 15113 bp, 19 predicted proteins | sample RifCSPlowO2_01_FD_184027 | JGI IMG/M metagenome (GOLD analysis project Ga0209541, IMG submission 184027) | Groundwater microbial communities from Rifle, Colorado - Rifle CSP2_plank lowO2_0.1 (SPAdes) (version 2) | ecosystem: Environmental > Aquatic > Deep subsurface > Groundwater | place...
CTTCTTGAGATGGAAACGGAAATTAAACATATGCATGAGGACATAGAACATATAAAAAAAAGCTTGGACTTTATTAAAAATATTTTAGCAGAAGATTACGATTTAAGTGAAAGTGCAAAAAACCAGCTTAATGTAGCAAGTAAAACCCCTATTTCTGAATATATTGACCATAATGAAGTCAAAAAAAGATTATTAAGATGAATTATACTTTGAAGTGGCATCCTCAAGCTTTTAGGGTGCTTAAGAGATTGCCAAAAGATATAATTAAAAGAGTTACAAATAAATTTGATCTTCTAACTGAAGACCCTTTTCGGTATCTTGAGCATTACGAAGGTAAGGATTTATTTAAATTGAGAATAGGCGATTACAGGGCATTAGTCAAAGTGAATTTTGAAGGTAAATTGCTTCTTGTTCAAGTTTTTAATCACAGAAGTAAGATTTATAATAAATAACTTAATATTTTAAAAAATGAAGCACACTTTAAAAGTAACAATTGCTTTAGTCCTTTTCTTCTTCATGGCTCAGTTCACAGGATTATTAATTATAAATCACTACATTGACCACAGGAAAACCGTTGAAACAAAAAAAGTTGAGTGGCAGCCGTTGCCTTACAACCTTGAAAGGCCTGAAGTTAAAAATCAAAGCTTTTCTTTCATTTACATAAGCATAGCGATTTTGATTGGAACAGTCTTGGTTTTGCTGTTGGTAAGGTTCAACAAGCCTTTTATATGGAGGCTCTGGTTTTTTGCAACTGTGTGGCTTACTTTGTCCATTGCATTTTCAGCTTTCATAAACAACATTGCTGCTGCTGTCTTGGCATTAGTCATATCTGTTTTGAAATTGTACAAGCCGAACATAATAATACAGAATATGTCTGAGATATTCATTTACGGGGGGTTGGCTTCCATATTTGTTCCGATGATAAATTTGTTCGCTGCATTCATGCTTTTAATCGTTGTTTCAGTCTATGATTTTATTGCTGTTTTCAAGACAAAACACATGATAAAGCTTGCAAAGTTTCAGTCAGAATCCAAAGTTTTTCCGGGCCTGCTCATTCCCTATGGAAAAAATAAGGTTGTGCTTAAAGGCGAAGCAATGCCAAACCCAGAATCCAAAGAAAAAAAACTGAGAATTGCTGTTTTGGGCGGTGGGGACATCGGCTTTACGCTAATATTTGCAGGTGTTGTGATGAAAGGATTGATGCTGCAGGAAACAATACTCATAGGTTTTTTAAAAACTTTGATTATTCCAATATTCGTTAGTTTTGCATTATTGATTTTGCTGCTGAAGGGCCAGCAGAACAAGTTTTATCCTGCAATGCCTGTTTTAAGCATCGGGTGTTTTATAGGTTATTTGGTTGTGTGGTTGATTTAAAGAGAAAAGTTTATAAATGAGTTATACATGTATAACTTCTATGATGGAGATAAAAGTCAAAACGAAGAAATGGGGCAATTCTATAGGCATCTTAATACCAAAAGAAGCTGTTAGGAAAGAGAACATAAAGCCTGAACAAGAAGTTACCGTTTTAATTAGTGCAAAGCCTATAACAAAAGGAAAGGATATTTTTGGCACAATGAAATTTAAGAAGTCAACAGAGGAATTAATGAGAAAAGTAGATAAGGATCTTGATTTTGGTTTCTAAAATGAGCTATTTTTTTGATACATATGCGCTAATTGAATTAATGCTTAGCAATCCGTCTTATGAAAAATATAAAAATTTTCCAGTTAAGATTAGTATATTAAACATTGCAGAAATATACTCGATAATCTTAAGGAATAAAAGCAAAGACGAAGCTGACAAGTGGTTTGAAAATTATAATTTTGAATTATTGGAAATATTTCCTAAGACAATGGCTAAAGCTGTTTATTTTCGATTCATGCGTAAAAATAACATTTCATTGACGGATGCCGCTGGTTACATTCTTTCCCTTGAAAATAATCTAAAATTCCTAACAGGGGATAGTAAATTTGAAAATATGCCAAATGTAGAATTTGTCAAATAATAGATAAACTTTAAAATCTAATAAGTATTCTAAACCTTGGGAGGACTTTGCCGGGAGGTTAGCACTCTCCTGTCAGCGCAAACGTGCTTATGCGCGGTGAAGCTTGGGAAGCAGCTTGAGTTGTTGCTATTAGTCTTGCTGCTGGCGTAGAAGCTCTGCCTTATGGGACTTGTGCTTTTGAAAATCTGTAAGGTTCGGAAGAAAGCAGCAGTAATCTTGGGCATTGGTGCTTATGAGTAACAGAGTGGAGCTGGTTGCAAGGTAGCTGATTGCGATGGCTTTTGCCCATTTTCAAGCATGTCCTCCTGTTTTTTTATTTTTTAAGAATGAGATTGGACTTGGATTTTTAAACCATCAACCTTTTGAAGTGGTCAAACCCATTTTGCAAGTTGTATTTCTTATTGTTCCTGATTAATTTTATTCCATATCTTTTATCAACAATTTGTCCAATAACTTTAACATCATATTTTCTTAGTTTTTTTAGTTTATTTTCATTTGCCGTGAATATCAACTCAAAATCTTCTCCGCCGTAAAGCGCAAAATCAAGCGTATCTTTATTCAGTTTTTTTGAATCATTCATTGTATTTTTTGAAATTGGGATTTTATTAGCATAGATTATTGCGCCTACTTTAGACTCTTTGCATATGTGTTTAACTTCAGAAGCAACGCCATCGCTTACGTCAATCATTGAATTAATTCCAACTTTAATCAGTTTTCTAGCCAAATCAAGTCTTGATTTTGGTTCAAGATGTTTTTTTGTTGTTTTTCCATTAATATTGTTTTTTAACAATTCCAGTCCAACAGCTGACTTGCCTACATCTCCGCTGCAGAATATTAGATCATTGGTTTTTGCCTCGCTTCTCAATGTTAAAAATCTTTTTTCAACAAAGCCGATTAGCGCAACATCAACAATAACATTTTTTGAATGCGTTATGTCGCCTCCTACAATATTTATTTTATATTTTTTTGATTTTTTGTTTATGCCATTGAACAGCTCATCGACAAACTCAACATCGATATCAGCTGGCAAAGCCAAAGAGATTGTTGCAAATCTTGGCAAGCCTCCCATTGCGGCAATGTCGCTCACATTCTGCTCAATTGCCTTCATTCCAATCTGTTCCGGGGTTGAGTACTTTAAGGAAAAATGGCTGTTTTCAGCCATCATATCAGTGGTAAAAACAAGGTACTTATTTTTGTCGTACTTCAAAACAGCGGCATCGTCTCCAATTCCAGCAATAACATCATTAGAATAGAGTTTTACCTTATTTTTTATCCTTTCGATCAAGCCAAACTCGCCCCCAATATCTTTGATTTTCATGATTTTTATTTTTTAATCAATATGAGTTAGCCATTTCCTATAATTCCTGTCCTTTCCCCTCACAATATCATAAAATTTGTTTCTTATCTTTAATGTTATTTTCCCAGCTTTTCCATCTCCAATATTTTTGCCGTCAATTGATATAATAGGTGCTATTTCAGTCGCAGTGCCGCTGAAAAAGAGCTCATCAGCATTTATAACCTCGCTTAATGTCACTTCTTTTTCATAAGTTTTTATATCAAAATCATTGCTTATTTTTAATATAGAGTTTCTTGTTATTCCATGCAATGCGCTTTTGCTGTTTGGTGTTGTTAAGTTTCCATCTTTAACAATAAATATGTTTTCAGCAGGCCCTTCTGCAACAAAGCCTTTGTCATCAAGCATCAAGGCTTCATCAAATCCTTTTTTTCTGACTTCATACATTGCAAGAATTGAATTTGCATAATTTCCGCTTATTTTTGCCCCGAAAATAGTTGATTTTTCAGAGTGCCTCGCATACTTAGAGGTCATAATTCTCAAATCTTTTGAGTAATAGTGCTCCCAGGGTATTGTTATTATAGCTATGCTGACAGGAATATCTTTTGGATATATCCCAATATTCCCATATCCATAAAAAGCCAAAGGCCTTATATAAGCATCATCCAGTTTATTTTTTTTAATTATTTTTTTTATTGAATTTTTTAATTGTTGTTTTGTAAATTTAAGCTTCATGCTCAGTGAATTTGCAGAATAAAATAATCTTTCAATGTGCTCGTCAAGCCTGAAAATCGCAATTCCATCATCAGTTTTGTAGGAGTGTATGCCCTCGAAAACAGCAGATCCGTAGTGTAGCGAATGGGTGAGTATATGAATTTTAGCTTTATCCCATGGTACCATTTTTCCATCCATCCAAATTTTAGAGGTTTTTTTAATCATTATATTACCTGAAGTTGATAAACTCTATAAAAATATTTTGTTTAAACTATATAAATCACTAACCACTGGACATCTCTGCCTAAAATATATAAAGTAAGACTTCTACTACACTTGAAAAAGAGAACACGCAAAACTCCCAAATTAAGCTTTTCGGCTTTCAGCACGAAAATCTTTTACGGAGTTTAGCTTAACATTCTCTTTTTCTTAGAACTCCAAAGTTTTAGGAGAAAATAAAAAACTTTGGTGGTTGATGAAAATGATTAAATATACAAAATCAAATGGAATAATAAGTAATAATTATGAGTATATAACTTTTGATAAAGTAGAATATAAAACAAATATACGTAAAATTCATAATTCTCTGCTCATAACAGTACCAAAAGATATGGTAAATGAGTTTAAACTTAAAGTTGGAAGTCCACTGTTCATTATATTAGAGTATAAAAATATGATTAAAAAGTTTATAACGTGCTTGTCACATGGTTCTTATGTATTCTTAGCAAATATTCCGAATTATAAAGAACATGGTTTAATAGGAAAAGAAGAAATAAGCATCAGAATTTTATTTAATCAGAGAATCAAGAAAATAACAAATTATGGTAATTTAGTAGATATGACCAACTTAGATTTATCCAAAATTAACTATTTTATTGAGAAGGACAGGGTTTACCTACATTACAAAAGTTCAAATACTAAAAAAGGGAATGTGATAAATAGATTTTTTGCAATACAATAGTGAACTAGCCTATATCATCGGTTTATATGATGCTGAAGGAGCAGAGAATTCATTCAGATTCACAAATTCTGACCCAGAAATAATCAAAATATTTCTAGAGAATATAGAATTGATATTTGGCTTAAGAGAACAAGATTTTGACGCACAAATTACAATGGTTTCTACTAACAAAGAATCGAATAAAGCTAAAAATTTCTGGTTAAAAAAATTCCCAAATTTAAATATATTTAAGACTGTTAGTTATAAATATGGTGAAGGGATAGAATTTGGGTCGTTAAGTGTTATAATAAATACTTTAACAATGTCAACTATTTGGAGATCATTAAGAGTCAAAATGAGAAAATTAATAGTTTTAGATGAAGTTTTATCTTCTTCTTATATAAGTGGGATTCTTGATGGAGATGGAAATGTATATATAGATAAAGATACAAAATCTGTTATATCAGTTAGAATAACATCAGATTCAAGAAAAGATTGTTCCTTAATTACTGATAGTTTAAAAAATTTAGGTATAACTTTTAAAATAGACGATGCTAAAAATTCGAATAAAAGAGATATAGTTATTTTTAAATGGGACAATTTTATAAAGCTCTTTAATTATAATGGATATTTCCGGTATAATATCGAAAGAAAAACAAAATTTTTAGATGGTTTATTAAATCATAGAAGATCCAAAGTGATGCTAAGGACTTTAAAATCAATAGCAAATAAAAATTATTCTCAAGTGTCAATTTCTGATGCTATGAAAATAAAAAGAAAGCATATGAGAAGGGTATACAACTATTTAGAACAACTTAAAACACTTAATATGGTAAATTATTACAGTAATAATAATGCTTATTTAACAGAAAAGGGTAAAAATTTCTTAAGAATACTAAAATAATTTTGTTTCTTTTATACCCATATTGCATTAATGTTTTTATTGGACAATTTTATAGTTGCTTTGCTTCCATTTTTCAGGCTGTGCTCTTTTCCAACAGAATCCGCTATTAAAATTCCATCAAGCATTTCTGAAACAATCGATATTTTCTGATTTTTATTCAATGTCCCATATTTTAATTTGTAGTTTTTGAAGACCTTGCCTTCATATGGCTCCCTTACAACAAACTGGTAGTTTTTTGAGTCTAAAGGCAGAGTTTTGCTGCAACATGACTTTGCCCATGCATGGCTTCCAGTTGGAGTTGTTATTAAAATGCCGCTGCTCTTGTGCCTTTCTTTCCTGCCATCCACCTGTATTATATATTTTGCAGCATGGTACGATTTTCTTGTCCCCACAAAGAACTCATTCAATGCAAAGGTTTCAATTTTTTTATTGTTGATGTAGGCTTCCAACCTTGGCAGTTTCCTGATTTTAAATTCATTATTTGTTATCCTCTTTAATTTTTCCCAAAAATTGCCTTTATTGCTTTTCATAAAAAATCCTTCCTTGTTTTTTACATCGGAATTTACCCCGAGCAGCATCTGCTTGTCAATAAACTGGGCAGCCCTTAGGAAAGTGCCATCGCCGCCAACAGCAATTATTAAGCTTTTGTTTTTGAACTGGTTTTTATTTAATTCATCCCTGTTTGCAAGTTTATAATGGATTTTGTATTTTTTTAATGCTTTTTTGACTACTTCAAGTGTGAATTTCTGCTCTTTGTTTCTGGGGATTGTGTAGACTATCAGGATATTTTTGAGATTCATATTATAGAAGTAAATTTTATGGCTTATAAAGTTTATCTTTAACGCATTGTCTTAAAATGCCCGCATAAAATATCATAAACCCTTTTTCCATCATCAATAGCATGTATATTGTTAAGTGACTCTTTCGAAGCAAATCCTTCTTTTACTAAATATTCTGCTTGAGCTTTAAGTGTGCTCGCATCTCCGAGCAAAAGAATTGTTTTTCTCGCGCCAATACCTACCCTGCTCTTCATAGTCATTGTATTATAAAATTCAAGATGTGTCCCGAATCCTCCAGGGCCATAAACTTCTATTTCAACTACTCTTGCCATAAGCTCCTGCCTTGGAAGCAGATGGCGTTCATCGTAATACTGCACAAAATCCATATCAACATCATGCGGTTGGCCTTGGACATTCCAAAAAACTCCTCCAACAAGCAAACCCTTTTCCCTGGCTTTTTGGCTAACTCTCTGCATGAAGGAATCTTCCTCCCCCCAACCGCCTGTAATGAATCCAACTTTTACACCATGAAATCTTAGAATGCCATCAAGCGTATCATCCGCTATTTGCGCAACCTCATCACTTATTTTCTTGGAAGAACCATAAAACGCGACTAGTTTTCCGCTTTTATGATAATCCACGAACTCCTGCAATTTTTCTGGTTTTACCCAAAAACCAGAGTAATAAATCATCCACTTGTTTGTATTAGGGTTACGCCAGTAGATGGTTGTATCTTGCTCTGCTAATTTGCTTAAGTCCTCTAAGGCACCACCAGAAAAAAAGACGCCATTAGGCGCATTAAGTAGATAAAGAGTTTTTAATCTTCCTTCTTTAGAAAGCCTTTTTAAATCATCGATCACATCTCCTTTAACTCTTCTGCCAATATTTCCAGGAAATTGATTAAAAATAAAACTAATTTTGTTTCTGTTTTGAAAATCTTCTATAAATCCATCAATGCCTATATTCTGTCTCGCTATTCTTCTGTAAACGCCATGGGAGTCATCAATAAAAGCAAAATATTCTATAAACTGCACATTGTCTCCTGAAAACCAGAAGTTGCTACTAAATTTTTTAAGTGTGGGATTATCATCTAATCTTACTCCAGGGCCAGAATCAAGAGAAGCAGGCATATAAATTTTGGCCTCTCTGCGCCTTGGTCGTGCTAAAAACACCTTTATTCCTTCTATTTCAAAGTCCTCAATTCCATTCCCTATGTATTCTGCATAAAAATCAAATTTTGTATGTTGGCTTCCTACCTTTGCACCAGAATGATTTTTGTCCAAAACAATAACTTCTAAGCCACTAGTCATTAATGTCGCCATTGTTACTATTCCCCCTTTTTTTGGAACTACAAGCCTGTCAACTTCTTGGGCTTCTTGATACTTTGTTAGTCTTGACCTAGATTCTCTTCCGCTTACAATTGCCCTTAAGGCATCTTTTGAATAGTTGGCTGTTGGTTTAAGAAGTATTTTATGCAACGGAAGCGTAAGAACGCCATTATCATCTAATTTTCGACCTTCTCCAACTATGACAAATCTTGTAGAAAGGTATTCTCTTAACAAAGGTTCAGGAATATGCATAACAGGGTCATCTACATAATACTTGCCAAGATGGACACCAGTTTCAAATAGTCTATCTAAGGTGACATCTGCAGGCATATATTCCGGAATAAAGTTGCGCACAACAGCTTGAGCTACAAGATGGCTATTTTCCCAAACGAAATTGCCGTCTGTCTCAACATTTATACCAAATCTTGCTAAAGAACTTCTGGCATCAAACAACACACGCTCATTCAAATCAAGGAAGAGTGTTCTCTGCTCTGCATCTATCCTTGCTCTTATTTCTGCCTTTACCCAGTCATGATTTGATTCTATAATTCTTACAATTTTTGCATCTTCGCTCTCGTGTAATGACAGCATTTTAGGCATGGAAATGTATTATGATTTATAAATTTAATTTTTACACGCTTTCTCGGTGCCCTTAAATCATAATCGGCGCCTTATTAACAGAGCATTTAATTCTACATTGTTGTTTATTTAATTGTTTTCTTTAACTAAAATCAAAACCTTTTTATTCCGTTCGCCAAAAACACATTTATGAAGAAGTGGAAAAAGATACTGAAAAAGACATGGCACTTCATATGGGAAGACAACAGTGTTTGGAGCTGGATTGTAAATATAGTGCTGGCTTTTGTTCTTATTAAGTTTATTGTCTATCCTGGGTTGGGATTTTTGCTTAACACATCACATCCTGTTGTTGCTGTTGTCAGCGAGAGCATGGAGCACAATGGCAATTTTGATGATTGGTGGGGTAAAGCAGGCGAATGGTACACTAACAGAGACATACAAAAAGAAGATTTTGAGAATTTCCCATTAAAAAATGGATTTAACAAAGGAGACATAATGGTTCTGAAAGGCAAAAAGTTTGAAGACATTAAAGTTGGCGATGTCGTTGTGTTCTGGAGCGCAAAAAGAGACCCGATAATACACAGGGTAGTCAAGAAATGGCAGGATAAAGAGGTTTATTACTTCCAGACAAAAGGCGACAATTACCTTACAAATAAGGATTCTATAGTTAGCAAGGACAATAAAGGCAACATAATACTTGACGAAACAAAGATAAGTCAAGAGCAGATTGTAGGCAACGCAGTTGTAAGGATTCCTTTGCTGGGCTACATAAAGATATGGTTTGTGGAAATACTCAATATATTCAAGCTAATTGTTCAAAAAGGTTAAATTTATATAGCATTTGTTAAAGCCTCTAGCTTATGTTTTGCCCAAAGTGCGGCTCTATACTTGTGCCAAGGAGAGAGGACAGCAAGAAGATGCTTGTCTGCTCTTGCGGTTACAAGACAACCCAGGTAGCTGGAGCCACAGTCAGGGAAACTATTACGAGGACAGGCAAAGAAGTTGAGGTAATAGACAAAGGAGAGCTGCAAACCCTGCCGAAAACAACCGCAGAGTGCCCGAAATGCGGCCATAAAACTGCTTATTTCTGGCTGGTGCAGACAAGAGCGGGTGACGAACCCGAAACAAAGTTCTTAAAATGTGAGAAATGCGGCCATACATGGCGGGATTATGATTGATTTGGCAATTCTTTAACTTAAAACCAATAAATATTTAAAATAAATAATTCTTTTAGATTAAAAAGAGGTATAAATATGTTCTTCCTTAAGCCAAAGCATAAATCTGACGAGCTTCTTCCTCCGCCACCTCCATTTCCAACTATGGAACTTGAGGAGGAAAAACAAGGATCGGAAATTTCTAAAAAAGCAATAAAACAAGCAAAAGTGGCTTTAGCTAAAAAAACACCTATAAAAAAAATAGCTCCAATTAAGGAAATAAAAGAAAAAAAGCCCATAAAATTAAAAGAAATACTCCCATTAAAACAAGCAAAATTATTTAAGAAAATAAAACCAAAAGGATTAATGAAGATTGTGCCAATTAAAAGCATACCAATAAAAAAAATAACTCCGATAAAACAAATCAAATTGCCAATTAAGAAAATAAAAGAAAAAATCCAGATACCACTAAAAAAAATAAAAATATCAAAAAAAACAATAAAAAAGGCTGCAAAACCAAAAGAAATCAAGCCTAGGTTAGAAGAGGATTTTGGCTTGAACGATATCGAATTTGAGCTGCCAAAAGAACTAGAAAAAAATGTAGAGTTGCCGGAAACGCTGGAAGATTTTGATGTTGAGGATGTTGGAAAGGAATTTGGTATTGAAAGGCTGGGAAAAGAATTGGAGCAAGAATCTAAAAAACCCAAGGAGATCTTAGAAGCAGAAGAAGAGATAAAAAGCGCAATTGAAAAAATAAAGGAAAATCCTTCCTTATTTAATAGATTATTTGCAAAACGTGAAAAAGAAAAGCCTGAAGAAATCCATTCAATTCCAGAGATTGATGATGTTTATGTGATACAAAGCGATATAAAAAAAGCAAGGGAAGCTTTAATGAAGTTTGACTTGGAGGCTGCCAAGATGAATTATATCGAGATAATGAGGCTTTACAGCAAGATCAAGCCAGAAGAGCAAGCCAAGGTTTATCATGACATAAAGAATCTTTATTTTGAAAGGAAAAGCGCAGAGGAACTAAAGGTTTAGCTTAATTCTATCCTATTGCCTATTCCAAATTTTAATTTTTTAGACGCACTGGAATTTTTTACAGAAATCTCAAGCGTATTGGAGCTGCCCTTGATAACAAACAGTTTATTTTGAGGGGCTGAATTATAAGTTTTGTAAAAGTTTAATTTTTTATTGAAGTTTTTGGTTTTTACTTGATATGGGTTTTTATCCAGCGAGCTTAGATTTGTTATTATATTCCCAAAGTTATCGATTCTCACAACTTCGCCTTCTCTGCCTTTAAGGTGAAAATCGAGCTTTGTTTTTATCGTTGTTTTTTCTCCAAGCAAATCAATCTTTGCGCCTTTTTCAAGCATTGCTGCTGCCTTTGCAAATATGTCTCTTGCGTGAAACGTCATTGAGGCATTTTTAACAGGCAATTTGACTGCAGCAACAGCTTTGTCTTCAATAACTGCCTTGTACATCAACCCGTTATCAGGCCCTACAAAATAATAGTTATTTGTCTTTACGGCTAGGCATTGCCTGTTGCTGCCTACCTCTGGATCAACAATGCAGAGGAATACTGTGTTTCGTGGAAAGTACTTATAGCTCTTGTAAAGAATCCATGCTGCTTCTTTTATTTTTTGGGCATTTACAAAATTATACAAATCAACAGTCTTCGAATTTTGATTTATAGAATAAATAACGCCTTTCATAACCCCAAGATATTCGGAATTGCCAAAATCTGTCAATATTGCAATCATAAGCGAAGTTAATGGATATTTTATTTAAATTTTTGTTATTTATTTTCGCAAATTTAATAAAAGGGCTTGAAATCTCAAAAGCTTATGAAAAACAGCATCTTTATCGTTGTTGATGGAATTGACGGCTCCGGCAAAAGCGAAATAATCAAGATGCTCCATAATTATTTGTTCTCAAAGCACAAAAAGCATCGCATTTTGACAACACGAGAGCCGACAAACGGGAGCTATGGAAAGCAAATAAGGGATATGTTAAAAAACGAAAAAAAGCCGGAAAGCAACAGCAAAAAATTGATGGATTTGTTCATAAAAGACAGAAAGCAGCACTTGAAAAATACCATAGAGCCTTTTTTAAAAAAATCAAATGCTCATGAATTGAACATTGTGCTTTGCGACCGCTATTATTACTCCACAATTGCATTTCAAGGCGCTCAAGGATTAAATATAAGAGAACTTATTGGAAAAAATAAAAAATTTAGAAAGCCGGACATTGCATTTATACTGGATGTTAAGCCATATATTGCGCTTGAAAGAATAAGGTACAGGCAAAAAGAGAAATTTGAGCAGCTTGAGTTTATGAAAAAGATAAGGCAGAATTTCTTGAAATTGCCAAGGTTGTTGGATGAAAATATAAAAATAATAGATTCATCAAAGCCTTTAAAGGATGTTTTTGAAAGTATAAAAAAAGAAGTTGATAAAATATTGGCATTGGCTTAAGGCGTTTTCATATTGCCGCTTGGCTTGTAATATGTTTCACTAAATTCTTGGTTTTTGATATTGTCGTTTGTTTTATAGTATGGCTCGCTAATCACTTCAGCTTCTTCTGAAGTTTTTGCGTCAGTTTTTTCAATTATTTGCTTCTGCTCTTCTTTGGACTTCATCTGCTCTTTGAAAATCCATGCTGCTGCCACTATCGCAATTCCTATTACTACAGCTGGCCAGAATAAGTTATACTGCACAACTGTTTTTTGTATTGTTGGGTATGTATGGCATGAAAAGTCAGTGCCGCAATATGCCTCTGAGCCGCAATCCTTGTTGCTTCTGCACTCTCTTTGGTTGGTGTTTATAACCCATCCCAGGGAAAAAAGTACAATCACAACTAACACTATGACTCCCAGCCCTATTTCTGCCTTTTTGTGTAAATACAAGCCACCCATTGAAATAAGTTATATATGTGGCTTTTTAAATCTTTTTCTTTATAACCACTTGAAAGTAAATATTATAAGAATTAATCTATTTGCTTTTGCTCCTCTGGAGCGGTTGCTTTATTCTCTTCAGTAATAAACTCTCCAAGCTTTGTGTTTTTCTGTATTGTCTTAAAGCTTATTGGCTTGCTGCTCTCCTTATTCAAAATTTCACCTCTTTTTCCAAAACTAATCTAAACCCGTGCTTCCAAACCCTTTTTCATTCCTTGTTGTTTCTCCAAGATTGTCAACTTCCTCAAAAACAGCTTCTTCAACCTTTGCAAACACCATCTGGGCAATTTTCTTTCCTTTCTCTATTTTAAATGGAATGTCGCTGAAATTAATCAACGGAATTTTTATTTCCCCCCTATAGCTTGAGTCTATTGTGCCAACACAGTTGACATGGCTTATCCCTTGTAATGCCAAGCCGCTTTTTGGTCTTATCTGGGCTTCATAGCCATACGGAATAGCAATCTTAATGCCTGTTCCAATCAATTTCCTTTCCATAGGCTTAATCATATAATCCTCAGCAGCATACAAATCAACTCCAGAATCTCCTTTATGTGCATAAGCAGGAGTTTTTATATCATCATTTTTTTTGATTTTCACTTTCAGCACCATCTTAATCACAAAGAAAACAGCTTTTTAACATCTAGCTTATATTTAAATAATTCGCAATTAAAAAATATAGTTTTATTAATCCATTTTGCAATTATTCTTTTCTAAAAGAAAAAACAGAAGCAAGATTATGTTCAAGCACCCTGCCGCTTGAAGCGTCTATTTTCATGTTTAAGGTATTGAAGGTCTCTGTTATGTATGTTATATTCCATATATTGCCAAGGTTTGGCATGTTTTGCAGTATTACGATGGTTTTTACGCTCCTGTCCTTTGGAAAATTTTTCTGCTGGAACTCGTTCGCTTTTCCGATAGCGCTGTCAAATGTGATTTTCACTTTGTCAATCTGTATACCGTTGACTTCCATTCCGTCTTTTTTAAAGACTTCTTCTTCAGGCCTTATTTTGATGTTGTTTTCTCCAACGACAAAGGTCGTTATCCTGTCCCTTTTCTTGTCATAGTAGCCAAGCTGCCATTCTTTTAAATCCATTTCCTGCGGGATTTTAAAAGCATAAGAAAAATATGCGCTCTTGTGTTCTTTTTTCCATTTCCTGAAATCTGCACTTTCCTCAAGCTTTTTGCATGCGGGCTTTAAGTCCATAGGAAATCCAAAAATCTCAAAATTTATATAGATTTGTATTTTATCATAGCCTATGATAACTGTGGATGTAAAGCTGATGCTCAAGAAGCAGCAGTATGAAGTTGTTGGCAACCATACTCGCGTTAAAACATGCCACTGGACTAAAAGCGACTTAAGGGGGGAAGGCGGATGTTACAAAAACAAATTTTACGGCATTAACAGCCATCAGTGCCTGCAGATGACTCCAACTTTTACCTGCAACAATGCGTGTGTTTTCTGCTGGCGTGACCTGAGGTATCATACAGAGCCTGCAATGCAGAGCAAAATTGACAACCCTGTTGACATTGTTGAAGGCACTATAGATGCCCAAAGAAAGCTGCTTTCCGGATTTGGCGGCAATGAAAAGACAAGCAAAGAGAAATTTGAAAAGGCCATGAATCCTCAGCATGTTGCAATTTCCCTTGATGGGGAGCCGACTTTGTATCCGAGATTGAACGAATTGATTAAAGAGTACAAAAAAAAGAATTTCTCAACATTTGTTGTAAGCAACGGCTTGCTGCCTGACAGAATTGAAAAATTGCTGGAAGAAAGTCCAACGCAGCTTTATATTTCAGTTGACGCTCCAAATGAAGAGCTGTTTAATATTATTGACAGGCCGATAATAAGGAATGCGTGGCAAGGCCTTTGCAAGACATTAAGCTTGCTGCCAAAACTAAGGGAAAAAACAAGGACTGTGTTAAGATTCACGCTGATTAAAGGCTTGAATATTGTGCATGCAGAGCAGTGGGCCGATATTATCAAGTTAAGCAATCCAATGTTTGTTGAGGTGAAAGCCTATATGTGGGTCGGCATGTCAAGGGAGAGGCTTGAGCAGGCAAACATGCCGCAGCATGACGAAGTCAAGCAATTTGCTTCTGAAATCGCAGAATATGCAGATTATAAAATCATAGACGAGCATGAGCCTTCAAGGGTTGTTTTGCTGATGAAAGAGGATTTTGAAGGAAGGGTTATGAAGTTTGATTGACAGTTATTTAATATTTTATTCATTCTTGATTTTTTCATTAATTTTTAATGAATATTTTATTTAATGTGATTTTTATTGATTTAATTTTAACTCCATTAACGCATTGATTTGATTCAAAATATTAAAATCAAATAAATATAATCTTCCCAAACGGCCCTGGATTGATGATTTTTGTCTTCTTTATTTTGTCTTCTTTGCCGAAGTTTTCATGCAGATGTCCGCAGATTAATAAATCAACTTTATTTTTTCCAACAA
>Ga0209541_10010115_pt1 | contig 15110 bp, 15 predicted proteins | sample RifCSPlowO2_01_FD_184027 | JGI IMG/M metagenome (GOLD analysis project Ga0209541, IMG submission 184027) | Groundwater microbial communities from Rifle, Colorado - Rifle CSP2_plank lowO2_0.1 (SPAdes) (version 2) | ecosystem: Environmental > Aquatic > Deep subsurface > Groundwater | place...
TAGGGGATAAAATTGAAATAAGACCCGGAAGAAAACAGGAAAGAGAAGGAAAAGTTTTCTGGACACCAATAACCACAGTAATCGCAAGCATTAGAACTGGCGAAACAAATCTTGAAAGTGCGCAACCTGGAGCATCAATTGCTTTATTGACTAAATTAGATCCAGCATTAGTTAAATCAGATTCATTAACTGGAAATGTGGTTGGTTTTAGTGGGAAGATGCCAGAGGTTTATTATGAAATGCAATTAATACCATTCTTATTGAAAAGGGTTGTTGGAAGTGAAAAAGAATTGAATGTTGATCCAATCAAAAAAGGAGAAAATTTAATGTTGAATGTAAATTCTGCAACCACTGTTGGTATTGTTACTGAACTTTCAAAAAATTATTTTATAGTCAAATTGAAGATACCAGTTTGTGCAAGTAAAACGGATAAAATTACAGTTTCTAGATTGGTAGGGCATAGATTTAGATTAATTGGTTATTGTACAATAAAATGAAAATTACACTCTGTGGAAAAGGTGGTTCTGGTAAGTCTGTTATTGCAAAAACACTTGCTGAAGAATATTCATTGAAACATTATTCTACAGGAGATTTGATGAGAAAAATTGCAATGGAGAAAGGATATACTATTGAAAACTGGTCACATGTAACACCTAAAGAAATTGATAATATGGTAGACGAATGGGTAAAAAAAATTGGTGAGACTGAAGAGAATTTTATTTTTGATAGCAGATTAGCATTTCATTTTATTCCGGATTCAATAAAAATATTTTTAGATGTGTCTTATGAAGAAGCAGCAAGGAGAGTTTTTTCAGACCAGAGAAAATCTGAAGCAAAGGCAGAAACTGTTGAAGAACTTGCTGAAAGGAATAGGATTAGATGGAAAACTGATGGTGAAAGATACAAAGATATTTATGGAATAAATATTGATAACAAAAATAACTATGACTCTTATATTGATACTACCTCAAAAACCAAAGATGAAGTCCTCACCGAAATCAAAAGAATTATTGGAACATTACAAAAAAGTTAAGCCAATAATTGATTCAAGGTTGAATGAATTCAAACAGCCGAAGAACAAAAAAGAAATATTTCAAGAGCTTTGTTTTTGTATCCTTGCAGCAAATACTTCTTCAAAAATGGCATCCAGAGTTATGGATAATGTGGGTGATGTAATTTTTTATGGAAGTGAAGAACAAATAAAAGAAAAATTGCATTCCTTATCATGTAGATTTTATAATCGCAGAGCTAATTTTATATATCATGCACAAAAAACTTCAATAAAATTTGAAAGAGATTATTTGGTAGAAAATTTTAAAGGAATTGGATATAAAGAAGCTTCACATTTTTTAAGAAATATAGGATATTCAGATTATGCTATTCTAGATAAACATATTTTGAATTCATTAGTTGAGTTTAAAGTAATTTCAGAAATACCTATTGGAATGAATAAGAAAAAATATTTAGAAATAGAAAATAAAATGAAGAAGTTTTCTGCAAAGATTGAAATGAATATGGATGAATTAGATTTTGTGCTTTGGTCTAGAAAAACTGGAGAAGTTTTGAAATGAAATATTTACCATTAATTCTTTTAATTGGATGTGTTAAGATACAATATGTTTATGTAGATAGAGTTATAGAAGTAAATAATACAAATGATATTGCTATAGGGATTGAATTACAAGCAAGATGTGAAGAGCTAAAACAAAAAAAAGAAGATAGATGGGAATTATTTGCAACAGATTTTTATGTAGAAAGAGAAGATTTATTATTGGATGTTGAAAAATATTTTATTTGGGGAAGTTATCCAAATGATTTAGAGAAATGTTTAGAAAGAATAAATTATTGATCTTTCATCCCAACAGACATGCCATAAGGATTACCAAATTCTCTTAAATTTGCGATCATTTTTCTAATGGATTCAGTTTCACCATTCTGTTCCAAAACTTTTTCTCTTAATTCTTCTAATTTAAGATCAACACCATATGGACAAGCAACTTTACAATTGTTGCACAAAGTACAATAATATAAAGCCTTATCATAATTTTGTTTTTTATCTAATATCGCAAAGCCTCTTGGAGAGACACTTTCTTTTTTTAAAGATCTATAAACTGGGCATGATTCCTTGCATAAACCACATTCATTACATTTAATCAATTAAAACACCTCTGTTGAATACTTTACTTGGATCATAATTTGATTTTATTCTAGATAATTTTGAATCTGAGACGAATTGTTTTCTTTTTATTCCAATACCATATTCACCAGGAACTAGCCCCTTAAGAACTTTGACCACATTGTATAATTCTATATTTAATGGAGAAGCTTCTCTGAAACAAGGATGGAATATTCCTAAATTCATATAACCATAACAAGGAATTGCATTCTTTCTCAACCATTGTATAAATTGAGGAACATTTTCTAATGGAATAAAAGGATCTTCTTTTGAAACATATTTTTTATTGATTAATAGGTGTTGAAGTTTTTCCATAAATAAATCTAAAATTGCTATTTCTTCTTCGGATTTTAGAACACCATTATCATTATCATATTCTACTATCAATAGCAAAGAATTACCTAATTCTAAAAAACTAGAACAGAACTCGTCTAAAAAATAAACTGAAATTACATGTTTATTATTTGAAACAAAATTATATTTATCCATTAAAGCCGTAATTGTATTGAATTTGAAAATAGAAACTGTTTTTGGTAATGGTACTGAAAGAAGTTTTAGTTTTATTGAATATATAATTCCAGTTGTACCTTCCATACCAACAAAATCTTTTAATTGAGCACCAGATACTTTTAATTTTTTGTTATTACCATCAATTACTTCTAATTCTTCAATCCATTTTTCAACACGACCATAACGAATGTCTAAACCAAATGAATTCATAGCAACCAAACCACCAATAGAACATACATTGTATTCTAAAGGTTTAATTGGGAAAAATAATCCTTTCTTTTTTAGTTCTTTCAGAAGATCTCCTAATATGACACCAGGTTCTATAATAACATAATCAGTCGTAATCTCAATAATTTTATTCATTCTTGAAAGATCAACAACAACAGAATTTGCTGGAACACAAGAACCTAAAGTATTAGTACCTGCTCCACGAATAGTAAAATGAAGTTTCTCAGACTTACCAAGCATTAACATGTTTAGAATTTGTTCCCTTGTTGTAGGATAAACTACAGCCTTAACAATTCCTTCAAATTCAGAACCATCGCGAGCATAAGTTATTTTATCTGCAATCGCTTCAGAATAAGCCGTTGGAGGGAAGACTTCTTTAAACTTCATCATATTAATACCTCCGAAAGTTCAACAACTTTTATTCCTTTGCTGTTGTTCTCTAAAAAATGTGTAAAACAATCAGGGGTTAGAACAATTAACTTTTTTGTTTTAACTGAATCTAAAACTGCTTCAGCCATAGATTTTGCAACTTTAGGAGAAACTAATTTTAAAGTTTTACCGCAACACATAGAACGTTCATTATTGTATTCTAATTCCTGGATATTATATCCTAATTTATTTAGAATCTCTCTAGGATTATTATAAAGTTCAGGAAGTTTTTGAGAATTACAAGCATCAAAAATAGTTATTTTTTCATCTGATTTCTTTTCTATTTTAGGAATATTATTTAAAATCGTCTGTGTGATATGTTCTATTTCAAAATCTTCATAATAATATTTCTGAAATATTGAATAACAAACAGGACAAGTAGTGATTATCTTTTTAATACCTTGAGCACGAAAGTTTTCTATGTTCAATTTCAATAATTTTTCAAAATCCTCTTTGTAGCCATAGTCCAAAGCAGGCTTACCACAACAAACTTCAAGTTCAGGAAGCTTAACATATTTAATACCAAACTTTTGTAATAGTTTTTCATGACGAGTTTGGATATCTTTAGCAATAAATTTCGCTGTGCAACCTGGGAAATATAAAGTTTTTTTAAATAAATTATCAAATAGGGACATAGTTAAATAATTATTAAAAAATGATTTATAAGAATTTGTATAGCAAAAGAATGTATTCTCTGAATATACATAATATTTATATATGGTACTAATCTAAAAAAATAGAATTACGGAGGTTATTAAAATGGATGATAAAGGAGCTCTTTTGGAAGAACATAAAGAGCATATAAAACATAGTCGAAATACTAATTCTGGATTATGGAAGTGGACTAGTGCAATTCTAGTGGTTTTGTTGTTGATTGTTTTAATCACACAAGGCGTACCCGACTTTGGGATTACAAAAAGTTCTAAAGTCAACAATGCCATAGATTACTTGAATAGTGATGTATTAAGCGGATTTGCAACAGCGGAATTAGAAAGTGTTTCTGAAAATAATGGGATGTATATTATGGAAGCTACATTAACATCTAGTGCTGGAGAAGCTCAAGCAGCAACAATTTATCTTTCTAAAGATGGAGAATTAATGTTTCCAACTGTGATTGAAATTGGAGAAAGTACAGATACTATAGATGTAAATACTGAACCAACAGAAACTGAAACTTATGAAATTGATACAACTGGCCAACCATTTATTGGTAATGAAGATGCAGCTGTTACAATTATAGAGTTCACTGATTTCCAATGCCCATACTGTGAAAAAGGATACAGAACAATGAAGGAAGTCTTAGAAAATTATCCTGATGATGTTAAGATAGTTATTATGAACTTCCCATTGAGTTTCCATGAAAATGCACAAAAGGCCGCAGAAGCTTCAGAGTGTGCTTTCGCACAAGGCAAGTTTGAAGAATACCATGACACATTATTTGAAAATAATGATGCATTAACTGTAGAAGATTTGAAACAGTATGCAGTTGATTTAGGATTGGATACAGAAGAATTCAATACTTGTTTGGACGAAGACAAAATGGCTGATGAAGTTGAAGCAGATATGGATGTTGGAAGTGAAAATGGAGTAACAGGAACACCAGCTTTCTTTATCAATGGAGAAAAGATTGTTGGAGCAAGACCATATGCTGACTTTGAATCAGTTATAGAAGAAGCATTAGCTTCTTAATTTTTTATTTTATTTTTTTAAGAAGAGATTCTACATAGATTTCGATTTTTGTTAAATTTAAATTTTTATAACCATTTCTAATTCTTTGCCTGAGTTTGCTTTTTACAATGCGAATTAATTTAGATTTTAAATCATTAGAAATAGAAAATTCATAACCCAGCTTTTGTCTATATTTTATAGCTACTTCAAAACTATTAATAGCTTCTTTAAAATAATGTTCTCTTAATTCTGCTATTGTTGATTATACAAGTATTTTATGAAGAATTGCATTACTAAGATTTCCTAGGATTATTTTTAGTAATTTTTTCTTGTTTCTTGATACCATCTAAGATTTGACTAAATAAAGCTTCATAAAACTTTTTGAACTTTTTCTGAAAATCTTTCAATGGAATAATGTTTTTTTGAAAATCTTTTATAAATCCATTATAAAAATAATTTTCTATATCTTTGTCAATAAATTCTTTGGAAACTTGTTTGTTTTCAATGAATCTTTTTATTGCAAAGGAATTTCTGAGAAGTTTGTATTTTTCTAGACCTGATGATATTTCATAATTTGTTAGAATTAATTCACTTTTTACTAAGGCTAAGTCCATCAATTTGAAGTCTATTTTATTCTGCATATTTAAAATAAGCCTATTTTTTGCAATAAATTTACTACCAATCATTTGAAATAATGGATCTGTATTAATACCTTTATGAAAATCATTAAAATTTATCTCAATTAAATGAACATTGATTCCATAATTAGATTTAACAAATTCTTTTACACCTTTAGAATTTCCAAAAACAATCAAGTCTAAGTCTTCAAAAGAGAAACCTTCTTCAATAAATGAACCAGATACTAAAATATTTTCTTCATCTTTTAAGAATTCAAAAATACTTTTTATAATTTCTTCTTTAATTGGTTCGATATAAGAGACATTATAATAATAAGGAATAATTATAAATTGAGTTTTTAGTTCTTCTATTGCTACAAAACAACCAACTTGCAAACCTTTTCTTTTTTTAGGGAGATATATTTGGTCCATTACAGATCCGCGACTTATTTTACTTATTAGCATATTACGTAATATTACGTAGAAGTATAAAAAGGTTATGATTTCTAAAAAATCAAATCAATTCAATAAAGATTTTTCTTACACTACGAATTTTTCTTAATCTTTGAATTAACTCATGAAGTTGGTTTAAATTATGAAACTCAATTGTGAAAGTGCCTTCAATATAATTATCACTAATAGGTTTAGCTTTTGCTTGCTTAACAGGGATACTAAATGCAATCATACAGTTCAATAACTCTGTGAAAAGACCTGAACGATCTTCAGCATCGACCTTTAGACTAATTTTATTCCCCAAATCATTAATCCAGTGAACAACAACACGCTTTTTAGAGATTGTTTTCTTAATTATTTTACAATCAGACTTGTGTATTGCAACTTTATTTATTGAACGAATCAAACCAGTGATTTTATCCCCTGGTAATGGATGGCAACATTTTGCAATTGTTAATTTAGGATCTAACATTGAATCAACTTTGATTATACATTCTTCTAATTCTTTTTTAGAATCTGAACGATTGAGATATGAATTTGAATGCAAGCCCTTGGTTTCAAGAATATACTTTTTTATCTTTGAGATTGCTTTTGGAGTCTTAACAAATTTTAACCAATCTCGAGAAGGATTTTGGGTTCTTGAAGAGATTATTTCTATTAAGTCGCCACTTTTTATAGTTGCTCTAAGAGGAACAAAGTTGCCATTAACTTTTGCAGCAATACATTTATCTCCAAGCTCTGAATGAACAGCATAAGCAAAATCAACAATAGTCGAACCTTTTGGTAATTGAATTATCTTACCTTTTGGGGTTAAAGTAAATATTTCATCCTCGAACAAGTCTACATTAACTGTTTTTAAGAACTCTTTCGCATCAGAATCTTTTTGAAGAGAACTAATTTCCATCATCCATTTTAATTTTTTATCCAGTTCTTTATCTTCAGCAATTCCTTTATATTTCCAATGTGCAGCGATTCCTTTTTCAGCAGTATCATGCATTTCCTGCGTGCGAATTTGGATTTCAATATTCTTTTTTGTAGGGCCTATGACAACTGTGTGTAATGATTGGTACATATTTGGTTTTGGGGAGATTATATAATCCTTAAAGCGATTTGGAACAGGAGTACAAATATTATGAATAATACCCAAGATTTCATAACAGTGATGTTTTGTATCAGTGATTATTCTTAATGCTGTTAAATCCATTAATTCTTCAAAAGTTAAATTTTTTTTCAATATTTTTTTGTAAATACTATAAATATGTTTTGGACGACCAGTAATTTCATAGAAGAAATTATGTTTTTTTAATTCTGAATTTAAAAAATATTTAATATATTCAATTTCTTTTTCTCTATCTTTCTGAGAACGTTTTATTTTTGTGTAGATATCATTATAAATTTCTGGTTGAAGTTGTTTTAATGCGAGATCTTCAAGTTCCCATTTTATATTTGCGACTCCTAATTTATGGGCTAATGGAGAGTATATCTCTAAAATATCTTGAGCAATTATTTTTTTTCTTTCTTCTGGGAGTACATCTATGGTTCTAAGATTATGTAAACGATCTGCTAATTTGATTAAGATTACTCTAATATCTTTTACAGTTGCTAAGATTACTTTTCTAATTATTTCTGCTTGGTATTCCTCACGAGAAAAGTTTTTGATACTATTAATTAGATTAACTGACTCAACCAACTGAGAAATTTCTTTACCAAAATTATTAGTAATATCATCAATGGAAATCTGGGGATATTTTATAGTGTCATGTAGCAAAGCTGCACAAATTGTTGCCTCATCCAATTTTAATTCTGCTAAAATAAAAGCTACATTTAGAGGGTGCTGAATATAAAGATCATTATTTAATCTGAGGTCTGTAGAATGGATTTTTTCTGCGAATATGTAAGCTTTCTTAATAAGTTCTATATCTAAACCATAAGATTCAACTTTTTTGAGTAAATCTTGGAGTTGCATTTTACTTTAAAATTACTCCTAATTCTTTTGCGATCAAATATATAGAATCAACTCTTCCTTTTTTTATATCTTCAAGACCTTGCTGAATCTCATAAATTTCTTTCTTATCTAAAATTCTATGACTTGATGGATTAAGTTTTAATTTTTTCATAGTTGAATACTCCATTATATAATTTTTTGTGGAAAGTAAAGTTTAAAAGCATATTGCAGGACTAAATTAGCATGAAAATTATTGTAGTTGGATGTGGAACAACTGGGAACTTGATTATACCTAATTTAAAGGGGGATATTACTATTATTGATAGGGATATTGTTGAAAAAAAGAATTTGAATAGGTTGATTCAATTTACAATAAAAGATGTTAGTAAGCCAAAAGCTGAAGTTTTAGGGAAGAAGTTTAATGTTAAGTATAAAATTATGGATTTGGATTATTCAAATGTGAAAACCCTGAAATCAGATTTAATTATTGATTGTACAGATAATATGGAAACTAGGTTCTTGATTAATGAATATTGTAAGAAGAATAAAATTCCATGGATATATATTGGTGTGATTGGGAAGCAAGGAAGAGTTTTATTATTTAATCAAGACTTTTGTTTTAGGTGTATTTTTTCAGATGTAAAAGGATTAGAAACTTGTGAAACTTCTGGTGTAGATATGAAAATTGTTGAAAAAACATGTAAGGTTGCTTTGGAAGAAATTTCTAAAATGAATAGTAGAGGATTATGGGTGAATGGAGAATGGTTCAAAGTGAAAAAAAATAGTAAATGCCCAGTGTGTAATGGAAAATTTGAAAGATTAAGTGGAAAGAAAGAAAATATTGTAAAATATTGTGGATCTTCTAGATATCAGTTTAATGGGAATTATGATTTTGAATTATTGAAAAAAAGATTTAAGAAAAAAAGAGACTGGTTTGTTATTGATGATTTTTATGTGTTCAAAGAAAGAATTTTAGTTAAAGCTAATGATGAAAAAGAAGCAAAAAAAAAAATAAGTAAATTTATTGGGGTATGAAAGTTATTTTGGTTGTAATGCTATCTTTTTTGAATCTATCTAATTGTTCAGTATTTATTTTTATTCCACTAACTTTAGTGATTATATCTAGAGATAATGGTTGAGATTTTATTTGATTATATAACTCTTCATTCATAGGCTTTAATTTGATTACAATATCTTCAGAACTATTTCCTTGGACTGAACCAAACTTCTTTACATCAAACTTATTTCCGAATAACCTATTATGAAGTATTATTAAATTTGGAGAAACAAGAGCTCCATATTGAATATAACCTTTTTTACCAAGATTTTTAATGGATATTTTAATCTCCTGATTATTATTGATTAGGATTTTTGTATCTCTGCTACCTATTTGGATAACTTTATTTCCTATATTTATTTGAACCATAGAAGTTTCATAATCTTTTGCTGTAATTTGTTTTTGATTTAAAGTAGTAATTAATTTTTGATTAGTACCTTTATCAATTAAATAACGATTCATTTGTTCTAACATTTGAGAATTATTACCCCTTAAAATCAAATTAAAGTATCCATATATTTGCTGTTCAGTTAAATCAAGAGATAAAGCTTGTTCAACAAATAATTGAATATTTCCTGGGCCAACAGAAGAAACAAATCTTTCTGGTAATGAACTCAAAATTCTTCTATATGGATCTCTTGAATTTGTATATTTTTTTAAAATCGCAAATTGATTAGAAATTGTTTTGTCAATCTCATTATTTGAAGAATCAAAAGCAATTAATTTAATCAAACAAACACTGGAAATAGGTTCTGCTTTGAAATCAAATTCTCTATTATTTCCATTAATTAGAGGTAATTGATTGTAATTAGAGCCATTGTTAGAAGAGAAAAATGCTCTAAAGTAATGAGCATTACTATTAAATGTAAATAGAATTTTATTTGTAGTGTTTAATGATAAATCTGAGATTGGATTAATAGATAATTTTGGTAAGACAGGTGTATCAACAATTTTAAATTGATTAGAATAATAAAAATTAGTTATTTTATTAGCAACTAGGACATTAACCAAAACATAACAATCATTTGAAACAATATTTTTGTTGTTAGGGACTTTTATTGTCACAGTATAATCATTATTTGAGTTTGGGCTAGCATTAACTGAAACTAAAGGAGTTCCTTTCTTACCTTGATTAGTAATCCCTACTTGGAAATCAGAAGGTTTAGGACCAGTATATTTGAACTTAACTACTAAATTGGAATTTATTGGTACAGCGTTATAAATTGGTTCTATGATTACTGAAACTCCAGGGAGTATTTGGAATGAATTAGAAGGAGATTGAATAATTTGACTACCATCAGCAGCAATTGCAGTAATTACAAACATACAGTTATTTGAAGCAATAACAGGAGCAGTAAAATCAAAATCAGTGCTTGAAGAAACTAATTGTCCAGAAATATTTGTTTTATTTTGAGAGTCATAAAAAACCAAAACAAAATGATGGGGTTGAGGACCGGTATAATTAAATTTAATTTTTTTATATTCGCCTGCAGAAAAATCATTTACTTGTTCAATAGATAATGAAACATTTGGAGGCTGTGAAGGTAATGGAGGAGTAATACCGAATTCATTTGATCTTGCAATTGCTAAGACTCTTAAAGACGTATCACGTGCATACATTTCTATAACACATTTACTTGTGATAATTTTTGGAGTGAACTGGAATCCTGAAGATCCTTTTTGTGGTGGAGTTATTAAACTTCTTTGATTATTTTCTAAATCCACAAAATTAACTAAGAAGTTTACAGAAGGATCAGAGCAAGTGAAAGTGACATTAATTGGTTGATTAACTGGAATTGATTTAGAAATAGGATTAATTGTTAAGGTTATTGCAGGTCTAAATAAATCTGCATGGAGAGTGAGTTCTAAATCTTGTTTTGAAGGAGTTCCATTACCAGCAGTAAATGTAGTAGAAAAATTAATTTTTCCTGGAGTAGTTAGGTTATCATTTGGATTAATAGTAGTATCATCTTTTGTAAAGCTTTCATTAGTAAATGGATTTTGATCAGCCATCTTAGAAAAACCTCCTACTTACTCCGCCCAATGGTGAACCTGGAGGCTCAAAAGTCATTTGTATTGAAGTACTTGCTATTGGGAATCCCGAAGCAGAAACGGTAATATTTATATTATGAATCTCGTTAGTAGAAATAGTTGTTGCTGGTTGTAATCTTATTTGTGATGGGAAGCTACCAGTTGCATCTGTGGTTAAGGTACCGCTAATTCTTAAAGAATATCTGTAAGAATCAAGAATCAATACTTTTGCTCCACTAACTGGTTTTCCAGTATTACTATTTAGCACTCTTATTTGCATTAATTGATAATAGTTCGAAGGGTTTGGTGCCCAGATTAAAACACAAGATAGAGATAAAGGCGGAAGTGGAAGAACATTAAGAGTTGCTATCAAAGTTGAATCAGCAAACCTAGGATGTGATGCAATTAGATTGAAAGTATAATTACCAGGAATTGAAGGAGTAAAAACGGAAGTATAAACCCCAGAAGGATTTCTTGTAAAAATTACATTACCTGGAACAGAGCCACCAACAGAAGATGTCGCATTAATTGTGGCATTTACATTAGTACCTACAGAATCTGTAACAGTAACTTGAAGATTAGCTGGATTTAATTGGAATATATTATTTGGGAAAGTTGGAGTAATAGTTAATTGAGGAAGAGCTGGAACGATAATGTCAAAATCAAAATTAGTATCATTATAGCCATTATTTGAAACATTAATAGAGAAAGTTATTGTACTCCCTGCTTGAGTTCTATCTGGATTTATTGTAAGTGTATATCTACCATTGAAACTAGAATTTCTTTTTACAGGAGAAAATAATCTACCAAGAATACTTGATGCAGAAGTTCCGACTCTTGGTTTAACATTAAATTTAGCAGTGTTAATTGGAATTATTGGGGTTGCACCTTTTTCTGTAACTGCGAATTCAATATTGATAGAATTACCAACAGGAACTGTTGCTGGAGTAGGAGTTATTATTTGAACATTCAAATCTGGTTTAATTGGATTTCTAACTGTAATTGTACCAAAACCATTTGCAGGATTAGGATATTTTGGATGAGTAACAACAGCAGTAAAATAATGAGATGCAATCGTTGATAAATTAGGGGTAGTTATTGAAGCTAGACCACTAGCATTTGTTGTTCCTGCAATTGATGGAAGAGAAGCTTTTTTGAAGAAAACATTAACAGTTGCATTCGGAACAGGATTACCTTTTTTATCAGAAACATTAACATTAATTACTGCAGGATTACCAACATCAACAATAATCTGTAAAGGAGAAACATTTACCAATAGTCTATTATTAGATTTAACTTGGATAGGGAATCTTGGAGAAACATATGCAGAACTAATTGGAGTTGGGGCGACACTAATTGTTAAGAAAGAAGTAACTTCATTAGGAGACTTAAATATAATATTTGCTTTACCAGAAGTATCAGTAATAATATTTCCAGTTATAGAACCATTCGTAACAGAAAATGTTAAATTTGCATTCTTAATTGGCTGATTCCACCAGAATCTTTTTCTTACAGAAACTATAACAGAAATTGGCAGATCAGTATTAGGCTCAGCAAGCAAAGCTTTGTTAATATTAATTGAACTAACACTTCTGCCTCTTGCTTTTAAATCAATTCTTATTCTATCTGAAGGAACTGGAGTTGCTGGAGTACCAGGAGGTTTTGAATTTCTTCTAAAAAGATTTCTTAAACCGCCTAATAATCCTCTTAATTGTGGAAAAAAACGGATTAATAAAAATAATAATAATAAAATAATTGCTATACCTAAAACATACCATAACCAACCTAAATTAAAAGGAATCCCAACTCCACCGAATAGAGTTAAAAGAAGTACTAGTAAAAGGATGATTAATATTGCTAAGATAATCCATCCCGGAATTAAAGAAGGTATTTCTTTACCATTGGCATCTTTCTTTGTACCAAAACCACCAAACTTCGAAAGCAAAGCAAGGATTATTCCTAATAGAATTAGAATTAATAAAAATGTAAGCCATTTATCGAAAAGATAATAATTCAAATCAAAAAATAATTCATTCAAACCCCCACCGATAAAAGGGAAATTACCTAAGTAATTATTCTTTCCCAAAGCAGATAGAGTAAATAATGTTGCAATTAGTGCAAGAATAAATCTAATCCAAGAGAAGTTTAATTCTTTATCATCAGCCTTTTGAACTTTTGCTCTTGTGAAGATTCCAAAGATTGTATAGTAAATCAATAAAGGAGTTAAGAACATAATCACCCAACCGAAGTTTTGAACAACAGATTCAGGGGTGAAACGAGTTGCAAAGATTGCAATAATCAAAGAAAATATATTCCCCAGTTTTTTAGATTGTTTATCATTAGTGTCAGTAGCTTTGAAAATTGTTTTTTTTACTACACTTAGAAATATAATAAAGATTAATGCACCATACATAAACCTCAAGAAAACCATGCTAGATTCACTTGAACCCATTAAAATATCAAGGACATCATCAGTAGCAGCAGAAACAAATGGGATTAATAAAATACCTAATAGTAATAATAACACTAATCTACCCCTTTTCATTGAGAGAGTTTAGGGTATAGGGTTATATAAATGTTTTTATAATATTGAGAGGAAGATTTTTAAGGGAATATAAATTTGAAAATATATAATGAAAGCCTATTATGATCGCATAAAAAAGGAAATGAATTTCAAAGCAAAAAATGTGAATGAAATGCTTAAAGAATTGAAAATAATGAGGAATACAGTTATCGTAGTCGCAAATAATGAAATTGTTGATGAAGATTATAATTTCAAAGAAAAAGATAAAGTGAAAATACTTTCAGTGGTATCTGGTGGATAAATGTGTAAGCGTTGTAAAACTAAACCTGTAATCAAATTAAGTTCTGGAGAAAATCTGTGTAAAGGTTGTTTCTTGAATTATTTTGAAAAGAAAGTTCGTAAAACTATCAGAGTGCATAAGTTAATTGGAAAAAAAGAAAATTTGTTAGTTGCTGTGTCCGGAGGAAAAGATTCAATCAGTGTTTTAGAAGTTTTACTAGGGATTTACAAAGGAAATAAGAACATAAAAGTTTCAGCATTATTAATAGATGAAGGTATCAAAGGATATAGAGAATATTGTATCAAAAAAACTGAAGAATATTGCAAAAAGAATAAAGTTAAATTGAATATAGTAAGTTTCAATAAAGAATTTGGATTTACATTAGATAAAATTGTAAAAGGAAGAAGACCTTGTAGTGTTTGTGGGGTACTAAGAAGAAGTTTGTTGAATACAAAAGCTAGAGAATTAGGAGCAACAAAATTAGTTACAGGGCATAATTTAGATGATGAAGCACAGACTATAATTATGAATCAATTCCGAAGAAATATGGATGCTTCTTCAAGATTAGGGCCGCTAACAGGAAATGAGAATAATAATGATTTTGTAAGAAGAATAAAACCACTTTATTTTATGCCTGAAAAAGAGACTATGACTTATGCATTTTTGAAGAATCTAACACATGACTTCAATGAATGTCCATATAATATTGATAGTTATAGAAATCAAATTCGAGAAATGTTGAATAAATTTGAAGAGTTGTATCCAGGAACAAAATATTCAATAGTAAGTTCATTTATGGAAATCTTACCTTTGTTGAAGAAAAAAGAAAAAGTTGCGAAAATAAAAAAATGTAAAATCTGTTTTGAACCAAGCTCCAGTGAAATTTGTCAAAAATGTAAAATATTAAACGAAATTAAATCTTCTAAGCATTGATTCTAACTCATTATTTAATGGAGCTGTTGCAGACTTGCCAATCTCATTTTTTTTGGATACAAACCATTGTTCGAATTCTTGTTTTATGAAAGGGCTCACTTTGGAGTTTACAATTCTATCATAAAGTATTTCGTATAATGGGCGAATTTCTTCTGTATAGATTTTTATTGCGTCATCCGAAAGATAACGATAATGTGCAGGGCCTAATTCTAATGCTTTAACTTTGCTAAAGTAATATGCAACCGGATTTCTGTTTGTA
>Ga0209541_10010116_pt1 | contig 15108 bp, 20 predicted proteins | sample RifCSPlowO2_01_FD_184027 | JGI IMG/M metagenome (GOLD analysis project Ga0209541, IMG submission 184027) | Groundwater microbial communities from Rifle, Colorado - Rifle CSP2_plank lowO2_0.1 (SPAdes) (version 2) | ecosystem: Environmental > Aquatic > Deep subsurface > Groundwater | place...
AAAGGCCCTGAGATAACAAGGGCATATGATGATCAATCAACAATGCCTTCATTATTCAAGATAGAGGTTGATGAGCCTGCTGTCTGCAAATACAATAACGAGAAGAAGTTTAATTTTGATGATCCTGATGGAAATTTAATGCAGGAAGACGGCTTAATACATTCAGCTGCATCCGGATTTAATACTTATTATGTATTATGCAAGGATCAGTATGGAAATATTGGAGATATATCAACGATTACTTTCTTTTTATAAATTCTTAAACTCGATATTTAAAAATTCTTTTGGTGTTATTATCTTTATACCTTTAAATTCCTTTAGTTTCAGTAAATGATTATCTTGCGTGATTATATAATCCACCTTACCTTCAATAGCACATTCTAGTATTTTATTATCATCAGGGTCTTCTTTGATTATCTTTAATTTATTTTTTGGTTCTATAATCGTAGAAATTGATATAATTTTCTGCAATGAATGCAACATTTCAAGATTTTTGTCTTTTATCTTATTCTGAATTTCATTATATTTTAATACATTTGCATATTCTTCTATAACCTCTTCAGACAAAATAAGAACAATTTCTTTATTTTCTATTAATTTAATTATAATATTTGAATCTCCATACCAAAATGTAGCTGATATTAGTACATTTGTATCTACAGTGACTTTCATATCTATTTTTTAGATCTAAATCTATGGATTATTTCCGAAACTTTACTCTCTTTAAGTCCTGCTTTCTTTGCTGCTTCCTTAAGTGGCCTTGTTAGTTCTTCAAATGACTGTGTAGTTACCTTCTTAATTAATAAAGTATCATCTCCTAAAAGGAAAAGTACTTTTTGCCCTTCTACAAGTCCCATTTCATTTCTTATATCTATGGGTATAGCTATCTGTCCTCTAGAGCTTACAGTTCCTATTTCAATTATTTCACTCATTTTATCTTCCTAAATTATAAGATTAATAAGATATATCTTGTATTTAAGGTTTTCTGTTTTTAATAAATATACAAGAGAAACTTTATTTTTGAGTTTAGCCTTTATTATGCAAAGACCAGTATGGAAATATTGGGGATATATCAACGATTACTTTCTTTTTATGAATTCTTCTATTAATGACTCTGTTTTTGTTGACATCTTTATGTTATGTTCTTTACAATATAATCTAAATTTCTTTAGTATATCTGAATCTATAGTAAAATTAACTCGTTTTTTATATTTTAATCTAGGCAGTTTCTTAGTTCTCTCAAATTCCAATAAAGCTTCAAATGCTTCTGGATTCTCTTTTATTATCTTTTCAGATAACTTAACAAATTCTTTACCAGCTAACATCTTTTATTAATCTCCTTATCTTCTCTATTGAATCTATGTTTTTCAAGATTATTGTTGTTATTACTTTTTCAGTTTTATAAATATCATATGACTTGTTATTTGCTTCGAAATAGGTTAGCATTATTGCGAGTGCTGTTCTCTTGTTTCCCTCTTCAAATATATGGTCTATTAGCAATCCTCTAAGTATATACGCTAACTGCGTTGTCCATAGCTTTGTATCTTTTATATTACTGATTACGAAGTTCATACTACCTTTATTTACGACTCTTCCTTTGTCAAATTTTTTGTTTATATTTACGATATCTTCTTCTCTTAACATTTTTATACACACTAGTGTGTATAATTATTTATAAACCTTTTGGTTTTTAGATTATGAAAATATATATAAACTATTGATGTGGTTAAATTATAATGAAAAGAGGACAACTAGACCAGCCGTTTATCATAATATTTGCTTTGGTTGTAGCGAGTGTTATTTTAATCTTGGGATATTATTCTATTTCTGGATTAATAAAGACTGCAGGCTCTGTCGAAACTGCTAAATTTTATGGTGATTTAAAGAAGAATGTTGAGATATATTATAATTATGCACCAGGAACCAATGCTTTAATTAAATTAAGTGTTCCAGATGATATAAATGGCGTGTGCTTTGTTGAATTAAATACCGTGGATGAATCTGATATAAAATACAAGGGTGTTGCTGAAGACGTTGGTGCATTTAAAAAGACAGCTGATTATAATGTATTCTTTTCGATTAAAGAAAATATTAAACCAGTTAGTCCATTGAGGATTGAAAAATTAAAGCCAAAAGAAAATCCTATATGCAAAGATACGATTGGAAGATTAGAGATTGTTTTAACAAACAAAGGAAGTTATGTTGAAGTGTCTTAACAGAAAGCTATTTAAATAAGTTATACATTATTGTATAATTATGGAAACTGAAATTAAGAAATGGGGAAATTCAAAAGGGATAATAATTCCAAATGAGTTTGTTGATAAGATGGATTTGGATATTGGGGATAAGGTTGAGATTCAGATAATAAAAAAGGATAAGTCAGATGCATTTGGTATATTTAAAGGAGCTAAACCGTTTAAAAGAGAAAAGGATTATCTGGATAGGGATATCTGATGACATACCTTTTTGATAGTTATGCATGGATAGAATATTTTTTGGGCACAAATAAGGGTTTAAAGGTTAGAAATATATTGGATGCTGATAATAAAATTTTAACAATAGAATGCAATATCTCCGAGCTATATGAATGGGCATTAAGAGAAGAAAGGGATTTTAATTTTATACTTAGTTTTGTTGAGTCTCGTTCTGAACTTATTCCTATAAATCTCATAGATTGGATAAATGCTGCTAAGATAAAACTAGAGATGAGGAAATCAAAAAAGGATTTTGGATTAATAGATTCTTTACTTCTAACAAAACAAAAAGAATTTAATTGCAAGGTTGTAACTGGAGACAGCCATTTTTTAAATTTGAAAGAAGTGATTATGATATGAAAAAAGGACAAGGTGCAGAATTTAATTGGATCTTTGTTTTATTTGCAGTTCTAGTGTCTAATGTCAAGAGGGCTATAGTGGATAATGGGGCTTTGGTGCATTCCTCTTAGTAAATCGTCGATAACATAAAAGTTCGTATAATCCTATATCGTCGAGGTCCTTTTAGGGTTGCACTAGCGCAAATAATGGAAAGGTTTATATAGTTGTTATTCCAACTATATGGTTGGAAATACAACTATGCTATCGCAAAATCAGCTCGAGGTGCTGGCAAGCTTTTTTCCAAGGTTGAAGGAAAAAACTTCAAAAGAGATAGAGAAATCTACTGGCTTATCCCATGAGCCTGCTTTTAGAATGCTGAAATCTCTTATCAAAAACAGATATCTTAAAGAGAGGAAAGTAGGTAGGACTAATGTTTATGAGTTTGTGTCCTCGGATTATGATTATTTTGTATATACCTTCTTTGCAACAAAGAAAATAAGCAAATTCAAGGAGAAACATATTTTATTATACAAGAGGTTAAAAGAGTTTGCAAATTCTATAAAAGCCAGTTCAGTCATATTATTCGGCTCTTATGCTAAAGGCAGCGAAAGAAAAGAATCTGACATTGATATCTTAATAGTTTCTAATGAAAATAATATAAAAAAAACAGCTCTGACTTTCAGAACAAAATATAACATTTCAATAAAGCCTGTTGTTATAATTCCTGAGAATTTTAGAAATATCAAGATTGATAATCCTGCATTTTATAATGATCTGCTGGAATTTGGTATTATTCTGGACGGCATAGAATTCTTTTTCAAGGAGGTTTATCAAAATGCAAAGATCACTTGAATGGTTCATTCACAAAAAATTATTGCTAAAGGATAAGACTATAAATAATCTGGCTGAAAATTATATGAAAAAATCAAGGGATAATATAATAACTATGGAACTTTTAAATAAGGTTGCAGATTTCAGGAATATTTTAGAATTACCAGATGATTATGACTCGAAAGAATGGGTTGTGATATCAGGATATTATTCAATGTATATGGCTGCTTTGGGTATATTGGCAAGGTTAGGATATAAAAGCAGAAATCATACTGCTACAATATTGACCCTGGAAGCATTATTAGTTAATAAAAAACTATTAGAGAAAGAATATCTTGAAATATTGGGGAGGATTAAAATCAAAAAGGAGGAGATTGAGGAATTGAATAAGGTGAGGGACAAAAGAGAGATTGCCCAATATTCAATCACAAAAGAGACAACAAAGAACATTGCAGAGGAAATAAGGAATGATGCGCATAAATTTGTGGACAGGATGGAAGAATTGTTTGATTTATTTAAATCATAGAAAAATAAAAGGCAAGTTAATCAGGTAATATGAAAAAAGGACAGGGTGCAGAATTTAATTGGATCTTTGTTTTAGTTGCTGGAGCTATTGTTTTAGGGTTTTTTGTTATGTTTACTTTCAGGTATGTTGATTTGCAGAACAAGAAAAGCACTGTTACTGTTGGAAAGAATTTAGTGGAAGGTCTGAATTTATTAGAGACCAGTCAATTAGATACAACAATTAATCTAATTTATTACTCTAATTTGAAGTTTAGTTGTGGCAAGACAAGCAAGGTTGTTATTAATGATTATTACAGTCAGGATGTTGATGAGATATTATATGTTTCTCCCGAGATAAGAACTAATAGTTTAAATGCATGGGTTAAGACTTGGAAATATCCATTCAAGGTTACTAATATATTGTTTATGAATTCAGCATATGGTAATTATGTACTTGTTGATCCTCCTGAATGGGTTGAGATTCCTGAGAGAATGAATTTCAAGGTTGTAAACAGGGGAGAGAAGATAGTGAATGCTTCAAGAATTATATTCTTTGAGATGCCTACGCAGACAGAATTAAAGGATATAAGGGAAAATGTAGTTGTTATTGGAGAAGATAAGGTTAGGTTCTTTGATAAGAAGTCATACAAGGATGTTGATGTTATCGATGAGGTCTTTAAGTACGGGGCTATGTTCAGTAATGCTGCTGACTATGAATGCAATGTTAACAAAGCATTAGAGAGATTAAAGTTAATAGCAAATATATATTCTAACAAGGCTTATATTTTAGGCATTATTGATACAAGAGGAGAATGTGATTATAGTTTTATTAAGAATCAGTTAGAGAAGATAAGCGAGGGTGAATTAAACAAGGAATTCATTAAAGGATTGGAAGAGCAGAATCTAGATCTTGTAGGAAGGGGATGTTACAATGTTTTCTAATAAGATAAAAAGATTATATAAGAGACTCTTAGAGTTTGAGAATAATATAAAGATTAAAAGATACACAAGAAAGGATTTAGATAAAGTATTTATGGAGTCGATATGAAGAAAGGACAATTACAGATACAGGAAACAATACTTGTTTTGTTTATATTTATAGTTATACTTGTTTTAGGGATGGTATTCTTTTATAGATTTAGTCTGCAAGGCCTGGAAGAAAATAAATTAGATAATGAAAGATTAAAATTCAATACAATGCTTAGCACTGTTCCCGAGATGGCTGAGATAACATGCAGTATATATTCCCAAGAGGTTAATTGCATTGATGTTTACAAGTTATTGGCTTTTAAGAATCTAAATGATAAGTATAAGGATAGAATGGGATTTATGAATATTACTATATATAGCTTGTATCCTGAAAGAAATAGTAATTTATGTGAATTAGGGAGTGTTCGTGATTGTGGAATATGGAACATCTATTATAATAAGCCAAAAGAGGCTAAGACAACATTGGTTCTAAGGTCACCTGTTTCCCTATATTATATAGATAAGTATGGAATTGGCGAGATTGTGATGGAGAGGTATTTATGAAAAAAGCACAGTTAGAGATGATTGGGTTGATGATTATTGTAATTATATTAGTCTTGGGAGGGTTATTTTATTTGAAATTTAGTTTAACAACTGAAGAAAAGAAAGAGGATACTAGTGTACAAGCTTATAATCTTATGAATGCTGTCCTTAATGTTTATATCTGCGGGAATACTAGTTTGAGAAGCGCTATTGTTAGCTGTGATTTAGGAGAAAGTATTTGTGATAATGAATGTGATTTTAATGGGGATTACAGTTTTTTCAGTAATCAATTGGATGATATTGTTTCTAAGGTTATTTATTTGAACTACAGCTTTTACGTAAATAAGGGAGAAATTGAGGTTTTTAAGGTGGAGGGATGTAAATATGGACAGGCTAGCCAGAGTTATCCTATTTCAGAAAGAAATGAGTATTATGAGGTATTTTTTAAGTTATGTAAGATCTAGTCATCTTAAAGTAGTTCTATATTATTGGTCTAGATTCAGGGTTATCTTTGTTTATAAGGCTTATAAATGAAAAATTTTGAGGTTTTAGCTGTTTTATATATTGTTTAGTATCTATATGTTTAAATAGGGATAGTTTGTGGATATGGTTAACAGTCTAATATAGGAATGACAGTTATAGAGGTATTAATCTCTGATGATGAAGATTAGATTATAAAAATACACGTGGAGGTGTAACTAAATATGCAAAGTTCGTTTAAGAGAACTATTAAAAAGGTAGCTGCAATCGGTACTGGAGTAGCGATGTTGGGAATGACTTTAACTGGTGCTTTAGCAGCTGATTTGACAAACTATCCGAGTTCATTTGGAACAGGTAGTATTGTTGTTGTAGGTACGCTGGGTGATGAGTCAAGCGATAACTTGGCAGCATCTGATATAGCTTTAGGATTACCAAGTACAAGTACTGGTAGTACAACAAAGATTGAAGGCGGCTTATCTGAGGATATTCCTATTGGTGCTAATATTGCAGCAATTAATTTAATTGATACTGAGCTAGATGATGGTGATCTTGAAAATTTCCAAGATACAACCATTAGTTTTGCAGGCGCTGATTATGATATAAGTGAAGTACTTACATTAAGTCAGAAGAACAATGCATCAGTTGTATCTAGTTTAGGTAGTGCATTTGTTGGCTCTGGTATTGAAGATGATTATGAAAGCAATGTTTATCTAGAAGTTGGTGCACAAAACGCTATTAGATACTTCTATAAATTTGATGAAGCAATTAACGTATCTAAGGATGTAAGCAGTACAAAGGCTTTAAAGTTGAAATTCTTAGGAAAAACTTTGAAGATTGTAAGTACTGATTCATCAACACCTAACACTAAGTTTACAGCTTATGTAGGCAATGAATACTTTATGAATACTGGTGATAGTGTTGTTGTTAATGGAAAAACAATTAAGTTGGAGAATGTTGGTTCAACAGGTTCTGTTGCTGTAAGCGTTGATGGTGTACCAGAGATAATTACATCTGGAAATACTGAAACAGTTAACGGTGTTGAGATAACAAATGATGAAGCATTCTATACAAGTGCTGGCAAGGAACAAACTTCAGCATCTTTAGTTATAGGAAAGGATTCTTCAAGCTCTATTAAGGATGGAGATTATTTCTCTGGCGGAGATGAAGTATGTACTAATAATGACTCAAAAGACGTTGACTGCTGGAGATGGATTGTTTCAGGATTAAATAGTGGAAAGTCTTCAACTGTAACAGCTCCAACAAATGGTTCTGATGTTACTACTGAAGGAACTATTTTAGGTATAAGGAATTACTTCATCATTAATGATGATAGTGATAATCCACCTGGAGTAGGTGACTGTATATCTTTACCAAATAACTTTGTAAGTATTTGTTTGGAAAGTTTAACAGTAGCTGATACAGACTATATGAACTTGAAGATTGGTTTAGATACTTCGGCATCATTTACAGATGTATACTCTGATCAATCTAGTGTGTCAGCTATTAAGATACAAACAAGTGACTCAGAAGGTCTGAAGATTAAACAGGGTGTATCTGGTTTGTCTAACATAACTAAAGATACCAAGACGGATGTAGTATGGTTAAGTCATGCATATAATGGTAGTATACGTGTTTTCTATGAAAACGACGTAAACCAAGTTAGACTTGCTGGAAACATATCTGTAAATGGAACTACTTCCAATTGGTTAGAAATAAACTACAAGGATACAAAGAATACAAACATCGATTTTGATATTGATGGTGATTCTGGAGATGCTTCTGCTGCAAGCGCTAATTTAACTTTGGATATAGTTGGAGATAGTACTGCTGATCTTGATGGTGGATACGACGATTTAAATATAGTATTAGGAATTAATGGTGCAAATGGAGCGTTCAAATCTATAGGTTTAAATGCTAATTCAGAGGAAGCAGGTGAACTTCAATGGGGTATTGGTACTGTTGCTAACAACCCTAAGAACGCAACAATTGGAACCAAGGATGAAGACCATAGAACTTTATATGGTATCATCATAAAGGATCCTAAGAGCCATGGTGCAAGTGATGAGATTGAAATGGAGATACCTGGTGACCAAGTTATGGCTAAGGTTACTGTTACAGGAGTAGCTGTACAGACAACTGGCGGTTCAACTACAAGTGCTGCAATAAAGAAAGATACAGAAGTTACAGATGTAACACAGTTTAATGCAATACTTGTTGGTGGTCCATGCGCTAACTCTCTTACTGCACAAGTAATGGGTCAAGCAACTACATGGCCAGAATGTGCTGAAGGATTCAGTGCAGGAAATGCTATACTTGAAATAAAAGAGCAAACTGGCGGTAAACTTGCATTAATCGCAGCTGGTTACAGTGCTGAAGACACAAGAAGAGCTGGAGTTGTATTAAAGAACTTCGGAAGCTTCTCATTAAGTGGAACTTCAAAGACTGTAAGCGGTACTGGCTTAGAAGTAGGCGGTATTACAGTAGCATAAACTGAGAAAAGTTTTTCAAACTTTTTTCTTTTTATTTCTTTTTTCTTTTATAGAAACCTTTTTAATTCTAGATGTTATTGAATTTTTATGAAAAAGATTAAGGTAAAAACTTATTTAGAGAAAGATAAGCCAATATTTACAAAAAGATTTTATTTTATCTTAATTGGTTTAGGTTTAGCATTATTAATGGTTGGTTCTATATTACAGTTTGGCAGTGGGGATGAAGAAGTTGTTGATGATAATAGTTTAGGTGTTGTTAAATATAATGGATACACTTTTAATAATGTTAATGGGAAGTGGGTATTGGATTTTAATGGTGAACCTGTTTCATTTGATTATTTACCTAATGAGTTAAACGAGATATATACTGAGAACTTATTATTTGGTAATAAGGTATATATTGCTGTCGATCCCGAGGATAATATAAATAACTATTTTATACAGAGAATTAAGGCTATTTTGCAGTATAAGGGTATTTTAGCTGTTAATGCATGCATTAAGGAAGAAGGTTGTGGTGATATACCTGTTGTTGGTTGTAATGAAGATAAAGATGTTATCCTTATTAAAAAAGGCATTGAAGGCAAGATTTATAAGGATGGTGGTTGTCTGGTTTTTGAGGGTGATAATGAAGGTCTAATAAAAGGTATAGACTTATTATATTATAAGTTATTAGGGGTATTATAATGGAAGAAAAGAGTTTAAGAACTATAATTATTGTATTACTTTTAGTTATTGCTTTATTTGCTGGTTTTGTTATTGTTAAGAAATATAAAGAGAGTGAATTTAAATTTAGTTATAAAGGCGTTAATGGTGAATACTTAATTGAAAAGGTTAAATTTGAGAATACAACTGATTATTATATTAATGTTTATGCTAATAATAAGGCATATAGAATACCTTTTAGAAATTCTCCTAAGGATTTAGAGAGCCTATATTTAGAAGATGATATTAAGGAGAGTGTTATAAATAAACATTGGATATATATAACACAAGATCCTGAAACTGCTAAGGAAACAAATCAAGGTTCTTTTATTGGATTGATGGAGTTTGGAAGGTTACTAGGCACTACCAGGGATGGGATTTACGGTATTAATACAAAATCTGCATTAACAAAACCAGAAGGTAATGAAACTGTTACTATAAAGACATGCAATGATATTGATTTAACTACTGGAATTATTTATCTAAAATTAGGAGATGAGAATAAGGTTTATTTGGATAATGCATGTGTTATAATCCAAGGCAAAGATGAGAAAGGATTAATAATGAGCTCTGAGAAGTTTGCTTATCATTTGTTAGGTGTATTTTAATGAAAGTACTAGTTGGCTGCCCTACATCAGATTATAAATCATATTGTTTAAAGGAGTATGCAGATTCTGTAAAATCCTTAACATACAAGAATTATGATATCTTGTTAGTAGATAATTCTAAAAATAATGAATATTGTAAAGAATTAGACAAATATAAATTACATTATATAAAATGTGATTATACTGAATCAGCGAGGCAAAGAATAGTAAATTCAAGAAATAAATTAAGAGAATATGCCTTAAAGAATAATTATGACTATTTCTTAAGCCTAGAACAGGATGTTATCCCTCCAAAAGACATAATTGAAAGAATGTTAAAATGGAATAAAAAAGCAATAACTGGTGTTTATTTTGCTGTTAATTTCTATCAAGGAAAGCATAGATTATTGCCTTTAATATGGGTAGATTTTGATAAAAAGACTAAAAAAATGTTTTATTTGCAAGATGAAAGGTTATGGCATAATGAATTAATCGAGATTAGTGCTTGTGGCATTGGTTGCATCTTAATTCATAAATCTATATTACAAAAAATTAAGTTTAGATATGATGATAATAATCCTGAAGGGTTTGATGATGTTTGGTTTTGCAAGGATTTAAGAGAGAAGGGCATCAAACTATATTGTGATACATCCATTAAATGCAAGCATTTGATTAAGGATTGGAGCTGGAAGGGGATTAAGCTTTAGGTTTTTTAATAATTTTGATTGTTGGTTTGAGTGTCATATATCTTATTTGGATCTAAACTTATAAATCATACTTCAATCCTTATATTTAATGGATTTTATAATCAAAATAAAACCTCCATTCACATTATTAAAAAATCTATTTTCTAAATAAAATAGAGGATAAATAATTGGGAATGAAAGAATAAAGAAATTTCTAAAATGAAGATAAGAAAATATCTTTATCAAAAAAGAAGATATAATCCCTGAAAATACATATCTATATGAGATAACTTTAAATCCTGTTTTATGAAATATTTTCATAACCCTTTGAATGTCATAAAATTGATTGACTTTAAATTCTTTTGCATAAAACTTTCTGTATCTTTCAGAATAATATATTGGACTTAGAGCATCTAAACTAGCAACAAAGGTATCTCCTTTTTTTAAAACACGATTTATTTCTGACAAAGCCTTAATTTCATCGTTGACATGTTCTAAAACGCAAACAGAAACAACTTTATCAAAATAGGATCTTTTAAAAGGGAGTTTTTCTGCAGAAGCAATTGAGAACTTTATCTCTTTATTTTGATATTTAGAAGCTATTTCTATATCTTTATTAGAAGAGTCAATTCCAAAACAGATACACCCCTTAGAGTTTAAAATACCACAAAAATATCCTTTTCCACAACCCACATCCAAAATTTTTTCTCCTTTCTTGGGCTGTAAGTATCTGAGAATATACTTTAATTCTATGTTTCTAAGGGCATGAAATTTCTGACCTTTATTATAAATAAATCTTTTTAACATTTTCTAGTGAATTTGGAGGTTCATTCCATTTATAAATCCTTCTTAAAACCTAAAAATATATTTATTCATAATTGCTTATTGAGAAGGAAAATTATATAAATATGACCTTGATTTAGAAGTAAATGAAAACAATCATAATGATTTATCCAAAGGTAGGATTAGACATAAAGGGATCATCTATATTTCTTCCACTTTCTATTTTATATCCATTGTCAAAACTTACTGAATATAATCTAAAGGTAATTGATCAGAGAATAGAAGAAAATTGGAAAGAGAAGGTAAGGGAATTACTCAATGAAGATATTATTTGTGTTGGAATTTCTTTTATGAGCGGATCACAAATAAAATATGGATTAGGAATAATAAGTTTTATTAAAGAAATATCTCCTGAAACAAAAATCATTGCAGGGGGAGTACATCCAAGCTTACTTCCAGAACAAACAATAGAGGAGAAAAATATAGACTTCGTTGTTATAGGTGAGGGCGAAGAAACTTTTTATGATTTAGTTAAAAGTTTGGAGAATTCCAAAGATTTAAGAAAGGTAAAGGGCCTTTGTTTTAAAAAAGATGGAAAAATAATAAAAACAGAAGAAAGACCTTTTGTTAAATTAAAAAACCTTCCTAAAGAACTTTATTCATTAATTAATATTAAAGATTATTATCTAAGTTGGTTTTCAAGTAAAAAATCTCTTTCTTTGTTAACTGGAAGAGGTTGTCCGCATAGATGTGCCTTTTGTTATAATAAAGTGTTTAATAAAAGAATGTGGAGACCACTAGAAACTAAAGAAATGATAAAAGGTGTTAAGGAGATAATAAATTTAGGTGGAGAAACTATTGAAATACTGGATGATAACTTTTTTACAAATATAAAACGAATTAAAGATTTTTGTCAGGAATTAAAAAAGGATAAAATAAACATGAAATTTGTTGCTAATTGCAGAGTTGATGATATTGCTAAATGGGATGATGATATATTAAATATGCTTCATGATTGCGGGTTTATAGAATTCTATGTGGGTGTAGAATCTGGGTCTGATAAGATCTTAAATAAAATTAAAAAAGATATAATTGTTGAGCAGATATTTTTAGCAGATGGAAAATTAAGAAAAGCGAATATAAATCCAATTTATAGTTTTATGGCTGGATTTCCTGGAGAAGAATATGATGATATTAAAAAGACAATAGATATGATGTTAAGATTATTAGAAATGAATCCAAATGCTTCTTTAACCGGATTAAAGATTTTTACTCCATTCCCAGGTACAGAGTTATATGAAGAATGTAAAAGATTTGGATTTAAATCTCCAGAAACATTTAAAGAATGGGGATCTTTTAATTATAACAGCATAGAATATTCCTGGAGAACAAGAAAACAAGATAAATTATTGGAAAAATTATCATATATAACCTATTTTTTAGATAAAAAGTCATTCTTGAAGGTTATAAATAAAAGAAAGATTATGTTAAAATGTTTAATTGTGTTGTATAGCAAACTTGTATTTTTGAGATGTAAATACCACATTTACTCTTTTACTCCAGAAGTCTTTTTAATGAAGAAATTCAAGAAGGTTATATGAACTTATCAATAATTATACCAACATATAATGAAAAAGAGAATATTCAATTAATAATAGGAAAAATAATTGAAAATTTAAAAAATAAAAAGATAAATTATAGCATTATAATTGTTGATGACAATTCTCCAGACGGTACTGGAAAGATAATTGATGAAATCTCCCAAAAAAATAAAAGAGTCTTTATTGTACATAGGAAAGAGAAATTAGGTGTTGGCGGAGCTTATGTTGAAGGTTTTAAATTCAGTCTTAAGAAATTAAAACCAGATTTGTTAATGACCATGGATGCAGATTTATCACATGATCCAAGATATATTTGTGATATAGTTAGTGCAATTAAAGATTATGATATTGTTATTGGTTCAAGATACGTTAAAGGCGGTAAAATTGTAAATTGGGGGATTGTAAGGAGGGTCATTAGCAGGGGTGCAAATCTTTTAGCTAAATATGTATTGGGGCTTAAAAATAATGATTGTACAGCGGGTTTTAAATGTTTTAAAAGGGAGATTATAGAATCAATAGATTTTAGTAAGATCTCTTCAAACGGTTATTCATTTATTCTTGAGATGTTGTATATTTGCAAGGAAAAAGGATTTAAAATTGGAGAAGTTCCTATTGTATTTGTAAATCGGAGTTTAGGAGAGAGTAAAATTTCCAAAAAAGAAATGTATCAAACCTTTAAACTTTTACTTAAATTAAAATTTAATAAAAATTTATTTCTCTAAAATTGTGATTAAACTTACTCCGAAAGGAAACTTAAAACCTTTAGTAATCAACAAATTTTCAAATTTTATTATTTTAGTTAGCATTGTATTAATGAACTTATTTGGAATTTCTATGTCATATCTTTCAGTCTTAAAAATTCCATTTCTTCTAAGATATCTAATTAAAAAAACAGGTAAGAATACAGAAAAGTTCCAATAAGAAAATCTTTTAATCTTAAAATTTGTATTTTTAATCATAGATTTAAATCTTTTTTTTGTGTATCTTCTGTAGTGTCGGTTAATTTCATCGAACCTAGTCCATAAAAAGTTAAAGGCGGGAACTCCGATAATCGCCTTTCCATCTTTTTTTAGTACTCTATAAATTTCATTTAATACTATTTGATCATCTTTAACATGTTCAAGCAGATCAGAGCATATAATCAGATCGAATTCATTATTCTTAAAAGGAAAATTTTCTGCATCAGCAACAAAGACTTTTTTTAAACCTCTTTCTTTGGCTGTTTTAATTGCTTCTCTTGAAAGATCTATTCCATATAAATCATGTCTTGGATCTAAACTCTTTAAATTTCCCCCAGAAGCACAACCAACATCCAAGATTTTGATGTTTTCATTTGGAATGAACCGTTTTATTAGGTCTTGTCTTCCTTTAAACCAAAAATGTTTGTCTTCGACACTCCAGAAAAATCGTTCATAATTATCCTTAGATTCCATAAATCTGTTAATTTAGGAGATATATTTAAATAGGTTTCTTTTTATTATATTCTGGTTATCTATAAGATAACGGCTTAAAAACATAAGATTAATAAATCTTATGGAATTCGAGAGATTATGATTAATCTAGGAGTTATTTGAATGATAAAGATGAAATTCTTGAAAACAAAAGGATTTAAAATCTTTCTTACGGTTTGGATAATTTATATTTTCTTTCTCTCTCATTATAGTGGCAGTTGGATGGCTGATTCTGTAATTCATAGCAGTATGGCTTTCGTTGATAACGGCAATTTTATAACAGATGATTATATTAAAGAAAGTTGCAAACTTCCTGAAAACGGATGTGATGAATCTTTTTATAATGGACATTTCTATTCAGGATTTGGACCTGGCGGATCAATATTAGCTATGCCACTCGCTTTTATTTTTAAGGTTGTGTTAAATCCAATTTTGTATAAAATAACCGGGATTGAATTATCGATCCAATTCAAAACAATAATATTAAATATCTTAAATACAATCTTTGTAAGTTCGCTTCTTTCGGCATTATTATCGGTTATCTTATATAAATTCTTGGGTTATTTTATTAAAGAAGAAAAATCTAAGTTGCTAATCACCTTTTTATTTGCATTTGGAACAATTTTCTTTATTTATTCAGTTGAATATTCTTTACGAGTTATGGCGGGG
>Ga0209541_10010118_pt1 | contig 15106 bp, 17 predicted proteins | sample RifCSPlowO2_01_FD_184027 | JGI IMG/M metagenome (GOLD analysis project Ga0209541, IMG submission 184027) | Groundwater microbial communities from Rifle, Colorado - Rifle CSP2_plank lowO2_0.1 (SPAdes) (version 2) | ecosystem: Environmental > Aquatic > Deep subsurface > Groundwater | place...
CCATACCGGAATGCGGTGCCCATACCAGATCTGACGGCTGATACACCAATCGTGAAGGTTTTCGATCCAATGAAAATAAGTTTTGTCGAAATATTCCGGAATAATTTTAATTGCCTTGCTCGCAAGCGCGTCATGCATCCATTCCCGAAGCGTCGGCAGGTAGGCGCCTGTGGCATAGTTCCAGGTGCCGGGAAACTGGAAGCGTTTATTGACATCCACGAACCACTGGAGCTTTATCTGCGGCTCGATGATGCCCCCGGTGCGCTCCGCAGTCGCGACTTTATGGACATACTCCTCTTCTTTCACGAGAAGGCCTTTTTCCCGGAGCTTCTCAACGATTTTTGGCCGCGCTTCAGCTATTTTCATCTGAGCGAACTCTTGAGCGACTGGAAGGAGTCTGCCGTGCTCGTCAATAATCTGTTCCGTATCGAGCTTATGCCGCTTGGCTATCTCAAAGTCAGCCATACTGTGCCACGGCGTTATGGTCATCACGCCTGTGCCGAAGTTCATGTCGACTGCCTCGTCTTTAATGACGGTCGTGGTAATCTTGCCGTTGATCCATTCAATCTCGAGTTTCTGGCCGTCTCGATACTTAGCGTATCTCGTATCAGCCGGGTGCATCACGACATACTTGTCGCCAAACTTCGTTTCGGGACGCGCGGTTCCTATGACGAAAGGCCCATACTTTAGATAGTAAAATGTCCCTCTTTCTTCGACATAAACGATTTCGTCGTCCGAGATAGTGGTCTGTCCCTTCGGGTCCCAATTGACTGCGCGGTACCCTCGATAAACGAGCCCCGCGTCATACATCCGCTTGAACGCAGTTCGCACGGCATGACTGCGTTTCTCATCGAGAGTAAAAGCTTCACGAGACCAATCGAGCGAAGAGCCCATTTTTCGCAGCTGCTTCACAATGGTATCGTGGCTTTCCTTGGCAAATTGCTCGATCCGCTTGACGAGTTCCTCACGGGTGAAATCGTTTCGATGTTTCTTCTCTTTTTTGTAGATGTCATTTTCTACTTTCGCTTGGGTTGCGATTGAGGCGTGATCAGTGCCGGGAATCCAAAGCGCGCGCTTCCCGCGCATACGATTGAAGCGGACGAGAATGTCCTCGATTGCAAGCATCGCCGCGTGGCCGATGTGGAGAGTTCCTGTAACGTTTGGCGGGGGAAGGACGATGGAAAAAGGCTCGGCGTCCTTTTCCGTGACGCCCTTTTCGATGCAAATATCGGGATTAAAAAAACCGCTCTCTTCCCAGGTGCGGTAGATTCTATCTTCCGTTTCAGCCGGATTGTAGGGCTTTAGAAATTTCTCATCCACCCCGTTAGAAGCTCCCATTTGTCCATCTTTCATAGTGTAAATCTTTCGGAAAATTGAACCCGAAAAAAGCCGCTCTCGCAATGCTTCTAGCGGGGTTCATGAGTCCTTATTTTACCACATCAGGCCAATCGCAGCTCTCCGCGGGCGCGGAGCTCCGCGCCCGCGGAGATTCCTTGGAGCGCGCGGAAATAGCCGGCAACCGCAATCATAACCGCATTGTCAGTCGTGAGTTTCTCTTCGGGAATGAGGAGCGCTACGCCGGGAAACTCGCGCTCGACGAGCTTTTTGAAGCTCCGGCGGATATGGATGTTTGCCGAAACGCCACCGCCAAGAACAAGCGTTCGCGCACTGGTTTTTTCAAGAGCTTTTTTTGTTTTAACAACAAGTACTTCCGTCACCGCATTTTCAAACTCATGAGCAATGTGTTCTTTTTTATTTTCACTCAACTCCGGAATTTTTTTCAGCGTGTAGAGTACCGCAGTTTTGAGGCCTGCAAAAGAGAAATCGCAGGTATCGCTCTTGAGCATTGGACGAGGCAGGGGATAGGCTGGTTTCTCACCGCTCATTCGGCTTTTCTCGGCAAGTTTTGAAATCTCTGGTCCTCCTGGGTAGGGAAGGGAAAGCATCCTCCCTACTTTATCAAATGCTTCTCCGACTGCATCATCAAGAGTCTCGCCGATAAGCTCATACTCGAACCAATTTTTCATGAGTACCAGCTCGGTGTGGCCGCCGGAGATGAGGAGTGCGAGGATGGGGAATTGAGTTGCACCAATTTCGAGCTTCGGATTTCGAGCTTCGGATTTTTCTTGTAGCATTGCTGAAAAAATATGTCCCTCCATGTGATTGATGGGGATGACTGGTTTACCCCAAATGAGTCCCAGCGCATTTGCAAAATTAATACCAACCCAAAGCGCGGGCTCCAAACCCGGTCCGTGGGTGACCGCAATGGCGTCGATGTCCGGCGTAGCGAGCTTTGGAATTTGGACGAGAAACTGTTTCAGAAGTTCTGGTTCATGACTGAATAATTCTTCTAGAGTGGTTTTTTGTGCCTCAGAAAATTCTTTTCCGCCGATGAAATATACCTCTGCTTCAGTAAGGGTTTTTTCAAGCAAAGGGACAAGGTTGCGTGCATGTTCGCGCTTAGCGAGATTGGGGTACACGCCGCCGAACTCTGCATGAAGTTTCACCTGCGAATACAATGCATTGCCAAGAACAGTAAAAACCGGAGTATTAAAATCACCCTGCGCTTCAACAATGCTTACCGCCGTCTCATCGCAGGACGTTTCTATACCTAAAATCTTCATCGGTATTTATCAAAGAAGCCCTTGTAGGTTTTGTAAGTATAAGCAAATCCGCTATGAAGCGGCTCAGGCAACGTATCAAGCCGGAACCAACCCAGTTCGACAATTTTTTCCGGCTCGTTATTTTTTACTTCACTTGGGTTCACCTTGACGAAGAACGGGACGGCGAGCCAATGTGTCTTTTTTCCGTTCTGTTCGCGAAAAATATCGTGACTTGGAAGCTGTTCCTGAATTTCTCCGCCGCAGCCATATTCTTCCATAATTTCCCGAAGCACATTTTCCTCGAGGGATACACCAAAGTCAAGCTTTCCTGAACCCGGGTCCCACCGGCCGTGTTCATCCCGGCAGTTCTTGCTTCTCTTATGCAGAAGAAAATTACCCTTGCCATCGTGACAATAGAACGGGGTAGTAACTCCGATATAATCAATCCCGATTTTCATTGTTTCAATAACTTCCCTAGACGATCAAGGAAGAGCAGTTGTTCGTAACGCATTTTATTATTTGCTTCCTCCCTTGTGAAAAAACCGAATCGGTCCATCTCGGGAAAGCTCTCTATTTTTCCGGATTTCGGCGGCCACTCCATTTCAAATAGGTTGCTTTTGAGTGTTTCGGGGTCTACATCATTCTCAAATGCCCAGACATGCACGGTCTTGTTATTTTTCTGTTCTACAGTATGAAGCGATAAATATGGTCCATGCGGCTTAATACTTGTTTCTTCTTCAAATTCTCGCTCTGCCACTTTAAATAGATCCTCCTCACCCTCATCAGGCTGACCTTTTGGAATACTCCACACCCCCTCGTCCTTTTCACTGTAGAAAGGGCCGCCAGGATGTGCAAGTAGAAATTCAAGGTATCCGTTTCGACGCCGATACATTAAGAATCCTGCACTAATTTTTTTCATGCGACAATTTCATTTACCAAAATTCCCGAAAGCCACGCATCAATAATTCCCTTAGACGGAGCGAACATCGGAGAAGGAAGTTCTTGCGGATCATACCACTTCCAATTGCGTGATTTCTCCGGTTCCGCAGTATACGGCTCTCCGCTCTTCCACTGCGTGAGAAAGCCGATATTTATGTAATGTTTTCCATATACGCGCTCATTATTGATTGACACTATTTTTTTGAACTCAATGTCCGTGAGTCCTGTTTCTTCCTGCACTTCCATGCGCGCCACTTCCTCAAATGTCTTTCCGAATTCAAAGTGACCTCCCGGGATCGAGAAGGTGCCTGCGCCATGGCTTGCAAGTCTCTCTCCTATGAGAATTTTGCCATCTTTAACAATGATGACGCCAACGGCAACCAATGGCCTCTGTTTTGCCTCTTCACTCATATGCGCGGTGCAGGGATCGAACCTGCTACCTTCCGCACGTCAAGCGGACGCTCTACCGATTGAGCTAACCGCGCATGTCAAAACAATTCTACCAAACACTGAGTCTCGACGAGCTGTACTGTCTATCGAGACCCCGACCGCTAAGCGCGTCGGGGCTAACCGCCCCTCCAAAAACAGCCATATTGTAGCAGAATTTTTGGAATGTTCTAGTTTTTTGCTCTCGTTGTTTTAATGATAATCCTTCTGTATACTTTCGCGAGAACTTCATAGCGTTCGCGTTGTGAAGCGTTATTTCGAATATGGTCGCAAGACCATGCAACAGGCAACCGAAGAAAGGGAGGCTCTGATGGCCGCCAATACACTATCCACCAACGCGAAAAATCAGGAAAACCAGAGAGTCGCATCAAGTATTATCGGCCCGCTTCTCGAAGGACTCTTTCGCGCAAAGGGCATCGTGGATACGAGTGAATTCCGAAGGATGACGGGTTGGAGCGAGACCCTGCTCGACAAGGTTCGCACCTGCGAAGGAACGGTAACCGTTGAGAATTGTGCGCTCGCCGCGCAATTCTTCAAATTACCCGTAGGCGTCCTTCTCGGCACGCGCCACATCAACGGGGAGCCGACTCGCGGCAAACGCCAACGGTTTCTGCCGAAGTTTTTCACGGAGGGCGACAGAGATACCGGCGAGCGCATCATTACTGCGCTCAACGGGCTGGGCGTTAATGGCGGTTCAGTTGAACTGGCTGCCTGGCTCGCGCGTGCGCTGCCGAGTGTCAGGAAAAAAAGTGCCTTGGCTCCCCTTCAGGTGCTTCAGGGAAAACGCTGGCTTGCCATCGGCGAATTTCAACGTTTGATGGTGGAGCTCAATGGAGTCGCTGGGAAGAAGAAGCTTGCTCCGCCGACAGCCCAGAAGATTCTCGGTCCTGCATGGCTCGCGATCCGAGATTGGGTGAAGGGAAGCGAAATCGTTGCTCAATCTGAAGACAACGAGTCGCCGACAGCCGAGGAAGAATCAGTGGAGGAGCCAACGGAACAGTCAGCCCCCGAGGGAGAAACACCCCCAGGCGTTCAAGTGCAAGCCGAAAATTTGAGCGAGCGGTATGAGGCGCTCAATACTCCGGAGAAACGTGCAGCTTTCGCGAAAAATGTCGGCCACTGCTACTACCCAATGAGCCATACTCTTACGAGGGGTGAGTTGGCAGAAAAGCTCGGTAAAAGCGCAAGTTTTTATAGCCAGCTTGTCAACCGAAGGCTGGCAATCACCCCAAAGCTGCTTGATGATCTCTCGAATCTCTTCGACAAGACTCCGCAGTGGTTCGTAGAGGAGCACGACTTTACGACTGAGAACACACAACCCAGTCCAACACCGAAACCTTTCGTATCGAGAGGGTTCAAAGACGGACGAAAGGTCGCGGAAGAAGAGCGCACACGCCGCAAAACGGTCGCGGCGAACGCCCGTTACTGTTTCGGTCTTCCCGGAAACACCGTTAAGAAAGGGGCTCTGGCCAGCGAAATCGGCAAGAAGGGATACTTCACTACGAATCTTCTTGCTGGAAAGGTCCCCATAACCGAAGAACTACTCGCGGCTTTAGTGAAGCTTTTTGGCCAGCCGCGGGAATGGTTCCTCGCCGACCATGTACTCGAATCGGGGATGCCGGTGCATACACAAACCGATCTGCCGGCTCCAGAGAATCCTGTGCCGGCGTCTCTACCGGCTGCTGAACCAGTCGCTGAAACGTTCACACCGGCGGCAGCTATCTCTCTCCCTGCCGCACCTCCCGTGGCAAAACAGGATGCCTTGCCCCTGTCGTTCCCAGGTCTCGTTCATAAATTCTTTCTCGTACACCCGGACCTGGCGACGCCGTACTACACCCTCCTCGCGGCGGGGGTAAAAGAAGGGCTCAACGAAAACGAAACGCTCGCGCTTATGACCCTTCTTCACCAGCTTCGGAAGGAGTTCCCAGGTGGGGCAGGTTCCTGACGAAGTCCTTTACCACACCACGGGTCCGGCATGCCGGACCCGTTTTTTATAAAGAGATAGAAATGCACAGAAAGTAATCAAATCTATGACCCCGACGGGAGTCGAACCCGTATTGCCGCCTTGAAAGAGCGGCGTCCTAACCGTTAGACGACGGGGCCTTTTTGACTTTGCCATTATACAACACTGTTTTATGTTTGTTGAGTCTATACCAATGTTCTGCAGAACTATGGTATAATAGTATTTAAATAAAGAGTATGGACAAAAAAAGACATCGAGAGCTTGAGAAAATATTAAAAGGCGTTGCGAGTCATCGTAGGGTTCAGATTATTGATTTGCTTGAGAAAGAGCCGGAATTGTCGGTTTTAGACATCGCCGAACACCTCGCTATTGACTTTCGCACGGCTTCCGAGCATCTCCGCAAGCTGGTCATTGCTGGAATCGTGATGAAGCGGTCTGATGGGGCGGCAGTTCGGCACGCCCTCACTGTTCGGGGTAAGAATATTCTCAAGTTCTGCAGAACATTGGAATAATAACTTTCTCTGGATAGCTTGCTCTATCCAAATGCCGATCTTGTGGAAGAGTGCTATAAAAGTTGCTACTATGGCTCTGTTCGGAGGAGTGGCTGATTGGAGAAAACAGAAACTGCTTTTTGTTTTCTCCGAGCGAAGCGAAGGTGGGCAGCCCGAAGCCGCTCCGTCCGAAGGCAAAAATACGAAGTATATTTTGGAGGAGTGGCTGAGTGGCTGAAAGCACCGGTTTCGAAAACCGGCATGCCGTAAGGCATCGTGAGTTCGAATCTCACCTCCTCCGATTTTAGCTATACTGTAGATGTGAAAAATTCTTTTATAGCACTAATCGTCCTTGTAGTAGGCATTATAGTTGCTGGATTTGTTATTCCCAAAATTTCTCATGTGCCCACCGGTGAAGAGTCAGAGCCGGTTTTTTGCACAATGGACGCAAAAATGTGTCCCGATGGCTCATATGTTGGTCGCACTGGTCCTAAATGCGAATTTGCGGCGTGCCCGGGAAGCGGCAACAGTAGCGGAGGCATTCTTCCATATCACTCCGGCATTCGCGGCACGGTGATGCTCGGACCTACCTGTCCGGTTGAGAGGATACCGCCTGACCCGGAATGTGCCGACAAACCATACACGACCAGACTCGCGGTTACTTCTCCGGATGGTGCATGGGTGGTCAGCGAGTTCAGCTCGGATAAAGAAGGAAGATTTGAAGTCTCTCTGCCGCCCGGAGGATATGCTATTCGAAGTGCTGTCGCCGCGAACGTTCTTCCTTACTGCTCAAGTCAGAGCCCAATCATCGTGGAACCCGATGGCTACACCGAAGCAAACGTGTCCTGCGACAGCGGCATCCGCTGAAGAGCTCTTTTGTATGTTCACACGAAAAACCAAATCGGCGGGAGGGGTGGTGCTTAACCCCAACGGAGGGGTGCTTGTCGTAAAACAGCATGGAGACTCGTGGTCCCTCCCCAAAGGGCACATTGACGAGGGAGAAACGCCGCTTGAGGCGGCAAAGCGGGAGATTTTTGAAGAGTCTGGCATTACGGACCTCACCTTGGTGAAGCCGCTTTTTTCCTATGAGCGGTTTGCCATTGGACCGGGCGGCGTGGGGGAGGATCGCTCTATGCTTAAAGAAATCGAAATGTTTCTCTTTCGTACAAGCCAGACTAAACTTACACCTCAAGACTCGGCGAATCCCGAGGCGCGGTGGGTTTTAAAGAATGAAGTCTCAAAACTTCTCACCCACCCCAAAGACCGTGAATTTTTTGAAAAGATAACGTTCGAACTTCCTTAGCGCATACTGAGGTACCCGTAGATGTCCTCAAGCGCTTTGACCGCATCGCCCGCGGAAATGTTGTTTTGGTGGTACAGTCCGTTCGTACAATCGCCCGCCGCCCACGCTCCCTCAATTGAGGTTCGTTGCGTGCGAGGATCGACGACAACGCGATTGTACTGGTCAAGCTTCACAAGATCCTTCACAAAGGAGGTGTTCGGCAGCATGCCAATTTCGACGAAAATACCGGCAACGGGCAATTCATGCTTTTCGTTGGTCTCTTTGTCGAGGTACACAAGGCTTGTCACAAATTGCTTGCCCTTCACCTCGAGAGGTTCGACGCTCCAAAGCGCCTTCATTTTGGGGCTTGAAAGAACTTTCTCAACGGTGGACGGGTCTGCTTTAAATTCTGCGCTGTGGTGGAGAAGGGTAACGCTTTTAGCATAGGCGAGAAGTTGAGAAGCGGTATCAAAGGCGGCGTTGCCCCCGCCCACAACCGCGGTATCCATGTCGGCAAACAACGGCCCGTCGCAAGAAGCACAGTAGGTGAGGCCTTTCTGGTCGAACTCGGCGGCGCCGGGAACCGGCAATTTTTTGCGCGCGGCGCCGGCAGTGATGAGGATTGTCTTTGCGGTGTACGTGTTCTTGTTTGTCTGTATTGAAAAGAGGTCCCCTATTTTTGTGATGGCAACGGCCTTCTCGCCTTCAGAAATAGTGATGAAGGTACCGGCATATGCCTTGAGATGCTCTTTGAGCTTATGGGCGAAGTCAGCTCCGGTGATTGAAATTTCACCTATCCAGTTTTGAATTTCGCCCGAGACGTTGCTCTGCCCACCCCAGTCGTCAGTGACGAAGATGGTTTTCAAGTGCTTGCGGGAAGCATATACTCCGGCGGCAACGCCGGCAGGTCCGCCGCCAATGATTGCGAGATCGAACATACAACTAACAACCTACTACAAACAACAACAAATGCCAAATTAAAAAAGTTTGGTTGTTGGTTGCGCGTTGTAAGTTGTCGGTTACTTCAGCTTTGAACGTCGTAGGAACGCCGGTACGGCGCCCCAATCATCATCCGAAGCGTCGCTTGCCGGTCGCGGCTCTTCAGCCCCTTCGCGCTTTGGTTCAGTCTGCGCGGTGGTAAGAGGGCGCTCTTTTTTCTGTTCGTCGTCCTGTTTTGTTTTTCCAAATTGGAAGAGAGACGAAGCGCTGCGGGGGGCGGCTGATTCAGGAAATCCGGAAGCAATCACCGTAATGCGGATTTCACCTTTCTTTAATTTTTGATCGCGGCTGGTGCCGAAAATAACGCGGGCATTCGGGTCGATTGACTCGGTGATAATTTTTGCCGCGTCCTGAATTTCAAGAAGTCCCAGATCATCGCTGCCAGCGACCGAGAAGAGAACCCCCTTTGCGCCGTTAATGGAAATATCGAGAAGGGGGGAATTAATCGCGGCTTTGGCGGCTTCCTCAGCACGTTTTTCTCCCGAAGCCGTGCCGATACCCATAAGCGCAGAGCCGGCGTTCTCCATCACGGCGCGGATGTCAGCAAAGTCAACGTTGATAATGCCCGGTGTCGTAATGATGTCGGAGATTCCCTCAACTGCTTGTTTGAGGATGTCGTCGCACATAGCGAAGGCGTTCGTTACGGTTGTTTCGCGGTTGACGACCGCAAGCAAGCGATCATTCGGAATCACGATAAGGGCATCAACCTCTTTTTTGAGATCCTCAAGTCCAAGTTCAGCAATGCGCATTCGCTGTAAGCCCTCGAATGAGAAAGGTTTGGTGACCACCGCGACGGTTAAGGCACCCATTTCACGGGCGGTTTTTGCAACGACTGCCGAGGCGCCGGTGCATGTGCCGCCGCCCATACCGCCTGCGATAAAAATCATGTCGGAGCCTTTGAGCGCCTCCTGAAGTTCTTCTTTTGTTTCTTCTGCGGCGCGTTTGCCGAGGTCGGCGTTCATACCGGTCCCAAGCCCCTTCGTAAGATTTTTGCCAATATGAATTTTCTTCTTGGCAAAGGAATGGTGAAGGTCCTGCGCGTCGGTATTAACGACGATAAAATCAACACCCTTGACTTTCGAGTTAATCATGTGGTTCACGGCATTCTTGCCGGAACCGCCGACACCGATTACCCGGATACGAGCGAATGCTTCAACGTCTGGTGTAACTTGCTGCATGAAAATATGGGAATAATTAGCTTAATGAAGGCATACATACTGGCTGTCTTTTTCTTATAGGGAGCAGGGGAACAAATCCCTCTCCATCATAGCGGGGGTTTTTTAAAAAGCAACAGCTGGACAATTCAAGATTTTATTGTAAAAAGTTTCTAGAACTCATTTCAAAACCCTCACTCGCCCGTATTCCTCGGAGAGTACGCATATCATACCTCCTGGAAAAATTGCTCACTCTCGCGCCGCCGCGCTCCGAAGCCACACCTGCGGAATACGTACTCGTTCGTTTTTCAAGGGTTTTGAAATGAGCTCTAGTTTTTTGCCCAACTTACGGTACGACTCCCATTAAAGTGAGAACCATGTTCAACAAAAGATTGCACAGGCACGGCGAGCGACTTTTAAGGCAGGAATTGCTTAAACCAGCTCATGATCGTGTTTTGGGCTTCTTTCACTCGAATGCCGCTTCCCTCGCCCTCTGCGCTCGCCCCGAAAATACAAAGTCCATACGCAACTGCCCACGAAGGATCTTTAAGCTGGCCCTTATTTTCGGTGTTGAAGTGGATGGTTGCGGCTTTCGCCGGCAATTTCAGTGAGCTTCGTGCAAGATCACTCACACCTCCTATAACAGAGCCGCCGCCGGTGAGAACAATGCCGGCGGGCAGAAGGCCATTGCGTCCGATTTTTTTAAGGTGGTCTTCAATAAGGTCGAAAATGTCACTAAGTCTTGCATTCATAATTTCCTCGAGGCGTTTGCGCGAGTAACTCGTCGCCGTGATAGCGCCGAGCTTGATTCGTTCCGCTTCGTCGAGAGAAATCTTAAGTCCAAGCGCTATGTCATTCGTTATGTCAGTTGAACCAATGGGAAATACTTTGAGTGAGACAGGGACATTATTCTCAAATACGACAATTGAAACCGTTTCTGCACCCATGTCCGCCAAGACACACCCGACCATTTTTTGCCGCTTCTCAAGCGTGACAAAGCTTTCGGCTAACGGCGCTGCCATGACATCTTCGACCGAAACACCGGCTTCTTCAATTGCCTCGATGAGGTCGTTTATGTGCTGTTCGAGGCAGACGATAAAGAGCGTATCGGCCTCAAGCTTACTGCCTCGCATCTCGGTCGGTTTTCCGAGGACAAGTTCACCGTCAATGTGGTAGGAGATCGGAATAACATGGACAATTCTCCGATTCAGCAATTTTTGTCCGAGCTTGTTCTCGGCGTCTTTAAGCGCCTGGTTGACATCAAGGTCGGTTACCACACGGTCCGCACGCGTCACCACTGCCTCACCGCGGCTCCGGAGTCCCTCAAGCGAGATGCCCCCGATTGAAACATAGCCGCGCCTCACGCGCACCCCAGCCGATTTTTCCGCTGTTGCCACGGCAATCTTTACAGCACGAATAACATCACTGCTGTTGATAATGTAGCCGTGCCGGAACCCTTTTGATTCGGCGGTGCCCGTGCCAAGCACGACGGGGAAGCCGCGGTAGGCACCTTTGCGGTTTTCTGCAACCACGACTTTTACCGTGTGGCTTCCAATATCGATGCCGACAGTTATATTCTTTGCCATGTACTTTTACTGCTTTTTTGAGGGAACACTCTCTTGGTATCTTCAAACACCCCCGCCTTTGGAGATAGCAGAGATGGGCTAAACACAAAGGAGGGGAAAACGCTATGCGGCAAATCTCTTCAAGAAATGCGTTTCAGCTTGATTCATTGTACGCCCATGGGAGAGTCCTTTCAAATGAAGGAGTCCGTGGATAACAAGATAGACGAGGAATTTTCGCTCTGGCATCTTGAAGCTCGGAGCGTCTCGCCGCGCCTGCGCCATATTTAAAAACAACTCTCCTTCTGTTTTTGAAAGGGGAAATGACAGAATATTCGGAATGGTGTCTTTTTTTCGATAGCGACGATTGAGTGTGCGCGATGCTTTGTCTCCTACGATGACAATACTGAGCTCATAGCGCTTCGGGAGTATCGCGGCGGCGAGTTTTCGGTAAGGAACTCCCCGCAAGCTACTTTGCGTTGTGTTCGTAAGTGCAACAGGCGGCATGATGTCCTTACGAGGAGCGGCGCTCCACTCCAGCGGGGAGCTTGCCGAGCTTGGAGAGTTCTTCATAGCGTGCCCTTTTTTCAAGGAGTTTCAGAGCTTGCTTTTTCCGGACGAATTTAGAGACTGTCCGAGCGCGATAACGGATTTTTCTTGAATGCCTCAAAATGCCGGATCCTTGGACCCGTTTCTGAAAGCGGCGAATGAGACTCGTACTGCTCTCATTGCTTTGCTTTGAAACTGAAACATTCACAACCATAGCGGCGAGTGTAACATGTGATTTTTGTGGAGGCAAGCAAAAAACAGTCAAAAACAACGATGCCCGCTCGGCGCACTCATGCGCCGAGCGGGCATTTGTTAGGCGAGGAGCTGTCGAACAGCTTCTCGCATTTCGCCGGTTACCTCGATTGAAAGCGCCAGCTTCGAAGCGACCCCCACATTCGGACCAGGAATGTTGAGATAGGGCCCTCTTCGGATAAAGAATTCCGGACAGGAGATGTCGGCGCCGCTCATTCGTGCTAAAGAGCCGGCGCCGTTCGCGTCGAATGCACAGCGGAGTTGTTCTGGCGTGAACAAGCGCCGGCCCCCAATCCACTCACGCCGCTTTCTGATTCCGGCGTTGCTGAGCACCACGCGCCAGTCAACGCTCCAACGAGCGTTTTCCGGTTCGTCTACGATGTTCAAGCGGACATTATCTCCCTCGAGGATGAGAGTTTTCTCCGGCGGCTTGAAATGGGTCACTCTGACTCCATTTCCCCTCCTGTTGTACCAAGTCGGTATCGGTTCGCTGCTCATTTCCGGAACTCCCCTTGTTTCTGTTGCCGAGAGTAACCGTAGCTAAAAAATGCTCCGGCGTCAATTTTTTGAACTTACTAAGCGAATTATTCCCTTTGTAAGAACCTGCACAGGCGGGGGAAGCAGGGTGTCCGCCGCTCTTTCTTTGCCGAGCACGGCTGCGGCGGAAGCTCTCGCCGAGCGAGAGCAAAAACCGCCGCTGGCGGTTTTATGCGTGTTCTTTACAAAGGGAATAGTGAGCGACTTCTATAACCCGATTTGTTTGATGTAAGAGGGGAGTATTGCGATAGGAATCGTATCCTGTCGGCGTGAAGAAAGGTTCCTGACAATCACTGTGTTTTCAAGCGCCTCTTTTTGTCCCATGATCATAGCGTAGGGGATAGCGAGGCGCTCTGCTACTGAAAGCTGGCCGGAGAGCGTTTCCGTGCCGAGCGATTGCGTGAGTGGCACATGCGCTTTGCGTAAGACATCGAGGATGGTAAGGGAGCGCAGGCGCGCGTCAAGCCCAAGCTGGATGAAATACACTTTTGGTTTCGGGGAAGTTTTCGGAGAGGAGAGGTCTCTTGTGTGATCGCTTTCTGCAAAAATAAGTATTCGAGCGCCGGATATCGTTCCTCGTCCGATGCGTCGCAAGACGTCATCGTATCGTCCTCCATGGGCAAAGATAAGGCGCGATGGCACTCCTGCCTCAAAATTTTCCCGCCGGCGGATTTCAAAAAATGTCTGAGAATAAAAACTGTTTGACGGCACCAAATCGTTGTCGACTTCATAAGGAGAGCCGGTTGTTTCAAGATACTCAAGCATCTCTCGGAGGTGCCGGCGGCTTGCCTCGGAAAGGAATTCCATCGGCTTTGGTGCTCCCTCATACAGCTCCCGGCATCTCTTATAGAGAAACCCGAAGATGGCAAGTGAGTCTTTTTTCATGAGTTCCTGTCCGCGTGGGGGAATCTCTTCTATATGCTTGCGCAGATAGATTTGGAATTCCCGTGAAAAGCGGTTGATTGAGTCTCGATCGCCAACACTATTCACCCGCACGCACAATTCTGAAATGCCAGCTTCTCCGAGAATCGCGAGAGCGGTTTTGATGAGAAGCGCTTCAGCGAGACTTTGGCTTATCCCGACCACTTCAAGCCCGAATGAGAACGTTCCGCCACTGCTGTGGACGTGATAAAACATCGTGGGAGTGAGCTCACTGCGATCGAGGAGTGTCGCAAGGGCAGGACTTGCCGAAGTGCCAAGCGCTGCGCGTAGAATGCTTTCAAGATTGCGGGCATCGACACCTCGTTTTTTTGTGCGATCCAACACTTTCTCTGCCGGTATGAATCCATAATAGAGCGCGATGCGCATCGCCCGGCGAAGGAATTGATCGCCGGAGGGAAGGGTTGCCGTTATTGTTTTTATTTTCATCCCGTTTAGAGATAGGACACGGACCCGATCCTGTCCGCACATCCTATCGTATCCACTAATAACTTTGTCATGTGCATATCGTGATTTGTTCTAAATGTCGTTTGCTATCTCTAAAACGGGATTCATGCTCCGTACTGCAATACAGCGAGATCAGAAGATTTTTACGTACTCTCAAATCTTTTTTGCGCGTATGGTTTATGTGTCATGTGGATGTTTGTAATGGTTGTCACTTAGGACACACCCGCGCTTCTTAGAGCGGCGCTTTGCCTACGTCTCCCGGAAGCAGTTCTATTTTGGTGATGGGAAATAGCCGGACAAAAGCCCGCCCGACGATGTCTTTTGCCGGGAGATTGCCCCAGACACGAGAATCGGAGCTTGCTCCGCGATTATCGCCGAGCACGAAATATTCTTTTTCTCCAAGGATAACGGTGAGGTAATCCTCACGCTCATACCCTTCTTCTAAGTATGATTGCTCGACTTTAAAACCGTCAGGGAAGGCGCTGTTTTTTATATAGAGGCTTTTGCCGCGCATTTCAACTGTTTCTCCTGGAAGTCCTATGATTCGCTTAATAAAAAACTTGGATTCATCTTTTGGGTAGCGGAAAATGATCACCTGTCCCCGCTTAGGGGGGTCAAAACGATACGAGAGTTCGTCAACGATGAGGTACTCGCCGGTTTCAAAGGTCGGTTCCATTGAGGCGCCGGAGACAATGAAGGGCTGGGCTACAAAAAAACGGATGGGGAGAACGATAATGAGGGCAATAAGGGAGAATTTAACGGTTTCCATTAAAAAGCTGTTCTGTTTTTTCGCTGGTGTCGACGGGGGAGGGGCTGCAACGGTCTGATTTTCTAGCATAAAAATTTTTTTGATACAAAGAGAAGAAAGATTGGCATCATTCTAGTATGCAGAGGCATTTGACGCAAGAGGCAATACTGTTCTCAGGTGTTTTTTACTATGTT
>Ga0209541_10010120_pt1 | contig 15103 bp, 18 predicted proteins | sample RifCSPlowO2_01_FD_184027 | JGI IMG/M metagenome (GOLD analysis project Ga0209541, IMG submission 184027) | Groundwater microbial communities from Rifle, Colorado - Rifle CSP2_plank lowO2_0.1 (SPAdes) (version 2) | ecosystem: Environmental > Aquatic > Deep subsurface > Groundwater | place...
TCACCAAGATGAGTCGCGCTTCCATACACGTGCAGCTCCCTGATGCCTGTGCTGTTTGGAGGGATTTCAGGACGATGACTTTTAGGAACGATTCTTAGACGACAAAACCCCAGTATCAAATCATTTTTGGTATCTTCATACGACAAAAAGATTTCTTTGCCACCTGAAGCGCCATACTCAATGCGGACAAGTCTTACTTGATCCCAATCAATCTCTTGATGGCGCGGTTCGCGGCAGCGGATGCATCTGCACTTGAACCCTCTTTCGTTCATCATCTTTTCGACTAGCTGCCGCATGTTGGTGAGCTTTGGACCTGCGTCAATCATAGTGCTCGGGATATCGCGTTCTACGCGCATGACCCTGCACCAGGTTGGAATATTCTTTTTTGCTTCCACGATGATCTCTGCAGCATCTTCTGCAGACAAAGGTGTGTATTTTCCTGCTTTCCACATTCCGTGCAAACCCGTTCCCTTCATCACACTAGTAGGATAAATCTTGATTGCATCAGGGCAGTATGCAGAGTTTGTGAATAACTCTTCATAATCCTCTTTATCCATTTTTTTAGTCATCCCGGGAAGCCCAGGCATCATGTGATACCCAACTTTAAGCAAACTGTTACGCATCAGTTCTGTCGCTTTTTTCACGTCTTCAAGCGTATGGCCGCGGTGGGTGAGCTTCATCACTTCTTCTTGCAAACATTGAACGCCCATCTCAACCCTTGTAGTACCTAGGCGAAGCATCTGGTCAATATGCTCCTCAAAACACCAGTCGGGTTTGGTTTCAACACAGAGCGCGACGCAACGAATTTTAGAAGTTTCGTTACGGTCTTGTTCTGCAGCGAGCGAACTTATCCCTTTCATAGCGCGCTCTTTCTCATGGATATGCGCGGTTCTACTTGGACTTCCTATTTCACCAGGGAGCTCAAAGAACTCCTTAAACTCCTCCCAACGCACCTGCTTTCCATCGTAGAACTTATCACCAAAATCATTCATCGCCTTGAGCGCGTAGGTGATGAATCCATCCTGGTATTCGAGCGGAAGCGCCGGGAACGTCCCACCTTGCACGATAATTTCGGTTTTCTGCGGCAAGTGGCCAGTTACTATGAACTGTTCCAGACGGTTGAACACGATGAGATACGGGTCATAGTGGTTCCGGATGCCGCGCAAAGCGCTTGGTTCGTGACCGGTATAACTTTGAGGGACATCGCCAAACGCAGAATTCGGCCCACCAGGACAATAGACACATTTGCCATGCGGACACGCGAACGGAGCAGTCATCAGCGCAAGCGGAGCGACACCGGAAAGAGTTCTCATGGGTTTTGTTTGAAGAAACGCCCCAGTTTTCAGAAAAATATCGACATCAGTTGGGACAGTCTTCAAATTATATTTTTTCACCAAACGGACTTTAAGTTTTGACAAGTCTGTCTTGTTGAGCGTTCCCACTGCTGCTTTTATCTCCTCGTAAAAATCCATATCTTCGAAAGCTTTATGCTGACTTATAACTCTTACTGTTCTTAACTTTTTACGGTAGGTGGTTGATAGTCCACCAGCGTCCCTAATGAAAGATCATACGTTTGAAGCATGTTCATAACCTTGCCCACAGAGCTTGGTTGAATGCAGGGTAGTTCTGGGACCATGAGGGACCAAGAGGTTCTTTGAATCAATTGTCCTATATATCGTACGCTTTCTTTTTCAAGGGCAGCAGCAAGACTTTTGGGAAGATTCAACCAATTCAAGGGCAAGTCAAGAAGTTGAGCATCCAACTTTCCCGGCCATCGCAATGAAGGTTCAATATACTCTTCAACTCCACAGTATTTTCTTTTTGTAATCCTTTCAACTTCACCAACAAAAATTGGAATACATATTGTTCCAAGGCCACGTATCAATCCAACTTCTTCAGGAGTTTTGTGCCGTGCAAGAACAGCTCCAAGCCTACGGTAATAGCTGTGTATTAGTAATGCGTTGCGAGTACGTTCATTGAGCTGAAGAGCGTGAATTGGGGTATCAAGTAGCTCATGTCTGTTGTTGACAACTTCAATGAGGTTTTTAACCTGTTTCATCACGACAATAACTAGACTGACGCTTTATAACGTTTACTATTCCACTTCAGGAGTTTCCACTGTAAAAATAATATCGGAAATCTTCATGCGAGTCTGGTTGCCAACGATAATCTCAAGCCAAGCTTCGCTGTCCTTGAGCAGATTACTGTCAAGAATGCACGTCTCTGCACACTCATTCGAAAACTGGCCTTCATGAGTCATATACCCCTCTGGCAATGTCTCCTTAATGTCTAGTTTTTCCTTAGGCTCAATCGTTAATTCGGACGTCGCAAAACCTGTGATTTTTGAAACTTCACGGCCCTGCTTCTGCTTGTTTGAATACACAAGCCAGCGGTGCTCCCCTGCAATAAGATAGATATTGGCGAGCCCTTTTCCTTTCACTTCACCACTCAACATAAGCGACGTGAATTTCAACGGAGAATCACCACTCAGCCTAAAACGTTGGCTTTCAGAAACTTCAATGTTCAACCCTTGCGTGTAACTCTTTGATGGGACAAACCCAGTGGTGGAAGGGTCTTGCATAAGAACAAGAAGAAAGATTCCCATCACCAAAACACTAAGCACCACTCGCTCTTTTTGCATTTCACCCTCTCTTGTGAACTGTTTTTATAAACTTTTGCTTATTCCTGTGCTGGATAATCCAGACAGGAATTAGAAAATGTCAGCAGCATTTTCTTTATGATTTGACAGAAAGCGAGTGATACAGTTCTTCTATTTCTTTGCGGTCCGCATCACTGGAAACTTCTCCTTTTTCAAGCACAACCGCCCAATCATTCAAGATTTCTTTTTCAATATCGCAACGTGACTCTTCTTGAGCAAGTGGAACGGGAACCTTTTTTTCCGACGTTTTTGCAGAAGACTTTGAGCGCCTTAATTTTGAAAACAGTAATTTTGCAGTATCTTGAATGTGGTGAAAACCTGGAGCGCTCTTTTCTTTCAAATGATGGAACGTTTCTTTCACCCTGATACTTAATGGAACAGGAGGCTCAAAATGGACCTGCACGTCACCAGTCTCCTTCCAGTGACTTGTTGCCGTGTTGAGCTGGGCGAGAATCTCCTGCGAATCATCAACAGTAGGAAGCTCTGAGATATCTTCAACTAGCTCTTCCTCTGGTTCTTGCTCAAGCTCTTCTTCAATCACTTTTGGCTTAGGTTCCTCCGGAGGAACTTCAACAGCATCTTTAAGAAACTCCTTGACTTGGTCAGTGACGTGCGAAAATGTTCTTGTCATGGACGGTTTTCCCATTCTTCTTCCTCATGCTCAAGTTCCTTCCATACTGCGGCTTCAGCTTCATGCCCTTCTTTTTCACGGACAATCTCAAAACCACCGATGACAAATAACGTGAGAACTCCCCCAGCAGCAAAAACACTGGCAGCATAGCGCGTGACCACAGCAATCACTCCATGCGGGTTGAATATTGAAAAAATAAACAAAGCAGTCAGACTCACAAAACCCGTGATGAAAACACTCGCCATTGCCCTCTTTTTCAGAGGATTCACCGTGTGATGGGTGAACCGATGGCTTCCAATAATTCCGATGAGCAAAAGAATACTGATAAGGAAAATGCCATGGTCAGGGGTCTGGACAGCATTTACTTTCTTGCACTCAGGACAGCTCGCGAGCCCCGCAACATTTGATTCTGTCGTGAACGTGTACCCATCAATCGCCAGGTTTCCTTTACCGATAATCTGGACAGCAATCGCTTCAGGGACAACCCCTGAAACCTCACAAGTTTCTACACAAACATCGCTCAGATACACCGAATTAAGATTCGGAGCCAATTTTGAAGTATCCGCAACAAGACGGGTTTCTTTTCCATCAAGCAAAAAAACCCGCGCAGTCCCTGGACCATTCCAACGTCCAGAAACGGCAAACTTGCTCAGGCTTGCCTTTTCATTTAGCGGGATGATGGAGCTTTCTCCGACCACGCGATTAATCGGCTTGTAAAGCGTTGTTGCAGCAAGGCGAGCCCCATTTATACAAAGAAGCGCCGCCATAACTACTGCAGCAACCACGACAAGATTCTTGTTCATTGTACCACTGTTTTTATGAATTCAAAAAACAAATCGTTCTTCGCAGAACATGTGCCGTTACAAACAACAATTTGGTCCCATATTTTGCGTATGTTCTTGCTCTTGAACTGCTCGACTTGATCGGTCGCAAGACTCAACGCCTTTGAAAATTCAAGAAGGTGATCTCCATCATTCCAATACTTGCTCACCGCGATCGCGTTGATAAGAAGTGGACTTTCCGGAATCTCCTCTTCATATTCTGCAACGGTGATAAGGACAAGATCTAAATACGCTTCATCAGGACAGGCAGTTCCAAGACAATCAGTCATTCTGCTCCACTGGTTGATGACTGCATCGTTCTGAGTCTGAGCCACCAAATCGTCAAGGTCAGTGATAAGACGGGCCTTCTTCACCGGATCGGTCGCGTTGCGAAGCTCGATACTTTTGTAGATGATTGGCTTGACAGGCGCGTTGCTAGCCATCAACGCAGCAGCGATTACGACTCCGATGATAACAATAAGAATGGCGAGCGCTGTCACAACGTATTTACCGATACCTCTTGCAACACTCATTCTTTGCATCACATATAAAGAGGGTTATAAATCTTTTGTCTCAGCTATTTTACTAACTTTCCAATTTCTTCTCTTGCGCAACTCAAAAGCCAGTGATTCGGTTCGTACCTGTTGTTTGACAAACCCAAAATTCTTTCGAGAGGTCTTCGCATCGGATCTCTTTCCAGCAGATCTTTAGAATAGCGCTCTATCCAATAATGAAAGCGGAACACGTCGTACCGCCTGCCCTCGCCTGCAAGTTTCCAATTATCGTTTGCGTAACAGTGAACTCTGAATATTCCTGTTCCTTTTAAATCTTCATGAACCAATACTTGGCTTCCATTTGGGCCTGTTTGGTTGCCATCAACTAAGCCAAACTCTCTTTGTAGAATGTCACAAGCTTTATCAAATATTCTCTCTTCAACAGGAAAACCGAACAGTTTGGATAGAATAATTTCCATTACTTCTTCGCAGCTTCAGGCTTTGCTTCACCAGGTTTTCCAGGAGCAGCTGCGCTTTCAACAGGCAAGAGTTCCTCGATAATCGTGGTCGGAACCTTGGCTTCGATAAGCTTTGCCTTAGTCGCACCACGAGGCTGGCCTGCCATGCTTTCGATAATCTTCTTTGCAGTCGCCATGAAATCTGCCTTTCGCTTTTCGATATCGGCAGCAAGCTTTTTCTTCTTCTCTTCAATTTCCTTGATTTCCTCAGCAGAAAGTTCAGTCTTCTCTGCCTTGATTTCGGCATCATACTTGCCCGCGTCAATATCTGCAAGAGTTTCAACCGCGCGCTTGCCCTCAATCATCACACCCATGCTGTTGCACGTGCCCGCGATTTCTTTCACTCTCGCAAACGTATCCTTGCCTGAAAGGCCATCGACCTTCATCTTAGAAATCTTGATAACTTGTTCAATCTTAATATCGGCAATCAAATCCGCCAACGGATTACCGCTACCCTTTTCGATGTGGGCTTCCTGCTTGATAAGCGCGCTTGCAGGAGGGGTGCCAACAGTGATGGTGATGCTTTTATCTTCGTCAACAATAATTTTGATAGGAACCTGGATGCCCTTGAACGCGCCAGTCTTTTTGTTAATCTCTTGGATGACCTGGCCGATGTTCACGCCCAGAGGTCCAAGTGCTGGACCCAATGGCGGTGCTGCTGTAGCCTTCCCGCCTTCAACCATTGCTTCAACTGTCTGCTTTGGCATGATTTTAAGAGCGATACGGGTCCTTTAAAAGCTTTTCGCCTGATAATTATGAAAGACGCCGGCGGCGGGATTTTCAAAACCGTACGGGTGAGCGAATCGGAAGGTTTTTGAACCCGCAAGCCATTACTGGCACCAGGTGCTCAGCCTGGCGGGGCAACCAGATTGCCCTATCGCCGGCGTATTTTTCTTTTTGTTCTTTTGGTTTAAAGAGTGTTTCTGAGAAAAAGTTGGAAAGTTTGCAGAGCGACTTGGAAGATTTTCAGAAAATTCGCTATTTGTTGAAATTCAGGACTTTTTTGCGCTTTTAGGCAAATACACGGGGTTTTCCGAATACGCGTCACCTGGCTGGTACAAAGAGCTTAAGCCAGTAAGTTGGTTGAAATCTTTTTTGATGTCCGCAGGGAGATCCCTTGTCGTACTTCCACCAACCAAAATTCTTTTTGGCAAGCCATTAACTTCTTCGTGAGAAAAAAGTATTCGTGAATATCCTCTCTTTATAAGTTCAGTTAACGCAGTTTTAGGATTCACTGAATTGGGAGAGGGTAATTTGTGCACTGCTTCTACGTCCAAATCAAATTCTTAAAGAAGAATGTAGCTCATACTTCTCCATCCTCCCCACCAGCTAAGGAGTCAGGAGCAGGCCCTTCAGATTCCCTGCGGATTACTTTGACGGCATCCATTTTGACGGTAATCGGAATCGGGACAGCGGCGCCAAGCAATTCGACAACCACTTCTTCTTTGGTTCGGTCGATACGGGTGACCTTTGCGTTCTCGCGCTTGAACGGACCGGAAATGATTTCCACGATGTCACTCTTGCGGATGTCAACCTCGCGCTTGACCTGCTCGAGCATGTGTTCGATTTCAACGTACTGGATTTCTTTTGGCAGAATCCCTCGTGCGTATGGAACGTTAAACGCGGCTTGCTCTGCGCTCTGGCGGTCAAGCGATTCAACAAAAATATAGCCACGCATTCCGTGTGGGCGGATGACTGAGTAAACAGGTAATTTCTTTTTCTTGATGTTGCTCCCGATGAAATCCAGCACCTGGTCTTCGCGGTTTGCAGTGGTCCTTAATGCAAAAATGTGCGTAGAAACTCCTTCATCCTTCTTTACTTCCTTAGGAACTTCCTTAATCTCCTCCTTTGGAGCTGGCGCTTCTGCACCGGCAATAATCGGGATGCCTGTTGGTTGTTCTTGACCCTGCTCAGATTTTTCCATTGTTAAACCTCGTTAGAATAATATTGTATATTGTCTAGAATATAGAGGGGGTTTAAAAGGTTTTCTGTTTCAAACTTTAAAAAAGTTTGATCAAATTACTCTTCAGCTCGGTTCGAGAAGCATTCTATTCGTGCTTCGTTACGCTCACGCACAGGTCAGACTCTTCTCTCACCTCGCAGATGTCGTGCAAACCGGTCTAGATTGAATCAAGTTGCAGCAACTTCGCAATATCAACTAACTTCGCCAACTGCTCTACCTTCACATTTTCATCTTTCTCCTTAATGTTTACAAGAATTGCTTGCATTCCCAGTTGAAGTGGAATCACTGCATCAGTCATGGCACGGTCGCCGATGTATAAGAAGTTCTCGGGGCGCAAAGAGAGGTTTTGCTTTTGGAAGTGCGCCATCCATTCCTTGAACGCAGTGCCGTCGGACTTAGATACACCGCCGGCGATGATACAGTCAAACCATTCGATCGGAATCTTCAACGCCTCTAGTTTTTGTTTGCAAACTTTATGCGATGAGCCAGTGATGATGCTCAAGCTTCCGTACTTTCCTTTCACGTGCTGCAAAAGTTCCTGAACTTTCTTGTCAGGAACAAGGAACTTCGCAATGTCCGCGTTCTCCAAAGATTCCTGGATGATTCCTTCAGCGTTAGGAACTCCTAACTTGATCAGAGTTTTTCTGCCACTGATTGCAGGATAATGCTGGCAGAACATAGCCTTTCCTTCCTCAAACGTACATTGCTTATGTTCTGCAATTTTGTGATTGATATACTCCTGAATCGCAGTATCAATTTCGGGAGACTTCGGATAGAACGTCTGGTCTAAATCAAAACCGATCACTTTTACTTTTTTGATATCCATTTAGCGCACCGGAACATAAAACATCGCGAGATTTCCCAACGGAAGTCCCAATGTTTTCTTATATTGCGTGGTAAGATAATTGCACGCCTCAACATCCTTTGCAAACTTTTCCTTGTTTCCATCTGTAAAAACTGCGGTCGCGTGTAATTTTCCCCCGCGCTGATTGCATTGGAAGAACGCAAGGTTTCCCGGAACGGTTTGGGTTTTTGGGTCAAAGGTTCCTAAAATTGGATTGTTATGCATATCTCCGCGCTTTTTTAGGTAGTTGGATGCTTTTTCGACCAGATTTTTAGAGTTGTAATTTTCTGCAGCAATAATTGCCGGATGAGTTGGCATAGCATTTCGCTCTTCCAATTGCGCTTCATACACACCGATTCCCTTCGTTGGGAAATTCCTGCTTAAGTCAATAGGTCCGATTGATTTATCGAGTTCTCCGATTGGTTTTGCTGGCTCTGCGATGAGCTTCTTCGCCTTTTGTTCTTCGGTCAGGAGAAGCATGTTGCCGCGGCTTGAAAGCATGAACATGTCTCCAAGCTCAAGACCGAGCGCTTTCGCGATGAATTCATCATACGCATCACGCAATCCAAAAATATTCTCAGGATACGCGTTGACAATATTGTGCGCCCGTGCGATATGAAACGCATGCAGTTTGTTATCAGCAATAAAATAAATATCGTGCGTAAGACAAGGGTCGTGCGTCCACTCGACTCTTGTCCTCACCACGTTTCCTTGCGCGTCTTTCACCTCGCTTTCAGTGTGTGACATGTCTTCATTGTAATCGAAGCGTTGGATTATTATTGTCTGGTTGGGATTTGCCTTCAAGGCATCTACGCATTTTTGGAGCTGGTCAAAGCCAAAGTGCTCTCTTGTGCGGTTCCCATACGAATATTCAGCATCTGTTTCTTTTTGCAGCAGTTGCTGTTTGTACTGCTCGCGCATTGCACTTGTGTTCAACGTGCCTGACGCGTATATTTCTGGGAAATGTTTGAGCGACTCGCCGGATTTTCGATAAATCGCAAGAATGCAGGCGTCCCGCATTATCCCTTTATGAGTGTCCGCATGCGGAGCAGTGATTCCTTTGGTGTAGAGCGCGGTAATGATTTTTTGATGGACCGCAAGGAACGAATCACCTTCCGCTACAAGCAGGGGAAATTCTGTCTTGTTGAGCTTGAATAGATTCCGGAAGTCCTGGAAATAGCTGTAACCAGATGCTAATGCGATCGCCGCTCTTCCTGCTTCGATTCCGACATCAGCGCGGTGAAGGAAAGTCTGCTCGTATTCCTCAAAGCGGTTTTCCTTCACGAGCTTGTCGATGATTGGAGCGATATGCTTTGCTCTGAGTTCGAACACGGACGTGCAGGTGTCGTGTGCCATGCTCTGCACAGAAATCTTGTCGTCTTTGATACCTATTTTGTAATAAAATAATTTGTCTGCCTTGAGGATGGTTCCGGGCGCGAGCAGGATTTCTTCTCTCACTGTTTGTTCACAGGTTGAGTTGACAAGTGATGAGAACTTCACGTCACTTCTCAATTCCATCTCTGCACGTGAGAGCTCAAAGCCAAGCAATAACTGTTCTTTTGGCGTGAGCGAGAGTTTGTGCTTGTTGAAATGTTCCATGATTGAATACGCTATCAAGAAAGAATCAGGTCCTTTGATGGTAAGATACTGGTTTTTGATGTCGAGATTCACCACAATGTTTTCCCCTTCCGCCTTGACTTCGAACGGAACTTTTGTTACGCTATCTTCTCCTTCAAGCTCAACAATCGGAGGCTGCAAATGTTGGAAGTCCTTCGGGTCAAGCTCGATCGCGGTGACGCCTGAAGATGGCTGCTTTGCAATTACGCTGACGAGTTCGACCAATGAGTCGTAATAGATTTCTTTTTTCTCCAAAATTTTCTTTACGCACTCATACACTTGTCCGGGAATATTAGGTTTGAGCCAGTCCAGATAGTTTTGGATGATGTCCTTGGACGCTTTGTTTCCAAACAAGGGGAGCACTTTGAAACGCTTTTTGAAGTTTTCAAGCAGATGCGGCGCAACGCTTGGATACTGATGAGCAACCCCGCGGCCATGGGTGATAACATTTCCTGGTTTTCCATCAGCGTATCCATGCATCAATGCAGACAACAGATTTGTGCTTGGGCAAAAGCTCTGGGTCTCTTGACCAAAGAGGATGAGGTATTCTATTGTAGGGTGGCTTAAGCAGTTGAGGATCATTCGCTCCGCTCCATCGCGATTGACCACTAAACTTCCTAATGCGGTGATGTCTGAGCGGCAGTCAAGCGGGATCTCATTACTTACCATTCCTGGAGCAAGCGTGTTGGTACAGATCGCTATTTTTCCTTTCTTGCCTTCTTCAGGCTGGAGAAGGAACGCTTCGATGATGGGGAAGGGCATATGTGCTTGTGGGACGCAGGTATGATAAAAAGATTGTGGAACTCGTGTTTTCTTTTTACCAATGTCTATTTTTCACCACCGAAATTTATTTAATGGGACTTTTGGTTTCTTCATGTATGAGCAGTTCACATCTTCTTGTAGCGCATGATATTGATGATTATGTTATTGATGTCAATGATGCACGTCGCAAATCCGCAAAAATAGAATTTGGAGTTCAGATTGAAGGCCTAGTCGGCAAAGAAAGCATCGCCAAAGCAATTGGTGCGAGCCCGAAAGATTTCAAAGAAGGTGGTTCACTGTATGATAAGTTTAGGTCCTACCAACGGCGTGTCTATAATGATTCAGACACAAACAAGAACTGCCAAGAGGTTCCCGGCGCTGTTGAGGGCCTTAAAACACTCCGCAAAGAAGGGATTGATCAGATTTTTATCACTTCACGTGAACCCATTGCATACGGCCTTGCGCGTGAATGGCTTGAAGCACGAGGTGTAGGAGAGATTCCTGCTTATCGTGTTAAATACTCGGTGGGAGATAAAGGAGCAAAAGCAGTAGAGTGTGCAACAAGGCGCGTTAGCTTATTTGGCGATGATAGTCTGGAAGAGCTTTCGATTGTTGCACAGCGAAAAGCAGCCCCTCATATCCTTTGGCTTGATCGGTTTGGATCAACAGAATCAGCTCCTCAAGGAATTGTTAAGGTTGCTAACTGGAGAGAAATTGTGAATTATGCGGTGGTGTTCAAGTAATTCATTTTTTTGATATTTGTCGTTCATCAAAACTCAACCCAGAATGCCAACTTGATGGGAAATACTCATTAAGTTTTGTGCGAAAAACCTGCTTGCCATCAAATGAGAACACAAACACTTCGATTTCTCTTTTTGTTTTTTCTTGAATCTCGGAGAAGAACTGGCGGCAGCAGCCACACATGTGCGGCAGTTCATCGATGAATTTATTACTGATGATGCCAACTGTTTCGATGTCGCGGCTGCCATCCATAATTGCAGCGAGCGCAGCAACCATCTCAGAATGCAAGTTCATCCGATGGTCAAAACTGGAATAGACTCCGCCGAAATACAATTTACCATTTGCGATAACCGCGGAACCATAACTCGTTTTACTGTCTGCTGAGAAATGTGTTTCCATTCCTTTAAGCGCAGCGTTTCGTAACTGTAAAACTTTATCTTCTGAAGTGATCTTGTGTGAGTTTGCTTGTGGAACCCAGTCCTTGATTTTGTCAAGTGGCAAAATAGGAGGAACATAGATGTTGTACACTTTTGAAGCATCGGAAGTGGTAAATAGCGTTTCCCCTTCTTTGTCAAAAATAGTGTAGTTGATGACTGTGCCTGTACGTCGCGTATGGTCTGCAAGTATCTTGATGACAATTGGACTAACTAAGAATTCCGTGCCAGGTTCGTATTCAACAACAGTCACGATCTCGTTTATGTGCGGGTCTTTTTTTGAAACTGAGAGAGCAATCGTGGCCTGCTCAGATGTGATGTCAAGCAGATTTGTTCTTGATTCCATCAATCCGGAAATGTGTACTCCATTTTTGGTAATTGCTACAGAACCAGTGTTGAACTTAGTGGTATCGCGCTTGAGCCAAGATAATTTCGATGCCGCCTTTGCTTTTTTAAACATTTCCAAATTAGAAAATGTTTGTTTGGCTGCGAAGTCCGCTAACATACAAACCTCCCTTCTCCCAATCATAATGCAGCACTTTCTTCAAAAAATCGTTGAACAAATGAATCTTGTCGCGCTCAAGCTTAGGATACATCTTCTCAGCATCCTTGCTGGTGAGACGGGTCGTAGGACGAAACGGCATGGGAAGCGCATAGTACGGCAGCAGATTGTCTGACTCGACAAGAATCACGTTCACTGACTCATTAAGATATTCCAGCGCGTAATCCATGCGGTGACTACCGTCGCAGATGACATAGAAATCGTGCTCTCCGCTGAATCTCAATCCGTAATTGATTAGGTTGACATTTTGGTTGAACAAGTCCAGATACTTTATCTTGCTTTCTCCATCAACATAATAGTCCTTGATAAGCCCTTTTGATAAATCATGCAGGTTTCCTTTAGCATCCTTGACAAACTTTCCCGCAAACCTTGCCGCAATTTTTTTCAAATCAAAAAACCCTTTCTGCAACGGATACTTGTGCCTTTCAACAATCGGAGGAAGTACATGGTATTTACTGCGGCCTTTCCAATCATACTGGATTCCTTCAAACCCAAGCGTGTGGATACGCTTGTTCAACGTCTTGAGAAACTCATCTACATGAGCAAGCATTTCAGTTTGCGTTTTGTAGATGGTTGGCTGAGCGGTGAACAACGGCTGAGGTTGCAAGTTGTGCATCAGCTGCGGAAACGAGGTCGGGTACTTGGGCGGATGGACTGCTACAAGAGAGAACTTGGCATCAGCGTACGGATGGAGGCTGTTACCCTGCTCGTCATAAAGACCGCGAAAGGTAATGTTGCGAAGTAATGAAGTCAACTCGTTTTCACTAATCCGCTTTTCAAAAACTATTTCTTCCATTCCCTTGATACCCAGCATTTTCAAAAGAGGAACGCTATAAAATGATTTCTATCCCTGACCATTACTATTAAATAGGATTCCTGCTTCTCCCTTATTATGCAATTCCAACTTGACAGCCAAGCACTACGCGCTCTTTCAAGCAAAAGCAGGGTAGACATCCTTAAGCTTTTGGTGCACCGCAGATATATGCAAAGTGAACTCTCGGCCATGCTTAACCTTTCTGTTCCTACAGTCAAAGAACACTTGAACGCGCTTGAAAAAGTAGGGCTGGTCGAGCGGCACGACGAAGGAAGAAAATGGAAATATTACTCCCTCACCAAAAAAGGAAGAGCGGTGATTGAGCCACAAGAAACCACCATTTTGCTCGTGCTTGGACTATTCATTTTAAGTTTCATTGGGGGGATTTTAACCTCTTTTAAAACATTCTTCCCACCTGCCTTGCCCTTGATGGCCGAGCAAACCATGGCAAAAACAGCAAGCCTCGCCATGACCGCGCCCGTCCCAGCTTCCACCATGCCTTCTTGGCCGCAGTACATATTTTGGGCAGCGGCAATCCTGTTTGCAATCATGCTTGCCATACTCATACACAGATATCTTGCTCACAAACAACAGTTAGGCAAGAACCTCACTAAAAAGTAAGGTATTTATTAACCGTTTCCAATCTCTTTTATGAGGTGCATTATTATGAAACACATGAAAATAGCATTCATCGCTCTTTTGCTGCTGGTCACACTGGCGGCATGTGAAACCCGTGTTGTGACAACCGGGCCAGAACAACAGCACACACTGAATGTCCAAGGAACCTCTGAATTTGATGTCTCACCAGACATTGCAAAAATCCGATTCCGCGTTGAGACCCAAAGCCTGAACGCACAAGAAGCACAGGCACAGAACAGACAAATCGCAAACTCTGTTCACTCAGCACTTTTGCAGGCAGGAGTCCGCGAGAACGAACTTGAAACGACCGACTTTCGTCTTGATAAGGTTCAGGAATGGGATCAGAAAGAACAACGCATGGTTGACAAAGGATATCGCGCAAGCAACGCTTTCGTCGTAACTACTAAAGACCTTGAAGCGGTTGGAAAACTGCTCGACACAGGAGTTCAGGCAGGAGCAAACAATGTTGAGTCGTTGAGCTTCGAACTATCTGACACGCGCTCCAAGGAAGTCAAGACTGAAGCCTTGCGCAAGGCGGCGACCAACGCCAAGGAAAAAGCACAAGCACTCGCCGATGGCGCAGGAGTCTCGCTTGGCAAAGTGGCCAGTATCACTGAAAACAGCTATGTTGTGATGCCGTACGCACGATATGATTTACAGTCAATGAAGGCAGAAGCAGGCGCAGCACCAAGCCCCATCTCACCTGAAAACGTCCACATCAACGCACAAGTGAGTGTAGCTTATGAACTTGCATAATTCTTTTTTTCTTTTTTTCTTTATTTTTTTAGTTTCGTGTACTCTTCCAACTGATTTCACAACCTATTCTAATTACTCCACTTGTGAAGATTGTGGCGTACGATTTTATGGAAACTCAAAAGCATGTTTCACAGATGATGATTGCTTTTGCGGGGGCATAGACATTCAAACAGGTGACTGTTTTGTTGGCAATAAAGAATACGTGCAAAGAGGCGGCGTTAACCTCTCATTAAACTGTCCGGACTTCTGCGGCGGAGAAGCGGGAAACCTGGAAACAAAATGCATTGATAAGAAATGCACCAAATTGGCACGGCAGATTCAGCAAGTGCGATGCCGTGAAGACTCAAAGATTTGCCCCGATGGCACAGTCGTGGCACGCGTTTCTCCTGACTGCGAATTCGCTCCCTGTCCAACTAAATATGATGTCGGAAGCGTATCCCACTGGCTGTGCGATGATGGAAGCTGGAAGCAGAAGCCTGAGGACTGCTTTGGAAACACCTGTATTGATGTGACTGACTGTCAAATCCTCGGGGTTAACGAAATCTGCGGACCCTACAAAATCGCCGCGCCAAAAAGCGTGCACAAAGCGCCCGTGTTCTACGAATATCGCTGTGGAAGCGAGAACTGCTCGGAAATCATTGCCACATGTCCCGCATTTGATACCCTCAAACCTTTGATTTTGAACATGGCTTGCCAGCAAAACAAGTGCGTGCTTGTAAAACCTGAGAACTAAAGAAATTACCTGAATATTAGTAAAAGACAAAAGTTCTAACTCAAAGAGTTTGTCTTTTCCAATTTAGTAGCGGCAAGTTATCAAGAAAATGCGCGGGTGTAAAACCCCTTGCTTT
>Ga0209541_10010121_pt1 | contig 15102 bp, 13 predicted proteins | sample RifCSPlowO2_01_FD_184027 | JGI IMG/M metagenome (GOLD analysis project Ga0209541, IMG submission 184027) | Groundwater microbial communities from Rifle, Colorado - Rifle CSP2_plank lowO2_0.1 (SPAdes) (version 2) | ecosystem: Environmental > Aquatic > Deep subsurface > Groundwater | place...
CAAATTCAACTCCTCTCTCAACTTCGACGGGACGGATGACCAAGTCAGCTTGCCAACCACCCTAGGAACCTTCTCTGTAGCATCGGTGACTGGATGGTTCAAAAACTCCTCAGCCGGTACCATTATCAGCGCTCTCAACGGTTATTGCGGGGATCAAATCATTTATAGTGATTCCAACGCCTTTGGGCAACTATGTTTTTCTAATGGAACATATAAAACTGTTTACTCTGGTGTAAACACATTGGATAACCTATGGCATCACGGGGTGACTACTTTTGACGGAACTTACGTGCGATTTTACCTAGACGGTCGCCTTGTTGGCACTAGCGGTACCGTAACCGCTGGAGTTACTACTCATTTCACCGAAAATAATAAGATTGGAAGTTATCTCGGGTCTTCTAGCTACTTTACTGGCCAGATCGACGATGTCCGCGTCTACAACTATGCCCTCACGGCGGCCCAGGTAAAAACTCTGTTTAACGACGGAGCAGTGAGGTTTGGCCCCTCCACCGGAAATCCGTAATCAAGTACCAATTTTCAAGTACCAAGGATCAATGAATAACCAATTACCAAAAACTCAAACAAAAAAATATGATCTGGAAGAAAGAACTGCTAGGTTTGCCGAAAACCTGATAGACGTTCTGCGCAAGCTTCCAAATACCCCTATTAACAAAAGATTAGTAGAGCAAGCTGCTGGATCTGGCGGGTCACTCGGCGCCAACTACTGTGAAGCCAATGAAGCCGAAAGCCGAATGGATTTCATCCATAAAATCGGAATCTGCAAGAAAGAAACCAAGGAAACTAAACACTGGATCAGGCTTTTGGCCCACGCTAACTCTGAATTTATTGAAGACTTTAGAATACTATGGCGGGAAGCAGAAGAATTGCTACTTATTTTTTCCGCTATAACCAGATCAACTAAAACAAAGAAGAACTGAAAATTGTGATTTGGAATTTCATTGAAAATTGGTACTTGAAAATTGAAAATTATATGGCCGGCTTCCGCGATACCCTAGGATAAAACTTGGACATCCTCCCTAAACTTGGACATTTGAGGCAAAATCCTTGCATTTCGTTTATGAGTGGAGTATTCTTTTACTCATCATGATCAAGCTTCCAAAACTCTCCCTCCCCCGCCTCAAGCTCTCTCCGGTCGCAGTACTCCTCGTGGTAGCAGGAATGCTGGTCTCCCTTGCGGCAGGGGCCAGCTACTACTTTTACCGCGAAAACAAGCGCGTCACCGGACTTCTGGAAAATCCCACGGAAGCCGCCCGCGTGGAGGTGCGTTCGACTGTGGAGCGCGTGGGCCGCCTCATGATACTGCCAACAGACGAAGAACCGACGCTTGCCACCGTCATCGACCCGCAGAAGCTTGCCGATCAACCGTTTTTCGCCAAAGCCAAAAGCGGGGATAAAGTACTCATCTACACGACCAACAAAAAAGCAATCCTTTACCGGCCCGGCGACAATAAGATATTGGAAGTGGCACCCATCACGATCGGCCAGGGGCAGACGCCCACGGACGCCATGGCTAACCAGCCCGCCGACCAAGTAGCCGTCTCCCCTACGCCATCGCCCACCGTCACACAAACCGTGGGAGTAGCCCTCCTCAATGGAACGACAATCACAGGGATCACCGCCAAAGCCGAAACCACGCTTAAGGGTGCGTTCCCTGAAATTACGGTCGTCGCCAAAGAAAACGCCAACGCTAAAACCCATGAGAAAACCCTGGTGGTGGATGTAACCGGCGGGCACGCCAGTCTTGCGCGAAAGATTGCAGGACAGTTGAGCGGCGAGGTCACTGCCATACCGGCCGGCGAAACCGTGCCCCAACCCGAAGGCAGCCCTGTAGACATCCTCGTCATCCTGGGCCAGAGCGTTACCGGTGCCTCACCGAGTCCGACCCCGTAACTGGCCCGCCGAAACTTGCGCCGCTAGAAGGAATTGAACCCTCATCTTACCCTTAGGACGGGTCTGCTCTATTCATTGAACTACGAGGGCTATCAATCAACCCTGCTCCCTGCCTGCCGGCAGGCAGGTATCCGTTGAGCTACGGGAACTTGGTCGGGATGGTGGGAATTGAACCCACTGCTTCCACGTCCCGAACGTGGCGTGATGCCGATTCACTACATCCCGATATGCCAATTATATCGAATATGTGTCCCCAAGAGGAATTGAACCTCTATCTAAGGTTTAGGAAACCCTTGCTCTATCCGTTGAGCTATGGGGACAAAGCAACAAGTAAATTATACCCCGAAGTTGATATTCTAAGAAGAAAATTAGTTAGGCAAAGTCGCCGCCAATAGCGACAAACTGGGAGAAAACACCAAATAGATTCTTCCAACTACCAGTTTTTTCTTGATTTACTACAGGTCTGGAAGTAACTTTCAAGTCTAAATTACTGTTTTTAAATTTTGTTTTTTGAATTTTAACTAGGGCCATACTCTAATAGAACCACTTTCTCCAAAACGTGTCAAGAGGCTAAATACTACAGGATTTTATATTTCTGTTATAGGCTCTATTCTAGTGTATTTGCAAAACTTTTGGTAGTTGCCTTAATAATGAAACTACAACAGCTGGAGCCGATAAACTATATGACTCAACTCCGCTATCGTCCTTGATAGTCCAAGGCTTCTTCCCCACTTTTACTATGCTCTTTTTAGCATCCCAGTTCAGTACGTATTCCGGGGTCAACTCGCATTCGTCAAAATAATTCTCAGCTTCAGAAACAGACACGTGATTGCGCAGTAGAACCTTAGAAATCCCATGTAATTTAAATACCTGGAGTAATATGCGCTCATCTTTTTCTAATCTTGCACTAATTGGTACAATACCTAGACTGTCGCCTTCTTTGGGCACCATGCGATTTTTATTGCAATCTGGATTATCACAAAGAAGATAAAACTTTTTAGCTTGAGAATCATATTCTATCTCTTGGGTTATATTGAGCTTGGTATTTTTAGAGCTGTTGCATTTTAGGCACACCACTCGGTATTTAATTCGTTCGTCAATTACACTCATGGGAGTATCAATCATCACGAAGAAATCTGGATCATCACGATAGTTGGCCAAATCTCTAAAAAATAAGGAGTAGGATATCTGGTCAATATCCCGAGGTAAGCCATCAATAATAACCGCTTTTTTACCTAATGAGGCAATTCTAGCCTTGAGTAAAGCCAATATATATTCCGAAGGTAATAAAGTCGTGGTACTTCGACTGTGCAATCGATTTTCGGCTTCTTTTAAAGAAATGTAGCCACGATATAGTTTTTTAACCTGAGTGTACTCAACCGAAGAAGAATAAGTCTCCCAATTTTTATGCACTTCCCGCACCAAATCTCCTACTGCTACCGTGGCAATTTTGTCGCCAAATATTTCTCTTAATAAACTCGAGTAAGTTCCCTTACCCGAATTTTTCTTGCCCAGTAAAAAGGCCATGAAGGTGTTGGACTTTAGATATTTAGAAATGGCGGCAATCTCTTTTCCCACTTTAGCTTCAAAATATTTCTTCCTGACAGCTACATTGGCTAGGTCATATTTTATAATTGGCCCTGGTATTTTGGTCCCAACTAGAGGAAATTCCAATCCTTTCATCTTGAGCCCATTTTACTAAACTTTAAGTAGCTTGAGAAGATTGTCTTTTTGATCCGATTTAATTGGACCAACCACGGCTAGGTTTAACTTAGTAGTTGTAAACAGCTCTAGGGCCACATTCCGAATGTCATTTACAGTTACCTGCATCAATCTATTAATTATAATATCATAATCTAACACTTCTTGGGGTCGATCTAATACTTGGCGAGCATAAAATTCCATTTGATTAATTGGGTTTTCTTTACTAAACAATAGTGGTCCCCTGACTTTCTCTTTAGCTTGGGCTAGCTCTTTTGGTGTTAGTTTGACCTCTTTCATCCGCCCCATTTCCACAAGTACCCCCTCCATGGCTTTTTCCAGCGTTTCCATCCCGGTTCCGGTATATACGCTCCAAATTCCGGTGTCTTCTAATCTGTCCTCATCCGCCCTGACGGCATAACATAACCCCCGTTTCTCTCGAAGCTCTAAAAACAGTCGGCTGGATAGGCCTTGGCCCAAGTAGGCAGTCATCAGGGTACTGGCAAACCGGCGAGGATCGGCAACTGCAAAACCGTGGATGCCCAAACACACATGAGCTTGGTTAGCTAAATCCTTTTGGGTTATTTTTACCACTGGTTTAGTTTGCTTTAATTCAACCGGGGCAAAGTTTTTGCCTTCACTTTTTGGCATAGAGCCGAACCATTTAGCCACGGTCGACTCTATTTTTGATCTCGATTTAGATATATTCCCAGCCAAGACTACTACTAATCGCTGGGATACGTATTGCTGTTTATGATAATTTACAAAATCCTGCCTGGTTACTTTTTTAATCACTTTAGAATCCCCCAAGGTCGTCATGCCCAATGGATTATGACTAAACATGGTACTCACTAATAATTCCTGGGAAATTTCATCCGGTCTGTCTTCCCGCCGCCTAATCTCTTCCAACACCACTCCCCGCTCAATTTCTAAATCTTTGGCTGGAAACCTGGGGTACAAAGCCAGCTCTTTGACTACTTCTAATCCCTGCTGCCAATAATCTACCGGAATCTTGCACCAGTAAGCCGTGGCTCCTACGTCCGTCCAGGCATTTTGGATGGCTCCCAATCCTTCCAAACGAGAAGTGTCTTTAGTCGTAGGTAATCTCTTGGTTCCTTTAAATGCCATATGTTCCATAAAATGGGATAGGCCATTAATCTCTGGCGTCTCATAACGACTGCCGGTTTTGATATATACTCCTACCGCCACACTTTCTACTCCGATCATGGGAACTAAAACCACTCTGACGCCATTGGGTAAAGTATAAAAATCAAATGCTTTAGCCATTACATATGCTCCAGGGCCTCAATGCCAAGTAGATTAAGACCGGATTTTAACACTTCCCCCACACTTTTAGTCATGGCCAGCCTAAATTCCTTCTGCTCTGAGTACTGAGCACTGAGTATTGAGCACTTATTGTAAAAAGAATTAAATCTTTGCGCTAACTCATACAAAAAATTGCATACCAAGTTGGGAGCATATCTGGTAGCCGCTTCCTCTACTACCTCGCCGTATCTATAAATCCAGCGCAATACAGCAAGTTCCTCCGAATATAACTCCCCCTGGCGTCCCCCTCTTACGGCGCGAGACGTGAGCCAATGGCTCGATTTAAGAGGGAGATCAGAGGGGGCGTTATTAGCCTTGGCGAGCACACTACGAGTGCGAGCATAGGTGTACTGTAAATACGGTCCTGAATTTCCATCCAGAGCCATAATTTTATCCCAGTCAAAAATAATGTCGCTGTGGACACTGTGCAGCAGATCAAAATATTTGATGGCCCCAATACCCACTGCCTGAGCTGTGGGAGTATCACTATTACCTAGTTTCTTAGCTCTCTCAATGGCCTCATTAAGAACCTCTTCCAGTTTAATGGTCTTGCCTTTTCTGGTGGCAAATTTCTTGCCGTCAGTATCCAGGTACAACCCGTGCTTAGTATGTATCAAACTATGTCTATCACTAACGTAATCTAGCATTTCGGCTGCGGCAAATACTTGTCTGAAGTGCAACGCTTGCTCCGCTCCCACTTCATAAATGACCAGGTCGGGATGCCACCTGGCTTGTCTAAACTTGACTGTAGCCAAATCCCGGGTGGCATAAGTTGTCGCCCCATCGCTTTTAAGTAGCATCAAGGGCGTCTTCTCATTAGGTACTTCAATTATCAGTGCCCCGTCGCTTTTTTTAGCTATACCCACGGCGTCAGTGATGATTTGGGGCATCAAGTCCTCGTAAAAAGACTCACCATGGGTATTATCTATCTTTACTCCCAGCAGGTGATAAATCCGGTCAAACTCAGTCATTGATACGTCTATACACTTTTGCCAAACCCGGCGGGCATGCGGGTCTTCGTCTTCTAATTTTTTAAACCATGTACGTCCCCCATCTTCCCACTCTGGATGCTGATGGAACTCAACATACAATTTTTCGAGATTTTGGATAGAAAAATCATCTGTTTCAGTTTTATTAATCATAAACAGTAGTTTGCCAAATTGGGTGCCCCAGTCTCCCAAGTGATTATCTCCGATAACTTTATAACCTAAAAACTTATAGATATTGTATAAAGCCTGGCCAATAATAGTTGATCTTAAATGACCTATTCCGAATGGCTTTGCTATATTCGGACTGGAGTATTCAACTATTACCGTCTTGCCCTTGCCGACCTGGGATATGTCCATATTGCCTAGCTGCTCTACTAGATATTCCGGCTTGAGTTTAAAGTTAATAAACCCCGCCCCGGCCACTTGAACCTTGAATTTTGAATTTTGAATCTTGGCCGTGATTCTCTCCGCCAAATCCCGAGGCTTCTGCTTCAAATCTTTGGCCATAATCAGAGCGATATTGGTAGAGTAGTCCCCATGTTCCTCAAGTTCAGGGTGTTCAATTTTTATCTGACTGGCTGGCACGACCTGCCTGCCGGCAGGCAGGCAATCTCCAGCCACGTTATACACAGCTTTGTAAACAAGTTGTTGAAGCTGGCCTCTAATTTCCATACTTCAAATTATCTCTCACAACTTACATCTAAACAAGAATCCAATCCAAAAAAGCCCGAACTGCTAAATTTCAACTACTTCTTTCTCTTCTTGTCAACTTCAGATCCGGGGCCTAAAATTTTCCACGCCAATAAAAAGGCTATAACCATAAGCAAAAAAATTACTAGTGCTAGTGCATTTGCATCCCAAATATTATTTGTCATATACATTCCTTCTCAGCCATCCGGCAATCAATAAACTCAATATAGCCATTATAAGATCCAAAATCAAGAACCTAAAGTCGATTTTACCCGGGAGACCCAAAATTGGGAACACTACAATCGCCCCAAACCAACCGGCGGCCATATTTACAAAAAGGTCAGAAAAGACACCTGCCCACCGGGATCTAATTTCCATACTGCAAATTGTACCTCCACTTTGTCCCATCGGATATTATTTCTACATCGCCGTTTTGGTCGGTTCGAAAAGTTTTAATGTGCCGGGAAGACAGTAGGTCTAAAGCCTCCCGTGTCGGATGGCCGTAACGATTGTTTTTCCCTACTGAAATAACAGCCATCTGGGGAGAAACCAAGTCCAGCCAAGCGGGTAACATGCCAGTTTTAGATCCGTGATGAGGCACTTTTAATATTTCTACCTCTTTTAGCAGTCTAGTAGCTATCTCTGCTGGCTCAACCCGGCTATCCGCATCAGCAGTCAGCAACATATCAAAGGAATCGAAGGTTAATATTCCACTCACTCCAAAGTCATTTAAGTCCACCGCCCGGTCTGAATTCTGCTGCACGAATTCGGCTGTAGGCCAAATGATTTTAAAGTTGACACTGGTTTTTCCATCAGAAATTTTGATGGTTTCTCCAGCTGTCACAAAATTTTGTGGCACTTGGGCTGTTACCTGGATAAGTTTCTTAAACCCTACTGTTGTATTGGCCACATTTGACCTAATAAAATATGACACACTATATCTTTCAGCTACAAAGTTCAGGCCATTTAAATGGTCAGCTTGCGGATGAGTCATCAGCATGATCTCCAGTTGTCTGTCATAAAAAGGCATATGCCTGGCCAAGCATCCCAGCACTGAATTGTCCGGCCCGCCATCTATTAGCATTTGATTTGTGCCCAGGCTGACTAATATTGCGTCTCCCTGGCCCACATCACAAACCACGACATGTAGATTATTATCCGGCAGAGTCCATACCGCCCCCCAGATAGTGGCTGCCCCCAGAACTAAACCCATGACTAAGGAATTCATAGTTTTGAGTTGTAGTTTTGAAATTTGAGTTTTGCGATTTGACCTATAAGTATTACCACTAGGTAATACGCCCCGACCCACCACCAGCTTAGCTGACCAACTTGCCAACTAGACCAAGACCAGCTACTTAGCCATATCACAGTTGTAGTCATGAGTTTGAGCATGGGCCAGACCAACCAGTTAACCGGACCAATAACCAATCCAATCGCTCCCACCTGCATAATTGGAGGTACCAACCACAACAGTAACAAATTAGCCAGTGGCGCTATTACCGATAGACTGCCAAAGTGATGCAAGATAAGTGGTATTGTAGTTGCCTGGGCAGCCAGTGACGTCCACAGATCCCCAGCTGGGCGAAACCACAAAATTCCAGCCGTCGCCGCCATTGATAACTGAAAACCAATATCGGAAGCATAGGCCGGATTGACCATCAACATGACCCAGCCAGCCAGCCCCAGTAGCCACAATGAATCAGCTTCCCTACCCCATAGCTGGCCTATCCAAGCACTACTGGACATGATTCCGGCTCGCACCACAGCCGCAGTAACTCCGGCTAGCAGAACATACAATACAATGCTACCAATGCCTAAAATAATAGCTAGTCGGCGATGAAACCAGCGAGTAAACAGTAACATAGTCCAACCGGCTACCACGGTCACATTGTAACCCGAGGCGGCCACAATATGAGATAGTCCAGTGCGACGAAAGGCTAATTTTAACTGGCTGCTCATGTCTTCGGTTCCTCCCAATAAAATTCCCGCATCTAAAGCGGCTTCATCCACCGGTAACCAGCGGGTCAATCCTTGAATTAGCCTTTGTCTAATTTTATAAACTCCGGCCAGCACTGACTGTTGGTGTGCAATTACTTGGAAATGGGGCTGTAGCAATCCAAACTGCGCTGATTTAACCTTTACCACACTACTAATGAGAGTGCCAGTTATCGCTAACCTATCGCCATACTCTACTGAGATACTCGGCGGTATCTCTATGGCAATTTCCTCAATAACTAAGTATAGCTTTTGATATACTTTGATAGATTCTCCGCGAACTGTTGCGGTGATTCTCACTCGTTGACCCACTTGGTACTGGAATTTCTCTTGTCTCAGATACCATATCCGCAAACCCAACAGAAATAGTCCTACCAACACCATCAACCATCTCACCATACTGTCAATTGATCTTTGATCTTATCGAATGACTTTTGGCCCAGAATTTTATGATTGACTAACTCTTCTATAGTTTGATATGGTCTACCAGAAATTATTTTTTCCGCAGTGATTGGTCCAATTCCAGCCAGAGATTCTAATTCTGCTTGAGATGCGGAATTTAAATTAAATTTTTCATTTCCAGTTTTCATCAGGCTATTTGAAGCTCCTCTGTTATCACTTTGAGTTTCTGATTGGGAGGGAATATAAATCTTGGCCCCATCGACTAATACCATGGCTCTATTTAGATTAGTGGCTACCCATTTAGTATTGGCGTCCCCAATAACACCTCCCGCTGCCTGTAAAGCATCTTCTACCCTAGATCCCAGCATAAGCTGGTAAACTCCTGGACTACTTACAGCACCGGAAATATCTACATAGATATCTTTTGTTTGACTTTGTTCAGTACTTGCCGATAATATCTCCACCTGAGTCTGGGGTTGATCACTGGTTTTTAGCCAAAATAGACCCGATCCAAAGATAATTAGTCCCACCAGAGCCAAGACAACCAGCCAATGATTTTCTTTCAACCAGGATCGGGCAAGATCAAGATTCACAATAGTTAGACTACAAAGTTAATTAGCTTTCCTGGAACAAATATTTCCCTGTATTTAGAGCTTTTTAACTGATTTTTTACCTTAGCACTCGCTAGTGCCAATTGCTCAATATAAACTTGATCAGTCGCTTTCTCTATCTCTATCTCAAATCTCTCTCTCAACTTTCCATTCACCTGTACAATAATAGTAGCTTTATCCCCTATCAATAAGCTCTCGTCATACTTGGGCCAAGACTGCAAATGCACCGATCCGCTGTGACCTAGTTTAGACCATACTTCCTCTGCCAAGTGGGGAGCAAAAGGAGCTAGAAGTAAGGCCAGTGCAGACAAGGTGTCTGAAGCTAGAACTGGCAGATGACGTAAATCATTTAGACATTCCATCACAGCTGAAATAGCAGTGTTATATTTAAAGTGTTTTATATCCTCAGTCATGCGGTGAACTGTGCGGTTAGTAATAACTCTCTCTTCGTTCGTTTGCTTCTGACTAGTCTGGCGTTGATATAATCCCCACAGTTTTTTGATAAATCGATGCATTCCTTCCATCCCGGAATCTCGAAAGTCTGGAGAGCCATCCATGGGGCCCATAAACATTAAATATAGTCTTAAAGTATCGGCTCCAAACTTAGCAATATACTCATCGGGACTGACAATATTTCCCCGGCTTTTACTCATCTTGGCTCCATCTTTAATCACCAAACCATGGGCATAAAACCGCGGCGCTGGCTCCTCAAAGTCCACCATCTGCAAATCAAATAACACCATGGTCACAAAGCGACAGTACATCAGATGCAATACTGCGTGCTCCGCTCCCCCAAAGTACAAAGACACCGGCAACCACTTTCTAGTAATTTCCGGATCAAACGGCTGTTTATCAGCAGTTGACAATCCTACAGAGCAATATCGTAAAAAATACCATGAAGAATCTACGAAGGTATCTGATACATCAGTCTCACGTATGGCTTGGCCACCACAGTAGGGGCATTTGGTTTGATAGAACTCAGGATGATTGGCCAGTGGACCCTTGCCCGTCCCCTCCGGTTTATAGTCAGTTATTTCTGGCAACACGATGGGTAAGTTTTCCTCTGGATACCATCCCGCTGGATCCCAGTTTGTCTGGTCTTTTCTCAAATTCGCACTATTTATACTCAACCAGGAGTCGCCTTTTTGGGCACAGGTTAGACAGTAGATCATGGGAATAGGTGGACCCCAATATCTCTGCCGGGAAATCAGCCAGTCTCGCAGGTGATAATTAGTAGCTCTTTTGCCCCAGCCTTCTGTTTCGATTTTTTGCCATAAACTCGCATCCGGTTTCATTTCCTCTATATCAATATCATATTTAATAGCAAATTCCATATCATGAGTGTCGTGTGCTGGTACCCCCATAATCGCTCCCGAACCATATTCGGCCGATACATAATTTGCTTTCCAAACCGGGATTTTTTTCCCAGTCAAAGGATTGGTCACATATTTACCGGTAAATTCCCCCACTTTAGTTTTGTCGGTTTGATCATTCTGGCCGTCACCAGGAACAGCTACAAAAGTGGCTCCAGCTAAAGTGTCGGGCCGAGTAGTAAACACTTCGATATCATCAAACTTAATCCGCATTCCTTCTTTGCGGCCAATCCAATTACGCTGGGCAGTGACTACCCGTTCACTCCAATCAATCTTACTTAATCCTTCCAGTAACCGGTTAGCATAATCCGTAATTCTAAAAAACCACTGCTCTAACTCTTTCCTTTCCGGTTCATTACCACAACGCTCACATACTTTGATGCCCGGAGGCACATCTTCCAACTTTTGATACTGCTTCGGCCACTTACCGGCAGCTGCTGGAGTAAAAATCTGCTCATCGGCAAGTACAGTCTTACAGCTAGGGCACCAGTTAACTGAGGCTTTCTTCTTGTATGCTAAACCGGCCTTAAACATCTGCACAAATAGCCACTGTGTCCATTTATAATAATCTATATCGGAAGTAGTCACAGTTCTGGTCCAATCGTATCCATGCCCCATACTTTTAAATTGTTTCTCATAATTCTTAGTCGCCCTTTCGATAAGTTTCAGGGGATGATCACCAATCTTTATGGCAAAGTTTTCCGAATGGATTCCAAATGAATCATAGCCAATCGGCTGAAATACCTCTTTGTCATGCATGCGCATGAACCGACCATATATATCACTGCCTGTCGAAGCAAAAGCGTGGCCTGCATGCAAGCCTTCAGCCGAAGGGTAAGGAAACATCCACAGGTTGTAAAAAGGTTGTTTTGCCCCAGCAATATCACTGACATATAACTTATCTTTCTCCCACTTGACTTGCCACTTCTTCTCTATTTCAGTCGGATTGTAAGAGGTCATACACCGATTTTACCTCTTTTTTACCCCATCTTCAAAAAGTAACTTAGTGTAAAATTGTGGCTATGGGTCGTTAGCATATGAGCTAAAGCTCATATATCTCACTGCGTTCGCTATAGCAGTAGTGCACCGCGGGCCCATAGGTAAGTGGTATACCGCGTCGTTCGCATCGACGAGTCGCCGGTTCGATTCCGGCTGGGTCCACCATCTTGTATAATTAGCTTCACCCGGGCCCGTAGTTCACCGGTAGAATAACTCCATGGCATGGAGTAGAAAGGGGTTCGATTCCCCTCGGGTCCACTTCTTCAGTTACGTATTGTGTCATGCTCCCACAACTTGTCAATACTATAGGCTTGATCGTTCTACCTGTTAAGGCTATTTCAAATACTGCAGCGGATTAACCTGGACTCCTCCTCTTCTAATTTCAAAGTGCAGATGCGGCCCGGTAGAGCGGCCGGTTGAACCCTCCTGACCTATCACATCCCCCCGCTTTACGGTTTGACCCGCAGTAACATATATCCGGTTGAGGTGTCCGTATAAAGTCTGGTAGCCGTTGCCGTGGTCAAGAATGATCCGGTTGCCATAACCTGAGTTGTCCGGCCAACCAGTCACCAGTACTTTCCCCGCGTCAGCTGCCAATATGGGCGGGAAGGAGGCATTGGCAATATCAACACCCTTGTGGTACCACACAAATCGCTGAGTGATCACCCCACCACTCGGCCAAACAAACTGGCCGGTAGCTGAAACTGCTCCGGCATCCGGAGTCCTGCGGGTAACAGCCAAATTAGGCGACCAAGGAATTTGATTGGGGATTTTTCCATCGGGCACAATTAAAGACTGACCAACTCCCAAGGCAAAAGTCTCATTATCAGCAAAGGTATTAAAAGGAAAGTCAACAATTGCCTGGGCGTCCGTCTGATATTTCTTGGCAATGGAGTAGATGGTTTCTCCCCGAGTAACTTTGTGCTCTACTCCAACCACCGGCAGAATGCGCAGTTTTTGTCCCGGCTTAATAGCGTTAACCGAACCCAGATTATTTTCCCAGCGGATGGTATCCTGATCAATGCCGTATTTATCAGCAATAGCCGACACGGTATCCCCCGGCTGGACTTCATACTCAATAATCTGGTCGCGTACTCGATCAACTGGAACTGTTGTAGTTGTTCCATCGTCGGTGACATCCCGCACCAGGCTACTGGGAGGAATATCCGCCCAGGGGTCGTCAGTTACTCCTGGAAAAGAAGTGGCCAGGACTGGAGCCAGGGTTACTCCCAAAGCGATCAGTCCTCCCATAGATACATGCACAAAGGGCCGGCTGAATCGACCCCGTTGCCGGTATAACAACCGGGTTATCAGGTCTTTGATTTTTTCAAAGCTCAAAAACAAGTTATAAGTCCGCTTGTATATATACCGGAACCACAATTTGCCGAATTCTTTTAAATCGGCCAACAAAGGTCGGATCCAATGACACCACACCTTCTTCATTGCTCGGTCAATATACCCCATGTAAACTCCAGTTGCAAAAAACTGATAAAACTAGAAATTCGTGTGAATAGCTTTTTCTACAGCCTCTCTATCCGACCAGGGTATTTCAGTTTTACCAAAACACATGGATTTCTCGTGGCCTTTGCCGGCAACAACAACTATATCGCCCAGCTTAGCCATAGCAACCGCCATGTTTATTGCTTTTTGTCTATCATCCTCCCGAGTCACCAGTGCTAAGTGCTCAGTGCTCAGTTTAGAAACAATTTGTTCATATATTTGATCTAGATTCTCTGTCCGGGGATCTTCAGCCGTGATAATCACTTTATCGGCATATTTGACTGCAATCTTCCCCATTAAGGGCCGCTTAGTATGATCTCTTAGCCCAGCACAGCCAAACACCAAAATCAATTTTTGGAGTTTTGATTTTTGAGTTTTGAGTTCGCGCAGAACTTGTTCTAGCGCGTTCGGCGTATGAGCAAAATCTACAATTACTCTGAACCTGCCCGCCGGCAGGCAGGCTTCTGGCCATTTTATCTCCTCCATTCTCCCCGGTACACCCATAAACTCTTGAAGTGCTCTCCTAATTATTGAATCTTGTCCCGCAAAGCGGGATCCTGCTTTGCGGGAAATCTTGAGAGCTTTAGCCACCGCTTCCGCAGCCCCCACATTATATTTGTTGTACTCCCCCACCAGAGCAAGATTGGTGATTTCCATTCTTGTTTTAGCATATGGAATAACTTGTCCTTTTGATCTTGATTTTAGATATTCAAAACTCGGGTCATCTTGATTGAGTACTGAGTACTGAGTACTGAGTACTAATTTCGCTTTCGCTTCTCGATATCTCTCAAATGTTTGGTGATAATCTAAATGTTCGTGGGTAATATTGGTTACTACTCCGACATAAAAATTACACCCTATCAATCTATTCTGATCTAAGCTGTGAGAAGTAACTTCCAAAACAACATGAGTTATTCCCTCTTTAACCATCCTGGCCAACAGGGGTTGAAGCAGTCGGGCATCGGCGGTGGTGACATGCAGCCCCGTATCCATCTCCGTATCCCCTGCAAACGCGCCAATGGTTGAAATAAGCCCCACCTTTATTCTCGCTGTTTTAAGTATTTCATAAATCAAATGGCACGTCGTTGTCTTTCCGTCCGTCCCGGTTACACCAATAAGAACCAAGTGGCGGGACGGATAATTATTTGTCAGCACAAATACCCATCCCGTGAACCAATGATATAAATTAACCAGTGGTTGTAGCCGTCGTTTTATCAGATTAAAAATATTTACAACGCTGCCAACCATATTCCAAAAATAGCCAATACTAATCCGACTAGCCACGCCCGAGCCACAATTTTTGGCTCTTCCCATCCAATAATTTCTAGCCAATGGTGAAGCGGGGCAATGGGAAATATTCGCCGATGAAATACATTCTTAGAAATTATCTGCAGCAAACTACTCCCCCCATCAATCAGAAAAGCTCCCCCAATTATCAAAAGCACCACCATTTTTCCTGACAATAATCCTACCAAGGCTAGAGTTGCTCCAAAAGCCATGCCTGAAGCATTGCCCAAAAACGCCCGGGCCGGATTCACAGTAAAGTAAATTCCGGCGATTAAACTGCCTACCCAGACTGCGATAAACAAAGACAGCACATTGTCC
>Ga0209541_10010125_pt1 | contig 15096 bp, 18 predicted proteins | sample RifCSPlowO2_01_FD_184027 | JGI IMG/M metagenome (GOLD analysis project Ga0209541, IMG submission 184027) | Groundwater microbial communities from Rifle, Colorado - Rifle CSP2_plank lowO2_0.1 (SPAdes) (version 2) | ecosystem: Environmental > Aquatic > Deep subsurface > Groundwater | place...
AGGAGTTATCGGCGGAACTTTTATTTCCCGAACTATTTCAGGAGCGCTGATATAAACCCAGACAATTTTTCCAAACAAATACAGCATTCCTGCCATCAATGAATATCCGACGCCAATAGAAACATAACTTAAAGCTTTCAGAGCTTTTGGAAATTTTTTTGCAGTTTTGTCAATGAGTCTTATTCCCCATTTAGTTTTATATAAAAATAGCAATCCTTCTCTTTTCAAATTTTTTCTATTCTTATATAAAAAAAGAGAAACAAATAATACAAACAAAATTAACAGGAGTATATCGTATTTAATAAAACTCATCTTCTTTTAATTAGTTAGTTAAAAATGGTTTAAAAACTAATTGATAGACTATTCTTGAATTTTATTTCTTCCTAATTGGTCTAAAAGCGTTTCTTCCGCATTTTCTGCATTTCACTCTTCCTTTTAAAATTCTTTGAGAATCTGATTTCATTTTTGTTTTGCAATCTTTGCATATAAAAATATTTTTAAAAAGCCTGTTTTGCGCTTCTGGTATTTTTGCCATATTTGTTTAAGTGCTAAAATAACAGCTAACCAAATTTAAAAAATTTGAGTTCTGGTATTTTTGCCATGATGAATTAAAAGAAAAATGGTTTTTAAGGTTTTTCTAATAGCTTGCTCACGAGTTATTCAAAGTTTTCTTTTCACAATTCTCTCGCCTTCAATATTCCAGTATTCGCAGTTTCCGTTTTCTTCTAATTCTTCAAAAACTTCTTTATCTGGACACGGAACTTCAATTGTTTCAAAACTTTCCAAATCCATAAGACTAACTTTTCCGTCGGCTTTAGAAAGCACCTGTCCTTTTTTCTTTTCAACTAACGGAACTTCAAGTCTTTCATGTCCCGGCGTTACAAAAACTTTTTTTTGCCCGCTAATCATTCCAACAGCTTCAAAACGACATTTAGAATGTCCATGCTTCCCTGTTTTAGAAATATCAACGCTTTTTACAACGCACGGCACTCCGTCAACAATAATATTCGCCCCTATTTTTGCTTCAGTAGCATTAATAATTTTTAACACCATATCTAAAAAAAAGAAAGTAAATTTATAAAGGTTTTTGTCATCTGTTTTTTCATGCCCCTTCAAAAAAAAGATTTTATTGAACTGGAATTTACCGGAAGAATAAAAGACACCGGAGAGATTTTTGATTCAAATACAAAAGAAGAATTAGACAAACTGCACGTTTCTCAAGGGCACAAAGACGACCACATTCACGAAACAAAACCTCTTGTCTACTGCCTCGGCGAAGGAATGTTTCTTGAAGGAGTTGATAATTTTCTTATTGGAAAAGAAATTGGAAAATATGTAATTCCTCTTTCTTCTGAAAATGCTTTTGGCAAAAGGCGCAAAGAGCTGATTAAAATGATTCCCATAAAAATTTTTTTTCAGCACAAAATAAATCCTGTTCAGGGCGCAATGTTAAATTTTGACGGAAAAATGGGAAAAGTTCTTTCTGTTTCCGGTGGCAGAGTTTTGATTGATTTTAATCACCCTCTTGCAGGAAAAGATGTAATTTATGAAATTAATGCAAGAAAAATAATTCAGGAGATTGACGATAAAATCAAAGCGTTTAACAGCTTTATTTTCAAGCAGGATTTTAAATTTTCTGTTGACCAGAATAATAAAAAAGTAATTTATGAAATCCCGGAATCAGACAAACAGCTTAAAATTTTTGTTGGAATATTTAAAGAGAAATTCAAAGAAATATTTGGGATGGAGTTGGAGATTAAAGAAGATAAACCTGAAGTTAAGAAAGAAGAGAAAGATAATAAACAAAAAGAAGGCAATGAAAATAATTCTAAGGAAGAAAAAGAAACTAAACAAACAATAAAAAAAGAGAAATAAATAATAAATACCTCATCATTCTATCATAGAAATTCTTTTAAATCAAATTAACTTTTTTTAATCATGGGAGATGAATCTGTGGATTATAATGTCAGTTCAGAAGTCAAAGAAATTGACAAAGAATTGGCTGAACTTTTGAAAAAACAAGTCGCTAAAATTAAAATTATCGGAATCGGCGGAGGCGGGAATAATTCTTTAAACAGAATGAAAGAAATTGGAATTAAAGGCGGGGAGTTAATCGCAATTAATACCGACGCTCAGGATTTATTATATACTGATGCAGATCATAAAATTCTTATCGGAAAAGAATTGACTCAAGGGCTCGGCGCAGGAAGCAATCCGAAAATCGGGGAAGAGGCTGCAAAAGAATCAATGTCTGAAATAAAAAAGAAAATTTCCGGCAGCGATATGGTTTTTATTACCTGCGGATTAGGCGGCGGAACCGGAACTGGCGCCGCGCCAGAAATTGCCAAGCTCGCAAAAAAAGACGGAGCGCTGACAATTGCCGTCGTTACTTTGCCTTTTACAATTGAAGGGCAAAAAAGAATTGAAAATGCAATAAACGGCTTGGAAAAATTAGAATCTTTTGTTGACACTTTAATTATAATTCCAAATGACAAGCTTCTGGAGTTGGCGCCAAAACTTCCTCTGCAGACTGCTTTTAAAATTGCCGACGAGATTCTTACAAATGCTGTTAAAGGAATTACTGAACTTATAACTACAAACGGACTTGTCAATTTGGATTTTGCGGATATCAAAGCAGTAATGACCAACGGCGGAGTTTCATTAATCGGAATGGGCGAATCTGACACAGACCAGAGAGCAATAGAAGCTGTTGAAAAAGCAATAGACAATCCGCTTTTAGATGTTGACATCTCCGACGCTACTGGCGCCCTCGTCAATGTTTTTGGCGGACCGGACATGAGTTTGGATGAGTATAAATTAATAATAGAAACAATCGGCAGCAAATTAAATCCAGAAGCAAAATTAATTGGCGGAGCGCAGATTTCAGAAGACCTTGACAAATCCATCAGAGTCTTGTTAATTGTTACAGGAGTCAAAAGCGCGCAAATTACCGGAGGAAGCGAGTCAACTGAAGCTTTAAGAAATAAAGAACTTGAAGAAGAATTAGGCGTTGAATTTTTTGAATGATGAAGTAATTTTAAAGAGGTAACACAAACCAAACATTTATAAACCTCTTCCCCATAATTTTGTTATGGAAATCAAAGAAGGAAAAACATCTTTAACAGTTCCTCACGCAGGAGGAAAAATTAGCTTTCAGCATCCTGCATTTAAAGGAACTTATGGAAATGTTGCAGAGCAAATTGACAAAGCAGATTTGAAAAGACCAAGCTCTCCAGAAACAGCTTCATTAGTTTATGATGCTTTTCAAAACAAAGATGAAAAATATAGTTCAGAAATAATTTCTATTCTAAAAGATAATTGGTTTTGGGAATTTACAGGCAATTTATATCTTCCAAAATCAAATGAAGAAATAAATAATGGGGTAATATTGGATTTAGATTCTCAAAATCTTAAATTTGAAAACGGAAAATTGATTATGAATAAGAATTCTTTAGTTCAAAGATTAAGAGAAAATAATCCTTTAGTTAAATTTGTTCCATTTGGATTTAAAACAAGGGAACAAACTTTGCGAGAATTAGAAAGGAATAAATATGTAATTGAAAGATACGGCAAAGAAGGGGCTGAAAAAATTGCAAAAGTTGCAGATAAATATCCAAATAAGCCATCTCTTTGGAGTTTTAAATCTGTTAATAAAGAAAAAGTGGCTCTGTCTGCCCTGAGCAGGGGCTGGTTCTTTGACGGCTGGTTGTATGTCGTTGGCAACCTCTGGAGTGACAACAAGCAGGGTCTTGCTTTTGGGGTATGTCCTCATGGAAAGTAAAAGACGAGTTTTATAAATTAATTTGAATATTCTAATCTCCCGAATATTTTAAAAACTCTTTTCCCATAATTAAATCATGGAATCAATAAAAAATTTTATTGCTAAATGCAGACGCGTCTGGAGTGTTTTAAAAAAACCCACAAAAGAAGAATTTGAGCAGGTTGCGAAAATCTCTGCAATAGGAATTTTAATTCTCGGACTTATAGGTTTTTTAATTGCTTTGTTCATGAAAATTTTTGTGTAAAAGTTTACAGAAAACAAAAATTTATAAACCCCTGATTTTAAATATTTATATCTACTTCTTAGATATTAAGAGGTAGTGCGAACAATCTCACGGAGGACAAATTATTTTCCTCAATTACTGAGTGAGGTTGCGAGGAGAACTGAAAATAAAAAATAATTTAAAAAAAATAAATAATTAAAAAATAAAATGATATTTATTATAAAAGTAACGACGAACAAAGAAGAAAGGGCTCTTGATATGATTTCAGAAAGAGCAGAGAAAAAAAACATTAAGATATATTCTGTTTCAAGGCCGCACGGATTAAGAGGGTATATTCTTTTAGAAGCTGAAGACAGGGATTCAGCAGAAGAAGCAGTTTATAATCTTCCGTATGTCAAGGGAATCATCGGCAAAACTCTTAATTATGAAGAAATAGACAACATGATAAAACCTTCTATTGAAACTATTTCAATACAGGAAGGAGATCTCGTTGAAATAATCGCAGAGCCTTTCAAAAAAGAAAAAGCAAAAGTTTTAAGAATAGACAAGCAAAAAGAAGAAGTCGTAATAAGTTTGCTCGGCGCAGTTGTGCCGTTGCCGGTTACAGTAAAAATAGATAATGTTAAAGTTATAAGAAGGGAGGAAGAAGAAAAATAATGATAATTAAACTTTTAGTTGACGGAGGAGCAATGCAGCCTGGTCCGGCTCTTGCTCAAAAAATTGGTCCTCTTGGATTAAATGTCGGGCAGATAATTCAGCAGGTAAATGACGCAACAAAAGATTTCAAAGGGTTAAAAGTTCCTGTGGAGATTTCTGTAGAGCCGTCAACAAAAAAAATTGATGTCAGTGTTTCTTCCCCGTCTGTTTCAGAATTATTAAAAAGAGAACTGGGGCTTGAAAAAGGCTCTGGTCTTCAGAAAAAACAAAAAATTGCAAATGCATCTATTGAGCAAATTATTTCTATTGCAAAAACAAAACAAAATGATTTGCTTTGCAGGGATTTAAAATCATCTGTCAAAACAATAATCGGAACTTGCGTTAGCTTGGGAGTTCTTGTTGAAAACCAGCCGGCGTCAGAAGTTGGGCGATTAATTGACGAAGGAAAGTTTGCTGAAGAGATAAAAAAAGGCTTGACAGAAACTTCGCCGGAAAAAAGAAAATCTCTTGACGAGCATTTCTCAAAAGTAAAGAAACAACAGGAAGAATTAGCTAAACAAGAACAGGTCGCTAAAGAAGCCGCTGAAGCTGCAGCCTTGGCTGCAAAGGGCGGCGCAGCAGCAACGGCAACTGCTCCTGTTAAAGAAGGCGAAGCAGCAAAAACTCCTGTTGCCGTCGCCGTTCCAGAAACTGCTAAAAAAGAAGAATCAAAACCTAAGAAAGAAGCTGGGAAAAAGGAAGCGAAGAAGAAATAATTTTTCTATTGAAAAATAAATCTTATCTTTTATTTAATTTTTAAAATGGGGCTGCGCGGATTTGAACCGCGGTCGCTAGGTCCCAAACCTAGAATACTACCAGGCTATACTACAGCCCCCTAAATTTAATTATTAAAATTAGATTATTAAAGTTTGTGATGAAATTTATTAAGTTCAATAAAGAATAATACAAACATTTTAAAAACAAGATTTCTAATCTAATAATATCCCACATGGTAAAATTAAAAAAATCAGGCTCAGCAGGAAGATTTGGCGCAAGATATGGAAAAACTCCGAAGGCAAGACTTGTTAAAGTTGAAGAAAAACAAAGAAAAAAACAGCAATGCCCTTTTTGCAAAAAATTAGGCGTAAAAAGAACATCTAAAGGAATTTGGAAATGCTCTAAATGCAAAAAAAAATTCGCATCAGGAGTGTTTTATTTAAGGGAATAAATGAAAACCTTAAAAAACACAATTAAATTAAATAAATAATACAAAATGGTTACATATAAATGTTTTAAATGCAAAAACAAATTGAAGGACGAAGAGCTTAAAAAAAGATTTGTCTGTCCTGCCTGCGGAAGCAAGATTTTTTATAAGCCAAGGACAAAAGTCAAGAAAGTAAAAGCCGAGTGACTTTGCGAGACAAACTTAAAAATAAATAAATCAATAAATAAACGAGCGGGGTCATGAGCCAAATAATGAATCTAAAATTATTTGTTTTATAAAAATAAAAAACCTTAAGAGAAATAAAAATGTCAAGCTCAAAACATCCTTTCAGGATTTTGGCCTGACATTTTAAACAAAAAACATCTCTAACGAGATTTTTAGTTCATTCGTATTCAGGAAAAATCCAAATGAAACAGGAAATTTAAAAATGTCAGACGATAAAACTAAAAATATTCAGGAAATACAAATTATTGAACAGACTCTTCAAAATTTATTTTTTCAAAAGCAGGCTTTTCAAATGGAGCTGACAGAGACGCAGTCTGCTTTAGAGGAAATGCAAAAATCTTCAGATGATGTTTATAAGATGATTGGCCAGCTGATGATTAAAGTTCCGAAGACAAAAATAACGGATGAACTTTCTGAAAAAGAGAAATTTTTAAATTTAAAAATAAAATCTCTTGAAAAGCAGGAAGGAGTTTTTTCTGAAAAACTTGAACAGCTTCGGGGAAAAATATTAAGCAAATAGTATATATCTTAAACCCGAAATATTTATAAATCAAACCCAACATAATTTAATATGGTAATAGACACAATTAAAAGAGTTTTTTCAAATGCTCTCGGAGAATCTGGAGAGGATGAGTATCTTGAAATTGACTTAGAGCAGGAAGGAAACAAACAAGCTAAAATTCTTGTAAAATTATTTACACTAAACCAATATGAAGATGTAAATGTTATTTTAAATGCTTTAAGAGACGGATACACAATCGTAATTGTTGATTTCAGAGTTTTAAAACAAAAAGACCCGGTTGAATTAAAGAGGGCAGTTTCAAAAATCAAAAAAACAATTGACGCTCTCGGAGGCAGTATCGCAGGACATGAAAATCTTATTGTTGCAACGCCTTCTTTTGCCAGAATTCATAAAGAGCTTCCTCCTGCAAAGCCTGCTAAAAGCAAGTTTGATGATTATTAGATAGGCGATATGGATGACAATAATTCTAAACAATTAGAAAAAGTTGTTAAAACAAATTTCAAAAAAGTTGGAGATTTAATTATAGAAATGTATTCTCTTTGTGATCAAGAACAACTTTCAGACAAAGAAAGCGTAATAAAAACCAAAGAGTTTCAGGGAGAAAGTGATTATTTTTATTCCAGGTTAGACAATAAAGTCCATAAAGCAACATCTTGGATTTCCTATTATTTCTATGATGAGGATTCAAAGGCGCATGATCAAAATATTGTTTACAAAGTTATTGCAACATCAGATATTAAAAAATACCCTGAATTGCTTGAGCTGACAGTTTATGATTTGCCGAGAGCTTCACAAGGATTACTGCCTCCTACTTTGCAAAGTAAAGCAGATGATTTGAAAAAGAAACAAAAAATTGAAAAAATCCAAGAAGAGATAGGAAAAAAACAAAAAGAGTTGGAGAGCATTTCTTGCAGTTAAATGATTTATTTTTTTGAAGGTTAAAATTACTCATCGCTTTGCTCCTCTACTCGCGCCCTCGCTCGGGTTTTTCAAATTTACTTTCGGAATGATATCTCGCGAAAGCGCTCGGATTAATTTATAATATTGTTCTAAACAGCTCTTTGATTATTAATAGATTACTTCATTTCCAAAACTTTACAGACACGACAATCTTTTCTGGCGGAGCGTTATGACCGAGTGCTTTGACTTTGGCAAAAATTTAAATTAATTTTCAAAGACAAGGCGGGAGCTAATGTCTAACGCGAAGCCGAGCGTTTGCACGAGAGAAACTTTTTTATTTTATTAATAGCGAGTGCAGACGCGAGTAAATAAATCCATTTTTCCTCTGGAAAAATGCAAATTAAACCTTAGCAATGCTAAACACCGTCTTCAAAGCTACAATTATCGTCGCAGGAATAAATAAGATTAATAACGCCCCAAAAATAGAAGAAACAACATCTCCGAGTCCGAGCCCGATTAATGAACCGCTTACGCTTTCTCTTCCAAATTTACTTACTATTACTAACACTGCTCCGGCAATAAGAAAAGTGTGATTTTCTTTTCCTTCTACTTTAATAAAACTCCCAACAACTATTCCTATGAGAACTAAAAGTCCGTAAATTTGCGCGCTGTATGCAACTAAATAAGGAATTTTAATTAAAGTGGTAAATACGCCGACCATTACAGCGAGGACAACGCCGATTAAAAAAGCCCATGCGCTGATGACGTTTTCCTTAGATTTTAAAACCATTATCTTTTCTAAGTTTAATTAATATAAATATTTTTCTGTTTTTCAATTCTCAAACTATCAGTTCAATATAAAAAAATTTATAAATAGAGTTTTAGATATTATTAACATGACAAAGAAATTTTTAATTATCTTTTTTTTATTTTTATTTGCTATGCAATTTGTTTTAGCCCAAGATACAGAGATTAAACTCAAAACTCCGTCCTTTACTGAAATCCACTTGACTGTTTTAGACCCCGATGCAGATTACAGCGCTTATGCAATCTACAAGCAGACCTCTGATGCATACGGAGACGCAACTTTCACATATTCAGGAGATGCTCTTGTTTTTGATTTAATGGTTGTCTTGAAAAAATCAGACAAGACAATTTCATCTGAAAAATACAGAGAGAATTATGTTGCAGGAGATCCTGTTTATTTAGAGATTATTCCAAATGGATATGAGATTAGAGAAACTCCAAAAATTTCAGGAGCAGTTGCCGGAGTTGACAGCGATATTAATGCGACTAATTCCACAGAAGAAAATATAACTGCTCTTGCAGAAGAACCAATAATTAATTCTACTGAAGAAGCTCCAAAAAATAAGTCAGGATTTCTTGGCTCTTTTTTAAATTTTGAAAAAAAAGACAAAGCTGAAAAAACAAAAAGTGATTTTTCTTTTGAATGGTTATATTATATAGGCGCGCTTGTTTTATTATTTGCAATTGGATTTTTTATTTTTAAAACTTATAATTCACCAACTCCCCGCAAGATAAAAGTTACAAAATTAAGCGAAACCCAGCCAAAATCATTTGATTCAAAGAATGTAAATGAGCTTATTGGAGATGCAGCAGACAGAATAAAAAAAGCCCAAAAAGAAATAGATGTTCTTAAAAAATATAAAGAGTAATTTGGGTTTTGCATTTAATTTAAATTTATTTTAACAATTATTCTAATTATTCACTCTTTGGCATTCGTCTTCTAAAACCCAAAATACCTAAATTCAATATATCTTTTGAAGAATGGAAATCTTTATAAAGTGTCTTAATTTCAGGATTACATCAAAAAATGAGAAACAAAGGTTTGGTTTTATTGATTGCAAGTATTTTTTTATTAGCTGTTGCTTTGAGTTTCGTCAGCGCATCTGTTGTTTTTACAGAAGTTTCCGGCAATACAACTACCCTTGAATATTCAACCAGCGCTCAAACAGTTACAATTTTATTTAAAGCGCAGGATGTTGATACCCCTTCTGATTTAGATGACATAACTGCAATTCCTCTTAATCTTAATGCGCCAATAACTTTAACAAGCGCTCCAAATACTTTAGTTTCTGCATCTAATATTGTTAATGGCATAACTAGTTTAACAACAGGAACTACAAGCAATCAAATGTCTTTAACATTTACTATTCCCGCTTCTAAAACTCTTGGAAATTATCTTGGGACTTTAACTATAAGCGGATTAGAAAATGCTCTTCCAGTAACTGCTAATTTAGGAGTTCAAATAAAAATTCAAGATACAACTAAACCAGTAATTACTATAACTGGAAGTTCTTTGGAATATGTTGTTCTTTCAGGAACATACACTGACGCTGGCGCAACAGCAACTGATAATTATGATTCAACTATAACTGTTACTTCTTCATCTACTGTTAATACTGCTGTTGCAGGAACTTATTCTGTAACTTACAACGCGCAGGATTCAAACGGAAATGTTGCAACTTCAAAAACAAGAACCATAGTTGTTTATGACAACTTTTGTGCAGCCGGCTCAAGCGATAGTGATTTAGCTTTGGCTGTTGATATTGCAAATAAAGGAAATGGCGAAGACGACGAATGGCTTCCTTTAGATACAATTGAAATTGAAGTTGAATTTGATAACAATAAAGTTTCAAGCAACGGAGCATATGACTTAAATGATCTTACATTTGAATTAGGAATATTTGACAGCGTTGGAAAAAATGTTGCAGGCGACATGATTTGGATAAGTGAAGATGAAGATAAATTTGAATTCGGAGATGTTGATGAAGGCGACGACGCTAAACATGTTTTTGAATTCAGAATCAACCCTGCAGAATTTAGCGCCGACGGAAATTATAAAGTTAAACTAAAAGCTTTCCCATCTGGACAAGAAGCTACATATTGTATAGCTCAATCAAGTGATTTAACAAGCTTTGGAACTTCAAAATACGAAGCAGATATTTCAATTAATTTGCCAAGTGATGACGAAGCAGTTGTCGTTGACAGCGAAACTTTGCCATTGCCTGCAACAGCGCAATGCGAAGATGAAGTTACATTTTCAGCTGACATCTGGAACATCGGCGACAGAGATTTTGAAGACCAGATAATGATTACTCTTTTCAATTCTGAACTTGGAGTCAGCGAAAACAAAACAATTACAGGAGATTTAGATCAGGGAGAAATGACGCAGGTTGCATTTACATTTAATATTCCAGCAGGCGTTGATGAAAAAATTTACAACCTTGATATGAAAACATATTATGACTGGGATGCAGACAACTCTGAATACGACGAGGTTTCAGCAGAAACTTTTAATTTCCCTTTAACTATAAGCGGAAACTGCGTTCCTCCTCAATTAACTGTCTCTGCAAGTTTAGAATCTGGCGGAAAAGCTGGAGAATCTTTAGTTGTTAAATCAACAATTACAAATACAGGAACAGAATCAGAAACTTACACATTTGCGCTTTCAGGATATTCTGACTGGGCTTCAAATGCAAAAGTAAACAACACTTTAACTCTTGCTGTCGGGCAGTCAGGAGAGGTTTGGGTAACTTTAGATGTTGATAGAAAAGCCGACGGAGACAAGACTTTCAATATAGAATCTTATTCATCAGAAGGAGAACTTCTTAAAACTCAGCCGGTTCAGGTTGGAATTGAAGGCAAGCAGGGATTATTAAATCTTTCAGACAGCGATAGTTTGGTCGCAATATTAATTGCTTTAATCAGCGCAATTGTAATCGCAATAATTATTGTGCTTATTGTAAAAGCTTCCAAGAAATAATTTTTTCTGAATATTTTTTTATTTTGAATATTTCTTATTTTGAAAAACTCTTTATTGGTTTAATTTATGGATTTCTTTAATAGTTCTCATGTGATCTAACAATCCTTCAACAGCATCTGATAAATATGGTTTATTACTCTCCTCTTGCGCTTTTAGAATTTCAGACCTCATTTCCTCTCGTTTAATTTTATTCATAACTTCCTCTTTTAAATTAGACTCAACTTTCTTTTCATATCTTTCAATTAATTCTGTTAAATATGGTTTGACTTCATGAGCATCATAAAGCTGGGGGTTATTTATTATGCTTTTTATTATTTCATTAATCTCTTCTTCATTAAACTCGCTTATTTTTTCAAGCTCTTTTAAAAAACGACATTTAGCTGTTCCAAGCTTATAACCCCCTGTTTTTTTTAAAGAAAATATAAAACTTTTTCTAATTTCTTCCGAAAAATTTATCATTAAAGTTTTAATAATCTCAAGTTTTTTTTCAAATTTAGTTAATTCATAAGATGAAGAAATATTAAAATTTAATGCTTGGAATTGTCCTAAAAACCCAAATGGATCAATATCAATTTTTAAAGATAGAATTGTTTTTCTTTCATTAAATGCAATACCGGACTCTTGTGATGTCCAATTTGATTCTTTGAAATTGTTTGTTAAAATTGGGATAAAGACATCACATTCTTTGAGATTTTTGCAAATTTCTTCTTCCCAAGATTTTGTGGGTTCTATGGAGGTGTGTGCAAGAAAAACATTTAATCCGCAATTTTCTAAAACTTCTTTAATTTCCTTAGCCAATTCATAGTCTTTACTGCTGTAACTTAAAAATATCTTAAGAGACATATTAATTTAATTAAGAATTTAAGGTTTTTAGTTTTTTGTATTTTATCATTTCCTCTCTAAATATTTAATTTTGTGAAATTGCTCGTCGCGAGGCGACTCGGATTTATTTGCTACGAAATAGGCTTTGCCATATTTCTTCGCTAAAAGAAAAGTTATCGCCGTAAATATTTTTATTAAGATTTGAATTTAATTAAGCTAAAAAAGTGAAAGAATTTTTATATAAACATAATAAAGATATTTCCCTTAAAACCTTGGACAATTTGCATTATAAGTCTAATTATCTCAAATTTTTCCTATGCGATTTTAATCTAAAATAATTTTCATCTCCCAAAAATTCTCTCCACAAATTTCTTTTTATTTTCTAATTTAATTACCAGCACACCGATTAAATATCCTAAAATTCCTCCGACAAGAACGTCGCTTAAAAAGTGAAGTCCAAAATAAACTCTTGAAAATGCGACTAAAAATGCAAAAACAATCCAAGCCCATTTAATTTTGGGAAATTCTTTTGAAATTATCGGAAGAGCGCAAAAAACAAGCATTGCCTGAAATGAAGGAAAAGAAAAATTCCAAATTTCATAGCTTTTGCTCGCAAGCATTTCAGGAATAGAAACAAGATTTTGTTGAAAAGGCCTCATTCTCTGAACAGCAATCTTTAAGATAAAACTTATTATTGCTGATGCTCCAAGTGTCAACCATAAAGGCAAAATCCATTTTCTCTTATGCTCCTGCCATAAAAATAAGCTTGTTAAAGAAAAGAAGATTATTATTTCTGAACTTATAAAAGTTATTCCCAAGAAAACTTCATCTAAAAAAACATTTTTTAATTTTGAAATATTCTGGACAATTAAATTATCAAAGACAAAACTCAATATAAATGCAAAACTTAACACTATAAAAAGAACAGCTAAATCTTTACCTCGAAGAGGTTCTTGCCTGCTTGCAGGTTCTTGTGCCCTCCTTGGGTATGACCTTTGGTTATTTTTCATTCTAAAATTTCCCTTGTTTTATTTAAAAATTGAATTGTTTTTTCTTTAAGATCAATTGCTTCATTTTTATTGAATTCTTCACTTATTCCATAAGAAGCTGTTTCTCTTTTTTCTTTTGCATAGACAAAATAGGTTACTTCCTCTTTTTCAAGCGACGATATTGAGACCAGCTTTATATCTTCTTTATTCAGTCTGCCATAATAAAATTTTATTAGCGCGCAAAGAGTTGCTAAATGATTTTTTGAAGAATATCCTTTTTTTGATATTAACGCTAAAGCGCAATGATAAATGGTATAATAACAGCCCACAATTATCCAATCATAAAAAGATTTATTATCTTCTAAAAAATTAATAAATTTAAAATTATATTCGGCTTTTTTCAAATGCGATTTTGATAGATAATCTGTTTCCTTTTCTGATTTTATAATTCCTTTATCTATATAAAAGCTAAAGCTTCTCTCGGTTTTTTTTGAATCTTCTAACCAAGTTTCCCAATCAAATTTTTTTTGCTTCATTATAAAAATATTCTTCCCCCGCAAGAGGATAACCTGTTTTAATTATATGATTTAATGTTTCGTTATCTTTTTGTAATTCATCTAATTTCATAAAAATTATATTTAATTTAATGCCATACTTGCTGGAAATTTCGTTGATGTCTTTTTTTTTAATAGCATCAAAAAAGATTAAATCAATATCGCTTTTTTTATTGTAATTTTTTTTAGCATAGGAACCAAATAAAATTGCTATTCTTGGTTTGGAAAAAAATATCGCTTCCAGAATTCCTTTTTTAACATTAAAAGGGAGATTTTCAAATTTAGTTTTGTTTATCAAATTTAGTAATGCGATTGATATATTATTTTGATAATTTATGGAATAGAAAGTATTGGACTTGTTTTCTTCTTTAGTAAGAATTTTATTATTAGTTATTGAGTTGAGATTTTTTAGTAGATTATTCTTGCTTTTGATCCCTGTTTTTTCATAGATTTCATTAAGATATGCTCTTCCTTCTGTCAAGACTTCAATTATTTTGATAACATTCTTGTTCACATCCAAATAGTCCATTTTTAATACTAATTAGTATCTTTTTAATACTATTTAAATTTACCTCTTTTTAAGATTTTTATTAAACTCCAAATATCAAATTATTTAAATAACTAACCTTTTCAAGAAAGATGAAAAATCTCCTAAAAATTTTTGTCAGATATTTAATAATTATCCTAATGGCTATTCCAAATCTTTTTGTTTTTTATTTTATTTTTACGCCGGCAACAATTTATCCTGTTTTTGGGTTGTTCAAAATTTTTTTTAAAGAGATTTTATTAGTTGGAAACACTTTTCAAATATCCAATGAATTTTTTATAGAAATAATCCCTTCCTGTATTGCGGGTTCTGCATATTATCTCCTGTTTATTCTTAATTTTTCAATTCCTAAAATAAAAATTAAAAAAAGAATTAAAATGCTTTTATTTTCTTTTGTTTTCTTATTGATTTTGAACATTTTTAGAATTGTGATTTTATCTTTAATTTTTGTTTATTCTTCAGCAACATCAAATTTATTTGATATCTCACACAAATTATTTTGGTATTTTGGAACTACAATTTTTGTTGTTTTAATCTGGTTTATTGAAGTAAAAACATTTAAGATTAAAGAAATCCCGATATATTCAGATATAAAATATTTATATAAAAAACTTAGAAAATGATGGAATTTTTTAGCCAAATTGTTGAAGGGTTGTTGGCAATTATTGCAAACTTTGGATATTTAGGAATTTTTATTGGAATGACAATAGAAAGCTCATTTTTTCCTTTTCCAAGCGAGATAATTATGATTCCCGCAGGGGCGCTGATTGCCGCTGGACAAATGACTTTTTTTGGAGTTTTTTTTGCAGGTCTTTTAGGAAGCCTTGCAGGAGCATTGATAAATTTCTTTTTGGCATTTTATTTAGGTCGGAGAACAATTAATT
>Ga0209541_10010127_pt1 | contig 15095 bp, 15 predicted proteins | sample RifCSPlowO2_01_FD_184027 | JGI IMG/M metagenome (GOLD analysis project Ga0209541, IMG submission 184027) | Groundwater microbial communities from Rifle, Colorado - Rifle CSP2_plank lowO2_0.1 (SPAdes) (version 2) | ecosystem: Environmental > Aquatic > Deep subsurface > Groundwater | place...
GCTGCATGGTTTCACTCGCCAGTTTAGCGAGCTTTGTCCTAATTTGTGCTTGTAATTTGAGATGATTCTTTTTTATTTGCACACCAGAAATTTTGGTGTAAGCAAAAAAGATACCAGGAAATTGTTTTTTTACCGGCAGACTAATGCAATCATGAACAACGACAAGCTGATTCGTCAGTATTTCATCTACCGTACTATTTTGCAGTTCGGCAATTCTGCGTTTTCTCAAGTCAGGGCTGATTGAAAGTAAAAACCAAGCCGCCCTCGGTCCTGCGGTTTTTCCCAGAAAAGCGATGTATATTGATTGAAATGCCAGGCTTGGACCAATACTGGCTTTTGCACGCTCAAACAGTGCTTGCTGCAGAACTTGCGGGTCGCTTTTCTGGTTTTCGACTAACTCCACTGCATCAGCCAAAAACGCAATCTGCTCTGCAGTGAATTCACGCGCTTGCTCAGGGAGTTGCTCTTTTGGACTGAATTGGTATTCTTCTGGAGCATGGCTTGTCACCCAGACTTGTGCATAGGCAAGCCGTTCTTGCACAACTGTTTTTTCCAGCTCAGTTAATGGCGCACCCTTGATTTCCGCGCACTTTTCCGCTACCTCAATTTCTGGGTACTGCATCCAGAGAGCGATGTCTCGAAATCGAGGCAAAAAATGCGGTTCAGGCACGGTACCAATTTGTGAGATTGCAAAGGCTCGACCCATGCGCAGATCACCTTCTGCTTGTTTCCAGAAAATTCGCGCTGCTTGATCATACTCATCAAACAGGTCGGGAATAGACATTGTTGTCGGGTCAAAGTCTATCACTTGGTTGCAGTCTTTGCTTGCAAAAAGAAAGCGACCGATTGTTGGGGGAAAGAGTTGTACAAATTCTCGAGCAGATGTCCCTACTCCTTTACTTGAGCTCATTTTTGCACCACGAATCACAATCCACTCGTAGGGAATATCGAATGGTGGTTCGATGCCAAAAACTTGGCGACAGAGTGCGTTTGCCATATCGCGTGAACCACCCGCACTGGTGTGATCTTTACCTGCGCCTTCTACGTTTACCCCCAAACTGGTCCAGTGAGCTGGCCAATCGACTTTCCAGAGTAGTTTTCCGGTGCCACTAAATGGGGAGATGGATCCGCTCAAACCACAACCAGTCGCCCACTCGACTTTGTGTAGCTGACACTCAAAGGTAACCTCTGTTCCGTTCCAACCGGTAGTCAAGGTAGTACTGACTTTGCCACATGTAGGGCAGATGACTTGGAAGGGATACCAGTTTTTTGGCAGTGTGTAATCTGCAATGTTCTTATAGATTGTTCGTATGGTTTCAATCGAGTCAAGTGCTACTTTGATGACAGTATCCATCTTACCTGACTCGTATAGTTCATGACTCCAGACTAGTTTTTGAGAACAGCCGAGATGTCGAAAGGCATCAATAAAGTCGAGCGCATAAAATTCTCCAAAACTTTTTGCTTGTTCATAGCGTTTTTTTTCGGCAGTTGTTGCTTTTGAAAAATCTACGCCTGATTCCTTGAGGGAAGGAGCAGGAATGTTACAAAGCGGTATCCCCATGAAGGATGCAAATTTTTCTTTTGGCAAGTAGCCTGGCAAACTATCCATCGGATCCATGTCGTTAAAAACGTAGGTGCTGGTGATTGATTTCCCAAAACTTGCTGCAAGTGCTTTGGCAACTAAATCATGCAACACCACACCCCGGAGGGCACCGGTGTGAACACGTCCCGATGGCGTTTTCATATCGTCGACATGCAGGCGAGTAATTTGTTGTTTGGTCTGCCACTCGTCGATGTTTGCTGTGACTTTATCTAACCAGTGCTGAGACTGCATTGTGTTCATAGATATCCCCTTGTATTGTACACTGGGTTCTTTACCAAAAACCCCCGCACTGTGGCGGGGATTTTATTGTAAGTGTTACCTTATTACTTGATTGCGATGATTGTGTAGAGAATTTCCCCCGCAGGTGCCTCTACCATGACTGTGTCACCCTTCTTTTTTCCTGCCAGGGCTTTGCCTAGTGGAGAACCATTGGAGATTTTACCGGTGTCGGGATCAGCTTCAAACTCTCCTACCAAGGTAACTGTTTTGGCTTTTTTGCTGCCACTTTTTTGTATGGTAATCGTTGATCCCAGACCAACAGTTGTATGGCTGGTGGTATTGCTGGCCACAGTTGCTTTAGACAAAATCGTTTCGATTTCGTCAATTCTCGCCTGCAAAAGTTGTTGTTCGTCACGCGCACTGTGGTATTCCGCATTCTCAGATAAATCACCGTGATCTCGAGCTATCGCTATGCGCTCAATAACTGCTGGCAACTTTTCTTCAGTGAGCACGCGCAGCTCCTCTTGGAGTTCGTCAAGTCCTGCTTGAGTCAAGGTAATCTGCTGATCGATTGGTACGCCGGCACTTATCATACGCGTTGAGTATAGTGGCTTTTTTATTTCTGGCAAGAAGTGATCTATATTTTGGTTCGATTGGTTCGCTGCGTAACTTTAACCTCCAACATGGCTCGGCGTAAGGAAGCCTCTGCCAAAATCAAATCAGCTCGTTTATCGCTCGAAACCAAAGATCGTCTGGCTGCCTCGACTGCTGCTTCAGCTTTTTGCAGACTGATATTTCGTGCAGCAACTGCACTATCGACGATGACAATGACTTCACCAGAACGCGAAACGGTTAGAAAGCCCGCAGAAATAACGATTGCAGTTGATGTACCACCCACAACATACGTTAGTTCCCCAACTTGTAATTTGGCAACCAGCGCCGCATGTCCTGGTAGGATAGTAATTTCTCCGGTTTCAGATGGTGCAGTTATCTGCGTAGCTTCACATTTTACTAATTCTTGTTCCTGTGAGACTACCCGCAAGCGTAAACTTGTCATGTATATACCTAGATCTTTTTGGCTTTCTCTACCGCTTCGTCAATCGTACCAACCATGTAGAATGCTTGCTCCGGAAGCGCATCGTGTTTGCCATCAAGAATTTCCTTAAAACCTCTGATTGTTTCTAGAATTGGTACATAGGCTCCTGGCACGTTGGTAAACTGCTCTGCGACAAAAAATGGTTGGGTCAAAAACCGCTGAATTTTCCTTGCTCGCGAGACAGCCAGCTTATCCTCTTCGCTCAACTCATCAATACCGAGAATGGCAATGATATCTTGCAGTTCTTTATAACGTTGTAAAACTTTTTGTACCGCTCGAGCTACTACATAGTGCTCCTTGCCGACTTTATCTGGTTCAAGAATTTTTGAAGCCGAAGAAAGCGGGTCGACTGCAGGGAATAATGCTTGCTCTGCCAGTTTTCGATCAAGCGAAATAGTGGAGTCAATGTGGGCAAAGGTGGTTGCTGGAGCTGGATCTGTGTAGTCATCGGCGGGCACATAGATGGCCTGAATAGAAGTGATTGAGCCATCTTTGGTCGAGGTGATACGTTCTTGTAAGCTTGCCATTTCTGTGGCTAGGTTTGGTTGGTAACCCACAGCAGACGGGATGCGACCCAATACTGCAGAGACTTCTGCTCCAGCTTGGCTAAAGCGAAAAATATTGTCAAGGAAAAACAGCACATCTTCATGTTTTTGATCTCGAAAATACTCTGCCATCGTAAGCGCAGTGAGTGCTACCCGCAGACGATTGCCCGGCGGCTCGTTCATCTGACCAAAGCACAGAACCGTGCTTTTGAGCACACCCGAGTCTTTCATTTCATTGTACAGGTCATTACCCTCTCTAGTTCTTTCGCCAACACCAGCAAAGACAGAGTGACCTTTGTGTTCTTCAGCAATATTGCGGATAAGTTCTTGAATAATGACAGTTTTGCCTACGCCCGCCCCGCCAAAAGCACCAACTTTTCCTCCTTTGGCAAATGGGACAATTAAATCAATGACTTTAATACCAGTTTCGAGTATTTCAGTTTTTGCTTCTTGCTCGGTCAGGAGCGGAGCTGGTCGGTGAATTGGTGCGGTCATTTTTGGTACAAACGTTTCCATCTCGTCAATTACCTCACCAACCACGTTAAAAACTCTTCCGAGCGTTTGTTCGCCAATGGGAACAGTGATCGGTTTACTGGTGTCAGAAACCTCCATGCCTCGAGTCAATCCATCGGTTGAGCCAAGTGCGATGCAACGAACTTCTCGACTTGAAATTTGTTGTTCTACTTCAAAGTAGAGTGTTGTACCGCTGGTACGACGAAGGGTCAGGGCATTGTAAATAGCGGGCAGCGAATCTTCGAATAAAACATCGACAACTGGTCCGGTGATTTGCATTATTTTTCCAAGATTTATTTGTTTTGACATAGTATCCTTTTTTACGTATTGAGTGTTAATGTTGCTGTAGTAATGTCGAGTAACTCGCTCGTAATGCTGGCTTGACGCGACTTGTTATAAATCAACTGCAGCTCTTCTTGCAACTCTTGGGCGTTTTCGCTGGCATTTTTCATCGCAACCATACGCGCGGAGTGCTCACTGGCTTTGCTCTCTAAAAAAGCCTGGAAAACCGAGTTTTCTACGTAGTATGGTACGAGTTTATCAAGAATTTCACGAGCCGAAGGTTCAAATAAATACTCTGTTTTGACTGTGGAGGTGATGGTCGTTTCAACGAGCTCTGAGTTGAGTGGCAACAGTTGCTGCAGCATTGGCTTCTGAGACAGCGTATTGACGAAGTCCATAAACAAAAGTGTCACGATACGAAACTCTTTTTGCCGGTAGCCTTCAAGAATCAGCGTGGTAATTGGCAACGTGTCTTTGAGCGAAAGAGGATCTGGCATGGAGGTAAACTGCGCATGAACTACAACCCCAGCAAATTTCGCAAAAGCAATCGCTTTTTTACCAACGGCAACGACTTTTCCTTGCGGATGCTTTTTTCTCCAGGTAACAAGTTCGCGAAATAAATTCGGGTTGAAACTACCAGATAAACCGCGGTCAGTTGAGAGGCAAACCAGTAATTCCTCACCTTCTTTGTGTTGAGTAAAAAGTGGATGCAGCGTTATATTGCTCTCTCGGGTCAAAGTCTGCAAGGTATCTATAATCGCCAGCGCATACGGACGTGACTGCAATGCTTGCACTTGTGCGCGTTTCATTTTGCTTGCCGAAACCATCTCCATGGCCTTAGTAATTTTTGAAATATTTTTTGCGGTCTTTATGCGGCTGGTGACCTGACGTGTGCTAGGCATGTTTAGACGATCACTGCAAATTCTGTATGAGTGTCATTGAATGACTGAATGACTGACTGCAGCTTTGCTTCTGTTTTATCTTGAAATTTACCATCTGTAATTAGTTGTGCGAGCAATTTTTTATGAGTCATCCGCAGGTGCGAAACAAACTCAGTTTCCCACTCAGAAACCTTTTCTTCTGCAACGGTATCAAGTAAGCCGCGAGTAGCCGCAAAAATGACGGCCGCCTGCTCTTCTACTTTTAATGGGGTGTCCCAACCTTGTTTGAGAACGGCATTGACTCGTCCGCCCCGCGCTAATTGCTTCTTGGTTCTATCGTCGAGATCAGAGCTGAATTGTGCGAAGGCTTGCAGTTCTCGGTACTGTGCCAAGTCGAGTTTCATGGTGCCGGCTACCTGTTTCATGAGCTTGATTTGCGCTGCAGAACCGACTCGAGAAACCGAAAGCCCCACATTGATGGCCGGTTTCATACCTGAGTTGAATAAGTCGGCTTCGAGGTAAATTTGACCATCAGTAATTGAGATAACATTGGTGGGAATATAGGCCGAAACATCGTTGGCCTGTGTCTCGATAATTGGTAGTGCGGTGATTGATCCTCCCCCATGCTCTGTATTCAACCGACAAGCTCGCTCGAGTAAGCGAGAGTGCAGGTAAAATACATCTCCTGGGTAGGCCTCTCTGCCAGATGGTCGGCGAAGTAGCAGTGAAATTTCTCGATAGGCTTGCGCATGCTTCGAGAGGTCATCAAAAATTACCAACACATCTTTGCCCTTTTCTAAGAAGTACTCAGCCACTGCTTGACCAGCATATGGAGCGAGGAATTGTTCTGCGGCTGTATCGGAAGCAGTCGCCGCCACAATGGTAGTGTACTGCATCGCGCCAGCAGCTTTGAGCATACTGGTGATCTGCGCAAGATTTGATCGCTTTTGACCAATACATACGTACACACAGATTACGTTTTGATCGTTTTGGTTGAGAATGGTACCGAGTGCAATGGCAGTTTTGCCTGTTGCTCGATCACCGATAATGAGCTCACGCTGGCCGCGACCAACAGGGATCATTGCGTCGATTGCTTTTATACCTGTTTGCAGTGGAACTGAGACTGATTGTCTAGTCATAACTCCAGGTGCAATTTTTTCTAGCACCATATCTTTGGTATGGGTCAGTGTTTTCCCGCCGTCGAGCAATCTCCCCAGTGGATCAACTGTACGACCAATGATGTCATCGGATACAGCGATAGAGAGAATTTTGCCAGTCCGTTTGACGGTTTGACCGGTGCTAATATGCTTGGCAGTACCCAGGGCTACAATGGCGGTGTACTCTTTTTCCAGACTAAGTGCCAGGCCAAACTGACCTTCACCAATATCGACCAATTCGCCAGCTTGTACTGCATCAAGTCCTTTGACGCGAATCACACCATCACCAAATGACATGATGGTTCCAACTGACTCAGGTGTTGTGGTAATGTTTGCTCCGGAAATAAGTTCGCTGAGCAGAGTTTGAAATTGGTTTGGTTGTTTCATATGACGCTTTCTTATGCTGCGATTTTTTTGAGCAGTACCTGTCGCAAGGCTTGCAACTTACCCTGTAGTGTGCCGTCGTATTCTTGATTGTCCATGATAATCTTGATGCCGCCAAGTATGTTCGGATCAATTGTTATTGCATAGTCAGCTGGTCCGACTTTTTGATTCACGATTGACTCAATGTTTGCTTGTTCGTTAGTTGTGAGCTTGACCGCGGTGATAATCGAAACACTCGGTAGTTGTGATCGCAAATTTTTGACTTCACTCACCAGAGTAGCATCAAGCTCCTGTCCATCAATAGTAATCTTAAGACCACCAACAATTGCAGGATTTACCAAGTACTTTGGGGTGACAGTGCCAATCTTCTGTTCGAGTAAGGTAGCCAGTCCGCGCTTCTGCGCAACAGTAAGCGCTTGGGGTGTCACGATAGTAACCGCTTTTTTTTTGGTCATACCTATGTATCATGTAGCTATCAAGCGTAGTTCTTTTTGGATTAAGTCGTGCTGGTTCTTGTTAGTCAACTCAGATCCCAGAACCTTGGTTGTTGTGGCAATCACCAGCTCAACCAACTGCGATTCCAGCTCAGCTCTATCCTTACGTTGTTGGTCTTTCCATTGCTCTCTGAGATGCGCAATTTCTGTTTCTGCCTGAGCTCGAGCTGCGGCAATAATTTGAGCTGATTGCTCTTTTGCAATGGTGGTTGCTTCTTTAAGAATCTGTTCTCGTTCTTTTTCAATCTTGGTTTTTGAGCTGCGTTTCAGCTCTTCTACTTTTTCCTGCTCAAGCAGCGCATGCTGCGCTGCTTTCTGCCCTTCTTCGATACGCTTCGATCGCTCAGCAAAGATCTTCAAGATTGGTTTATAAAGCAGGAAAGAAAATGCTCCAAAAACTATCAAAAAGTTGAGTGTTTGGTACACAAGTTGTGCTAACTGTATATTCATGAATCCCCTTCTTGCGGTTTGTTTATTTTAGACAAACTTAAGAATAAGAGCTACCACGAGCGCATAAATGGCGATGGCCTCCGCAAAAGCGATACCCAAGATCATGTTTGTCTGAATCTTACTGGCTGCTTCTGGATTGCGCCCGATAGCTTCCAAGCCTTTGGCTACGAGCATACCAATGCCCAATGCTGGTCCGATAGTGCCAAGACCCATTACAAATGCGACGGCAAAGTCAGTCGTCATACTGCCTCCTCAATGTTCGTCATGGCTGATGGCAGCCACGTTAAAAAATACTAGTGAGAGCATAGAAAACACTAAAGCTTGAATAAATCCTACAAATAACTCAAGACCATAGAATGGTAATGGAACACCCAGTGGGAGTAAAGCGGCAATAACAACGAGTAATACTTCGCCAGCAAATATGTTGCCGAAAAGACGAAAGGCAAAAGAAATAACTTTTGCAAATTCAGATATTAACTCGAGTATTCCGACAAAAAACATCATTGGACTACTGAGGTTGATAAATTTTTTGAAGTAACTCAGGTGTTGTGCATGCACGCCAAAAATTTGTGTTGCCAAAAGTGAAATTATGGCCAAAGCTAGTGTGGTGTTAAGATCGGCAGTGCCAGCTCGAAAAAGAGGCGGAGCGACGTAAGACACTTCTGCTTTTTGGGTTGACTCCTCAATCTGTTCAGACTTATCAGACTTAGTGTCCTTGGTAATACTACCAACACCAGGCAGCAAGCCAAACCAGTTATTGAGCAAAATGAATAAAAAAAATGTGGCAATTAACGGAAAAAAGCGATTTGTTTTACGTAAATCATGAGTGATTGAATGTACGAGAGTAAAAAGTGTCTCAACTACCCACTCAACAAAATTCTGCAATCCCATTGGTCGATCTGTCATTTTTAGTTGTCGATTTGCCAGTATTGCCACTACTATGAGTAGCAAACTCACAACAGTACTGGTGAACATGGAGTTGGTTATAGCAAAAGTACCGACGTGAAAAATTGTCTCGGCTGAAAGTGAGATGTGTATGGTATCGGCAACCATAGGTTACTTCTCTAATGTGTATCTACTACTCGCAGCACAGGACAAGATTATACCGAGACTCTTGGGGATGACAACTAGCAACCCAAGACTACTCTGCTAATACGAGAACAGCGTCGTAGGCATCTGCGGGATCTTCGGTGGTTTTGTCAGGCATCTCTGAAAGTGTCAGCTTAGTGACTTTTTCAATCAGCGTAATCAGCTCGACATTCTTTTTGTAAGTTTTAGAAAAGAGAATGTATGTGCCTGCCTTTTCATACTTTCCCTTGGCATTACCGGCGGTAACAGTTGAAAAATCTGCCTCAGTCAATTGCGACTTAATGGTGCCCGCATAGCCTGCTTTGGCTGTAGCATTGACAACAAGCATTTTTAATTTGGCTGTATCGATGCTGGCAGCGGGAGAAGCATCGGGTGCTGGAGTGATTGACGCTGCGGGTGTTGTAGCTGGTTCTTCTACCATCACGACTGGACTGGTCTCAGATTGCGAACTACCAGAAAATTTCAAGAACAAAAGTCCGACACCAATGCCAACTGCCACGGTAACCGCGAAAGCAGCGATGGTGATAAACACCATTTTGAGCATTGGTGCGGCTGTCTGCTTATTTTTGATAACTGGCAGTGCGGTGGTTTCTGGCATAGTATTCTGGCTTGTAAGTGTTTTATCAGGTTCTTTACTTGGTGTAAACTGTGAAATATTAATTTCCCGTACGACGGTATTTTTTGGTGCGTCTACCCCTGCAGGAGCAACCGACGCAACCTCCTCAATTGGATCGCTAGTTTCATCGTTTATTTGAACATCTTCCTGCTCACCAGAGGCGAGCAACAAATCTTCTGGTTCTGGAAGCTCGGCTTGTTTGATTGGTTTTGGTAAATCAGCAGCAGGCATAACTTCTCCTTGAGGCATTGCAGCCAATTGTGTTTGATACGTAGCAATCTCTAGGTCTGTGGCTGGCGACAGTGGGAATTTTGGTACCGGGAAGTCCTCGATAGAAAAAGTGCGCATGCTTGATTCGATGATTTGTCGAACGTATGAAGGCATTTTTTCCACGTCATCTGCTGGAGAGTTGAGTTGTTGCAGTGGCAACGTATTTGAAAGTAGCCCTGCCAAGCGTTTTTCAACCAATTCATTCGTCAGCAAGTAAATGGTTTGAATGCTCGGCTCCGCGCCTTTCAGTGTCTTGATAGTTTCGGCGATTACCTCTGTTTCGTCTACCGTAGTTTGCATAGTTTGATCGACACCGATGTACTGCAGTGCACTATAGAGTGTGTTGCCGATTTGCAGCACGGTGATGGATGGTTCCAGAGAAACGATGGATTTGATTGCCCAGCTGAGGGGTGATACCGAGGCGATACTCACTGTAGCAGCTTGTGCGCCCACTCGGATTGGCGCTAACACAGAGTGCTCAATGGCTGAGAGCTGCACCCGCACACTGCCCTTCAGTTCTGTCAAGACGAATGTTTCAATCAGGTGGGTTTTTGCATCTAAAGTCAACTGCGGCAGGAGGGTCGTTTTGAGGTATTGCTTAATTTTGGCATCGGAAGTTTCGTTGATGGTGACAATGGTGTTGGTAAAAAGAAAATCTGGCAGAATTAGGATATACGATTCGTTTTTTTCTAGTTTATTAAACAGTTTAAAAACATGCTCGGGAATAAACTCATTCTCATCAAGAAACGTACCGTTGATTTGTCGAAAGCTCTGGATAGAAAAAGCATGGGGTTTTTTGGTTGGCAGCAACTCAGCGATGTAGGCAACGTCGGGCAGAATATAGAGGAGCTTTTGGGTGTTCAGCATGCAAGGTCACATTATAGCACTGAAACCAGGCTAAGAATCAAGGGTGAGTCATCTGTCCCAAAAGTGGAACTCTTTTTTTGATAATCTTCTGGCTGTTCACCAAAAACTCAAGGAGCAAGGCTTTCATTATTATAACGGAAAAGTTAAGGTTTTGGATCAAGAGGAGGTATCAAAATGATATCTTTCTTTAAAAAACGACCAGCCAACGACTTCTCTTCTCAGTTATTTGATGAAAACGGATTCTATAGAAAATTTTTGAAAGACTTGGAAACCTGCCAGAGTGAGGTGGCTATTGAAAGTCCATATGTGACCTCAAGCCGAATGGAAGTTTTACTCCCCGTCTTTCAACGATTATTACATAAAAAAATTAAGATTCAGATTGTAACTCGAGATCCAAGTGAACACGAAAACGAGTTATTTCGTCATCAAGCTACAAATGAGATATTAGTATGCAAAGATCTGGGCATCGATGTACAACTTCAGACAGGTTTTCATCATAGAAAACTAGCGATTATAGACAAAGCCATTTTATGGGAAGGTAGCCTCAATATATTGTCCTACTCCAAAAGTAAAGAAATTATGAGAAGATTGGAAGGAGGCGATCATGCTCAAGAAATGATTGATTTTCTCAAGTTATAAGTAGTATTTTGATATAATGAGACCACTATGAAAAAACAAACATCAGATATAACCGAAGCAGATATTCAAAAAGCTATCAAGTACCTTGAACTAACCAAGGGTAAAGAAGAAGCTACTCGAGAGAACGCAATTAAGCTTCTTCAAGGAATGCAAATAACAGCGCACATGATTGCGCATGATAAGGTAAACGAAGAAAACAAAGTGTATAAAAGCGTGTTGATGGGTGCACCTCAAGTTACTAACGCTGAACTTGCAGAGTTAGGTATTGAAATTACTCAAGAAGCAGAATCTGGAACAAGAAAACTGCTAATTCCTGCAAAATCACTCGAGCTATATAAAGCTCTTGTAAGAGCTAAGCTTGATAATGGTTTTTGGAATAAAGTGTACCCCTTTGTCTACACACAAAACCGACTGGTTTAAGATCCATTCCTTTCAGTTGAAATAGATGTCGGCTGGCGTAGCGTAGCTTAGTGATTGATGCGGTCGCTTGGTGTTGTAAAACACAATATATTTGCCAATCTGTTCGACTGCTTCTCTCACTGACTCATATGACTTTAGGTATACCTCCTCGTATTTGAGCGATCGCCAAAATCGCTCAGTAAATATGTTGTCCATACAACGACCTCTGCCATCCATGCTCACTTGTACTCCAGCTCCCAGGTACAAGTCAAGATATTCCTTACTGGTAAACTGCACCCCTTGATCTGAGTTCATAATATCTGGTATCGCGATCAAGAGAGCCGTTGCTCCTGCTGCAAGACAAAAGCCTGTTTCCAGGGTGATTGCTAGTTCCCAGCTAACGATGTACCGGGAAAACCAATCAATAATGGCGGTCAGATACACAAAGCCTTGCTTCATTCGTATGTAGGTGATGTCAGTACCCCAGACATGATTGGGATGAGTAATTTTCAGTCCTTTCAGCAAGTAAGGAAACACAGGATGTGCTTTACTATTCTTACTGAGGTTTGGTCTGGGAAATACTGCCTGGAGTCCCATCTCGTTCATATAGCTGGCGATGCGTTTGTGGTTAACTGGTTCATTCCTTTCTGTGGCTACTGCCACGGTCATTTTACGTACTCCGTAGAAGGGGTGGTCTGTGTAGATCTGATCGATCTGGTTTTTGATCTCCAACTCTTTCAAGCTGATTGGTACTGGCTGGTAGTAGACACTCCTGCGAGCAACTCCCAGCAGCTCTGCTTGTCTGGTAATGGGTAGGATCAAACCATTTCGATCAATGCCTCCTTCGACTAATTGACGAACAGAATACTCACTTCCCAAACTGCTCGATCTTTTTTTTTAACCATTCATTTTCAACTTCTTTTTTACCGACTTGTGTATACAAGCTTTCGACCAGTTCCTGCTGATCGAGCTCATGTCGGTGACGTTTGTCGGTGAACAAGTCACTCATTCCGACTTGGAGAATAGCTTTCCACTGCTTAATTGGTGTAGGGTGGACTCCATAAATGCTGGCTAATTCTGCTACTGTTTTTTCACCACGAAGCGCTTCGAAAGCTACCTTCGCTTTCAGTGTCGGTGGGAACACTTTGCGTGGACCGTTTTGCATATATTTTGGATCTTAAACCATTGAGCAAATTCTGGGGTACACTATATTTTTCGTGCTTGTTTCACCAGTTCTCTGTAGAAAACTGCAACCTCTGGATCAACGAGTAGTTTGTGAGCTTCGTCAATAAAAAGCATGCGCTTTTTGCCATTTTGTATATTGATTAGATTCCAGATAAGTGAGGTCAGAAGGTACATGGCTGGTTCGCGTTTCTCGTCTTTTTTGAGGTCATGAAGATCAAAAACAATGAAATTATTATCTAGTTCTAGTTTTCGCTTTGAGTTAAATATTCCTCGCAAACTTCCAGTAGACAACACGCTTAAATCTTTTGCCATTGAGTGTGTACCTAAAAGTTCAAGCAAGTTCTCAAAGTTTGGCGTACCAGAGTCGTAGAGTGTAATTAAATGTTCATCAAGCACGGCTCCATCGTAGTGATCTTGAGGAATAAAAAACTTAAAGAATGTTTTGAGTGTCGAGATGTGATCGAGAATATCGTTTTCTCTAGTGCTGTTGATATGAAAAGGATTGATACCATTTTCTCTGGAAAATTGAATCACTTCTCCACCGAGTGATTTTGCAAGATTTACATATTCGCCCTCAGGATCAATCGCTAAAATCTGAACACCTCTCATATATAGTCTATTCATCAATACTTTTGAGGTCACACTTTTACCCGATCCAGATACACCAAAGATATTGATATTATTATTCCTTGAGGTGAAAGGATCCATAAATATGAGCGAGTCGTTATAGGCATTTAGCCCCATAAATATACCGTCAGGGTCATTCAGATGTTTTGAAACAAACGGCATCAAGTACGAGACAGCAGTTGATTGTAAAATCCTATTTTCCTGCACATGATCTTGAGCAAACGGTAAAAAGTTTTTAAACGCCTGTTTTTGACCAAAGGTATATTGATTGAATGTTAAATCCATGCTTCCCGCAATATTTTGGAGCTCTTTATGTAGTACCTCTAATTCTTTTGGTGTATCTGCCTCAAGTTGTAGGTAGAGCGAATAGACAATGCCCTTTTCTGCCTCGTGCACTAGTTCATCTATAAAGCTCATGACCTCATCAATATTTTTATCAGTTTGTTGGTCTCGTATTTTTCCAGATCTGAGTCGTTCATTTTGTTGCATTTCAAGAACGGACAACCTTTGTCTTGCCTTTTTGAGCAGTTCAGTACTTGAGGCAGGTTCAATAAAAATACTGAGTGTAAATGGCAATGAAGAAGTCAAAAGACGGAAAAATACATAGGGACTCAGATACGCAGGAATATCGGCAAGGTAATATAACCGTTTAACTTTGCCATTCACATCGAGATAATTACTGTGTTCAACAATATACTCACTTTTATATGAACTTTCAGTTGCTCTATCAATGTGTATAGTTTCATCGCGTTTCTCAACTACTAAATGAAATTTCTCTTTTGCATCATGCAGGATTTTTTTCTCATAAGCTTTAAGCTCCTTTTTAAAGGCAAAGTAGCTTTTTATAAACCCAAGTGGAGTTCTGCTTTTTGCTTGTGTTGGCTTGGTAATCTTGGCTACTGTATGGTCTAAAAATGGCTGTTTTTCTATTGTTTCAGCCTGAGATGACACCACCTCCATAAGTCGTTTAATTTCTTCCTTGAGAGCCTTTTCTGTTGTAGATTGTGCAGAATGCAATACCTGTTCTTCAAGTTTCTTTAAGCCCTCATTTCGTGTTTTGAGTAGATCAGCTTCTTTTTTTACTGCAATCAGTTCTTCTGTATAGACATCTCTCTCATGACTAAGAGAGTCAACCTGATCTTTTAGTGTAAAGGTAAGACTAAAGTTTCTAATATTTTGTAGTAGTGTGCGCATACTGGTTTTTATAGAATGTTTGGTCATCGTAAAATACTCCTAACAAATTGTTTCAACTCTTCATTAATCACTGGTTTTGTAGAAATATTGCAGACTGCTAAAGATGCAGTAAGTCGTGAGCTACTGTCATTCAATTTTCTTACCCCTTCAACAACTGCTTGTGGTTTGTGTGTTGCACAGCTTACTGAAAGCACTGCATAGTGTTTGGTAATAAAAAATGAGCTGGTATCGATAAGTTGTGTTAGATTCTCAATATATTCATGCACGAGCGATTCTCGGTCAGAAGACGAATCATCATAAAGAGAAAAGAAGTGTTTTGAGTAATCGCTACTTTTTGCTGGTACTTTTCGCACAATAAACTGTGTTTGTGCTGGTAGTACATGAATAGCCTGTTTTAGCCTAATAAAAAAGTGCTCACGGTCTTGTTCGTTGAGTAGCGCAATATCAAATGGCTCAACTTCATAGACTCGAATGAGTTTGTCTTTGCGGACAATCAGGTCATTTTGAATATGAAAATCAGTAAAGTACGGATCTATATTAATTACCCGCATTTCTTTTGTAGCAGTTGAAAAGGTAGTTGCTCTT
>Ga0209541_10010129_pt1 | contig 15093 bp, 16 predicted proteins | sample RifCSPlowO2_01_FD_184027 | JGI IMG/M metagenome (GOLD analysis project Ga0209541, IMG submission 184027) | Groundwater microbial communities from Rifle, Colorado - Rifle CSP2_plank lowO2_0.1 (SPAdes) (version 2) | ecosystem: Environmental > Aquatic > Deep subsurface > Groundwater | place...
GAGTCCATTGGGCTTTTCAAAACAAGCTCTCTCCCTTACAATTTATTATGTCAATTGAGTCTAATAACTTTAATCTGCCTCAAGAGTGCAAAATTGGGTGGACTTATACAGTGACTTTACAAATTAGCAAAAAAATGGGAAAATCTATACACCTTTTATCTACTTGCATAAATTTTTTAATAGGATTAAGCTATAAGACTGGGAGGAATTAATTATTAATGTATATTTTTATGAGAATGAACAAAATTGTGCTCTGGAGCCTAATTTTGGTATTCGTTCTGGGTATTAATATTGCCCTGGCCGATGAACAACCTGAAGGCACCCCATTTAAAGCAATTTGGAACGCAATTGCCAATTTGCAAACACAGATTAATAATATTCAGTTAACCCCTGGGCCACAAGGGCCTGCTGGACCAAACCTTAAGGTTGTTGATGTTAGTGGAATGGAGGTAGGATATTTAATAAGTTATACCGGGACACTTCAGGATCCCAAGCTCAGAACATACAATAAGGAATTGGATTTATTTTTAGATTACAAGATTGCTAGTGGTGAATTTGATAGCAGGGTTCTAAGTGATGTCATTTACTACGCTACAACTGATTGTACTGGAACGCCTTACCTGCCATATTTTTCTCAATACTTATTCCTTACGAAATATCCTTCTTCGGACGAACAGATTATATTAAAGCCTAATCATTACGTAGAAGATATTCACTTTAGCAGTGCAGCACTTAACGATGTATGTGTAGAAACTGATGAAGAGTATTCTTTAGCTATGTCTTTGGTTGAGTTTATTCCAATAAATTATGAAGGGCCGCTAAGGATAGTCGAACAATAAAAAACATTTAAAACTCCCTCTGGAATATAGGGGAATTTTTAATTGACTCCTTGGAAGGTAAGTTATATACTCTAAATATAAATCAACAAGCGCCTTTTTGGGCGCTTTTTGACATAAACCATAAAAAATGGGAAAATTAATATATATTTAGTTTAACTTTATGCAAAGAACGAAAGAACTTCTTACTATCAAAGAAGCAAGTAAGTGGGCAAGTAATTTTCTAAAGCGCGACGTTAGTGAGTCAAATATCTCGTACTTGGTGCAATATGGAAAAGTCAAAAAGCATAACGGCGGCAGTTCTATTTTTATTGCCGTTGACGATCTCAAAAATTACTATGACTCATATCGCGGCCAGCGAGAGATAGCTTGGAAAAATCGCCTTGGTAATGATTTGAACTGGGCATTATCTTTTGATCACTTGCGAGAAAAAGATACGACCAAACATGTCCACCGACTCCACCCATATAAAGGTAAATTTATCCCGCAATTAGTTCAGTATTTTATTGACGACCATACAGACGATTTCAAAAAGGATACTTATTTCAAGGCTGGCGATGTTATTCTTGATCCTTTTTCCGGCTCCGGCACAACATTGGTGCAAGCAAATGAAATGGGTATACATTCTATCGGCATTGATATTTCTCATTTCAATTGCATGATCACAGAAGCGAAATTGCTTCCTTATGATATGGCTTCACTTGAAGATAAAGTAAATAAAATAAAACAGACGATAATTAGCTACGAGGCCGACAAAATTTCTGATTTTGAAAATAAACTTTTAGCCTGCATGGCTGATTTTAACAATCAATATTTTCCAAGTCCAGAATTCAAATACAAAGTCCAGCGCGGACAAATCAACGAAAATAAATATGCCATAGAAAAAGAAAAAGAATTTTTGAAAATCTATAACAATCTGGTCAAAAAGTACGGCGTTGAATTAAATCATTCTGCGGGCAGAACTTTTTTAGATAAGTGGTATATCAAAAATGTCCGCAAAGAAATTAACTTTGCATTTGAGCAAATTAAAAAAATTAAAGATGTCAAAAATAAAAAGATTTTGGCCGTAATTTTGAGCCGAACAATTAGGTCATGTCGCGCAACAACACACTCGGATTTGGCCACTCTTAAGGAGCCGCAGATAGCAACTTACTACTGTTGGAAGCACAAAAAGATTTGTAAACCACTTTTCTCAATAAAGGAATGGTTTGATCGTTACGCGATTGATACTGTATACCGGCTCAAAACCTTCGCAAAACTAAAAACAAACTCATATTATGCCATTCTTCCTGCTGACTCCCGAAAAGTTGATATTCTCAAAGAAATTGAAAAGCGAAATAAAAAATTCTATGAGATTTTGAGGAAACAAAAAATTGCCGGCATTTTTACCTCGCCGCCATATGTGGGTCAAATTGACTATCATGAACAACATGCATACGCATACGATCTTTTCGGATTTGAGCGTAGAGATGAGCTAGAAATAGGACCACTCTACAAAGGACAAGGCGCAGAAGCGCGCGAATCTTATGTTGATGGAATTTCAAAAGTTTTACTCAACTGCAGAAAATATCTGACCGACAATTTTGATGTTTTTCTTGTTGCAAATGATAAATATAATTTATATCCTATAATTGCAGAACAATCGGGAATGAGTATTGTTAATCAATTCAAACGGCCAGTATTGAACCGAACCGAACGAGATAAATCCCCTTATTCGGAGATTATATTTCATTTTAAAAACGCAAAATAATATGGCCTTATCAAATTCACAAAAAGAAAAAATAGTAGCATTACTTGAAAAGAAAATTGAGGATAAATTGCGTCGCTACGCCCGCGAAACTTCCTCAATGCCGTTTTTGACGCGCCTTATTCAAGATAGTGAGAAGGTGGCGGCATATTCTTTCATACACTCAATCGCCACAACTTTGGGAATGTCTATTTATGAAGATGTCTCAAAAATTATTGCGGAAGAAAGTGCGAACGAGTGTTTTACAAAATATGATGTCGGTGGCGTTATTTCGCGCGAGCAAAAATCGGTCATTGATGACATTGTTAGAAAACTTCGCAACGGCGAAAAAGAAGTCAATAACGCACAAGAAATAAAATTAGTACTTGATGCTTCGGCGAAGGACGGAAAAGCGCAGAAAGAAGGAAGAATTGCGGACTTCTATATGCGTCGCGCCGGCAAGGAGCATTATTTTGAAATCAAGACCGTAAAACCGAACATTGATGTTTTTACAAAATCAAAAACAAAGTTACTGGAGTGGGTAGCGCGCCGCCGAAGCCCGATCAAAGTTTTTCTTGCTTTTCCATACAATCCATATCACCCACAACCATATGAACGATTTACAGAGCAAGGTGTTCTGGATCGAGGTAAAGAATTTTTAATTGGTGAGGAATATTGGGACTTTCTCGGGGGTAAAAATACTTTTGAGGAGTTGTTAGCTTTATTTGACAAAGTTGGTAGAAAATTCAAGGAAAAAATCCAAGCAAAAATTAAAGAAGTTGCTAAAACAAAAATGTCGGATTGATTGTTGAACATATCCCTCTTTTATTGGTAATATGACAAAGATGAACGATGAGGAAAAGACAAATCAACAGGTAGTAGAAAAAAGGTGTCAGGAACCTTTTTGTATATATTGAAAAAGTTTGGGCCAAGAGATCAAGAAATTAAATATGACTCAGTACTATAACCCCCAAAGAAAAACCAATCTCTTTAACCCAAAATCAAAGGAACCCTTTAAATTAAGCCGCTCAAAAATTGAGCTTTTTTTGAATTGCCCGCGCTGTTTTTACCTGGACCGCCGGCTTGGCATTGGCCAGCCCGGAGGATTTCCGTTTAATTTAAATACCGCCGTTGATACCTTATTAAAAAAAGAATTTGATATTCATCGGGCTGAAGACAAAACTCATCCCTTAATGAAACGTTACGGCTTGGACTTAGTGCCGTTTTCCCATGAAAAAATGAATGAGTGGCGGGAAAATTTTAAAGGGATTCAATATTTGCACAAAAAAACCAATTTACTTATTACCGGCGCCGTGGATGATATTTGGGTGGACAAAAAGGGGACTTTATATGTCGTGGACTATAAAGCCACCAGTAAAAATGAAGAGATAACTAAGCTTGATCAAGACTGGCAAATCAGCTATAAAAGGCAAATGGAAATTTATCAGTGGCTTTTGCGCCAAAATGGCTTTAAGGTTTCTGACACCGGCCATTTTGTTTATTGCAACGGCAGAACCGATGCCGAGGCTTTTGACGGCCGGCTGGAATTTGACATCAATTTGGTTGAGTATGAAGGCAACGACTCCTGGGTGGAAAATGCGATTATTGCCAGCCACAAATGCCTGAAAAGTGCTAAAATGCCTAAAACCGGGGAAACTTGCGATTTTTGCGCCTATCGCGAGGCGGTTAAAAAAGTTGAAAAATAAGGCACTTTTTTATCCTTACTTGACAATTACTTGACAATTGAATATAGATTGCTTTACAATTACTTTACAATCTATGTTAGCAAACGAACAAATACTAAAAATCGCCAAACAAAAGGGCAAACTGCGCTCCAGGGATTTAGTGAAACAATTTAAGATTTCCCGGCAATATGTAAACCTTTTGATTTCCGCCCTGGTTATGGAAAACCGGCTGGTTAAACTTGGCTCAACCAGGAAAGCATTTTATGTGCTTCCTGAATATGCAAAAGCCCATCAAGAAATGTTTCCGGCTAAATACATAAAGGCCTTTAAAAATGAGGGGCTTGAAGAACATAAGGTGCTTGATCAGATAGAACAAGTGTTCCCGGCATTAAAAAATATTCCTGAAAATGTACGAAGTATTTTCACCTATGCATTTTCCGAGATGCTTAATAATGCGATTGAGCATTCAAAGTCGGTTCGGATCGGCACGGAAGTATCGATTCAAAAAAAGGTGCTTTCTTTTGTTATCCAAGATTCGGGCATTGGCGTCTTTCGCAATGTTATGAAACAACGGGGACTTAAATCGGAACTGGAAGCAATCCAGGATATTTTGAAAGGCAAGACAACTACGACGCCGAAATCTCACTCGGGCGAAGGAATCTTTTTCACTTCAAAGGTAGGGGATAGTTTTATTCTTGACAGCTTCGGATATCAGCTGATTATCAATAACGAGATTCCCGATGTTTTTGTGAAAAACGTAAAAAAAATAAAGAGGGGCACTCGGGTAATATTTAAGATATCGGCCAAATCAAGCCGCCATTTGGATGAGATTTTCAAGGAATATACAAATCTAACCGGCAAAAATGATTACGGTTTTGATAAAACAAAAATACGGGTAAAACTTTACACTGCCGTCGGGGTGCATATTTCGCGTTCGCAGGCGCGCCGGGTGCTGGCCGGTCTTGAAAAATTTAAGGTAATTGTTTTTGATTTTGACAAAGTTTCAACTGTCGGACAGGCATTTGCCGATGAAGTTTTTCGCGTCTTCCATCATCAGCACCCCCAAATTAAACTTGAAACAGAAAATATGGCTCAAGGGGTAAAGTTTATGGTAAGACGGGCGCAAAATGAAGCTAAAACGACAAAATAATATAAACAAATCAGAAAGCAGGCTAAATATTGACCCAAAGCAAGCTCCTGAAAAGCGCTAAAATGCCTAAGCCAGGGGATCAATGCGACTTTTGCGCCTATCGCGAGGCGGTTAAAAAAATAAGCTAAATAGTAGCTATATATACCCAGCCGGCTTTTTGGTTTGACAAGTCTTGCCGGATGTAATAGTATAAACTTGTAAATTAAATATAATAAATCAACAAGCGCCTCAGGGGCGATTTTTTAGTACCTTTTTCGTCATTTCGAACCCCGCCTCTCGGCTACGCTCGAGGCGGGGTGAGAAATCCCTTAAAGATGGTTAAACACTCATTCCTTTTTAAATGATTCCTTCCTTCTTGACTGACTGCCCACAGTCGCCGAAGCTGGCCCTTTTGTTTGACTTTTTGACGAAAAAGAGGGAAAATTAAGACGTCGAATTAATCAACATAGCGCAATGAAAAGATTAATAACAATAAAAAGTATGCCTCCTTACCATAAGGGCAATAACTTTGCGCTATACCTTGGCGATAGTTTAAAAATTCTCAAAAAATTTCCGGGAAATTCATTTGACATGATTTTTGCCGATCCGCCATACAACTTATCAAATGGTGGATTTACTGTTCATGCGGGCAAAAGAGTTAGTGTTAACAAAGGCAGCTGGGATAAAAGCAAAGGTTTTAAAGATGACTATAATTTCCATTATAAATGGCTTGAGGCCTGTAAGAGAGTTTTAAAACCTCAAGGAACTATTTGGATTAGTGGAACTTATCATTCAATATATCAGTGCGGTCACGCCCTACAAGCATTGGGTTATCATCTACTGAATGACGTTGCCTGGTTCAAACCAAATGCTTCGCCAAATTTAAGCGGGAGATATTTTACTGCTAGCCATGAAACTCTAATTTGGGCCAGAAAAGACAAAACAGCTAAACACACCTTTAATTATAAACTCATGAAGGAAGGGGACTGGCCAGAAGATATTGTTAAAAGTCCAGGAAAGCAAATGCGTTCAGTTTGGATTTGGAAAATAGGAACGCCTAAAAGGTTTGAAAAAATTTATGGAAAACATCCGACCCAGAAGCCTCTTGAATTATTAGAAAGAGTTATTTTAGCCAGCACTAACAAAGGGGATTTGGTACTTGACCCATTCACAGGTAGCTCTACAACTGGAATATCAGCTATTGCTCATCAAAGAAAATTTATTGGAATTGATAACGAAAAAAAATACCTAGACTTATCATTAAAGAGATTTAATCAATTAGTAAACAACTAATCATTAGCAAAAATATGAAAGAAAAAGGAATAGGTGGCGGCAATACTATCACCGGCCTTAACTTCGAAAAAGAAAGAGATATCCTAGAAATTCTAAAAAAGGCAAAAAATTATTCAATTAAAGGCAATACGATATATTATAAGAAAAAGGAAGTCGCAAAAAGCTTTCGCAAACACGGCCTTTATCGCTTTTTAGCTGAAAAAAAAGTTAACTGGCATAAATTACTCTCAAAACGCCTCTTACCTGATGAGGCTCTATATGTCATCGTCAATAACACACTTTTTATTATTGAAATGAAATTTCAGAAAGTTTCGGGTTCCGTTGATGAAAAACTGCAAACCTGTGATTTTAAGAAAAAACAATATAAAAAGCTAATGGCACCTCTGAACATAGAAGTTGAATATATTTATATTCTTAACGACTGGTTTAAAGCACCGATTTATAAGGACACCTTAGATTATGTGATAGCAACTGGTTGTCAATACTACTTCAATTATTTGCCATTGCAAAAGATAGGATTACCAGTACCGGCAAAAGATTAAAAATATGTATTTCTTCGTCCTGAGTTTAATATTTACGTTAATCACTGGACTTTTAGGAGCAATTTTAACCTTCAGAAGCTATCGTAAAACTTCTATAACAATAATTGTACTTTTGGTTCTCTCTTTAATATTTTCTTTAGTATCCGAGATACAATCTTATCATGAACTAAAATCATCTAAATTAAAGCTTGAAGATTTTAAAAAATATTCTTATGTATCTAAATTAGGACCTGATGGCATAGATGTTAGACCTAATCCACCATTAACGACCACTGATAAATTATTCAATCTACTTAAATCGACCTATGATATATCAGGAGAAGATAACCACTTATTTTATTATAAGTGTGATGACGTATCCTTGACTGTTTATAAGAATGTCATAGATAATTATCCCAATTTTCCCTTCTCATATTTTGCATTAGCACAATGTAAAAAACAAAAAAATCAGAGTGACTGGAAAAATTATGCTATTAAAGCCATTGAGATTTTTAAAATTACTACTCAAATAGGTGGGCATAAAAGTGAGCATGATGGAGCACTCAATATTTTGAATAATTATTTAAACGAAGATCGGTAATTTTTATTAACTTATAATCCCAAAAATAATATAACTAAAAAACATATGCCCGACCAACCAATCAAATCAACCGGCTGCTGTGAGCCGTTTAATCCGGAACCGTGGCAGGAAAAAGAAATTGTTTGGCAAGACAAAATTTTCGTCAAAGACCATGTTAGAAGCTTTCTCCATATTCCGCTTAATATGGGCAAAAAAATTATCAAAAATATGGCTTTGATTGAAAAAACCAGTGCCAAATCGCCCTACCAGCTAATGCTTTGCGATGAAACACTCTGGGGTTCTGATATTTATATTGATGTGGCTAAAGATGTCACGGGAGCGCAGATGACAAAACTTGCCGGCACTTTTTTGACTAAAGTTTTTGAAGGGCCTTATCAAAACGCGGGTAAATGGGCGATGGAGATGAAAGAATACGTCAAAAGCCAAGGCAAAGAATTGAAAAAAATGTATTTTTCCTACACCACTTGCCCGAAATGCGCCAAAGCCTACGGCAAGAACTATGTGGTTTTATTCGCACAGATCGATTAAAAAATATGAGCAACGTCTCAAATCGCATCTTTGCCTCTATTTTCTTCACGATCGTTTTGTTTTTATTACTTTGGATGCCGACGTGGACGAAAATAAACGTGGGAGATTCTCCCGGGGTAGTTTACAGTCCTCCCTGGATCGGCTTTCTTGTTATTCTTATCGGCTTGGCCTATGAAATATTCAGACCGAGTTTGAATCTAAAAAGAGATACAAATTGGAAATGGGTTTTGGCGGGAATTTTTCTTTTTCTGATTATAATGACAATGATTTTTGTTCAGGAGATTTGGCTGCCATACCAACACGAATATTCTGTCTTGGGAATGAAGAGTTTTGAATTTCCCCTTGGCAGCGGCAATATTAGTGTTTGGCCCCAGCTTTTATGGGACTTTCTTAATGTTCATAGTACGGATACAACGGTTTTAGCTTTGTTGTTTGGCAGCCTGTTTCTGACAAAGTCAGCCCCGCAAACGTCAAGAAGCTATAGGCTGATATTAATCGGCGCAATAATATTTACGGCGTTTTTGATGTTTGGACATTTCTCATTTTTAGTCTTTAATATCGACCCGACCGGGGGATATTATTCCAGATTTACCAGAATAGGACTGCTTAGCCAATGGTGGTTTCAGTTGGACTTCTGGTCCGAACTGGTAATTTTAGTCGGGGCATCATGGTTGCTTTTAAGAGGCAAGAGGCAGTAAATTCGGCGGCGGAAAAACAGGGCTTAACAAAAAAACTGCCAAAAGGGCGGTTTTTTTGGTATAATTAACTTATGTTTACTGGTTCGCCAAAAAATCCGACGAAACTGAAATACACTATCTATCTCATTGCCTCAACAATTTTGGGTATTCTTTTAAGTTTCATCGCCCACGCCGTGATTGAAATCAACTACCTAAACTGGGCGCAAAAGCAGGGGATAGCCGTCACTTTTTACAACGGCTGTGCGCTGTTGCCTTCAGTTCAAATATCACTTTTACTTTTAGGCACCATTGGCGGATTTTTTCTGGGCCGACTTTGGTGGCACAAAATCTATATTGAAAAACTTTGGACTGGAAAAAAGTAACTTTATATCAATGGGCAATAAACAATCATATACCTACCGGAAATATTCTAATAGAAAATTAGATATTCAAATCATTGGCTTAGTCATAGCCATTATTGCTTTCCTGGTGTTACCTAAAATTATTTCTCTCAAAGGGCGAAGTCTCTTAATAGGAATTTTTATTTTTATTATAGGATTAAAAATGGCTGATACTATCCTGACTAAAAAGCGGCGGCGAAACTATACTACCTGGGGCAGGGGAGCTGGCGCTGAACTGACTATTGGTCGGCAACTGGAGCGGTTAGGCACTGAATATGAACTGATTCATGATCTGCAAACCGGCCGCGGCAATATTGACCATATTTGCGTTGGGCCAACCGGTGTCTTTGCCATTGAAACCAATGCCCATAGCGGCACTATTTCCTACACCGATAAACTATTAATCAACGGCCAGCCGCCGGAAAAGGATTTTATCAAGCAGGTTCAAGCCGAAACATACTACCTGCGCGACTTACTCCGTCAAAAATTGGGCCGAGAATATTCAATAATTGGCATCTTAGAATTCCCACACGCTAAAATTGACGATTCAATCCGCGGGCCGAAACAAAAAATTTGGATTGGCGGCTCGGGTTTTGCGAATTACGTAATCCAATACAAGGGTAGCCGCTTAACAAACGATGAAATCAAAAAAATCAGTCAGGTCTTAAAACGGAAAGTTCACCCGCTCAGTATGACAGAATAGTGGACTGGATGACAAAAAAAGAAAACTGCCAAGGGGGCGGTTTTTTGGTATAATGGATTCAATATGCTCAATAAAAAAATTAAAGCCCTGCTTTACGCCAGCAACCTCTGGTATTTCGGCGAAGGCATGCTCGGACCGCTTTTTGCGGTTTTTACCGCCAAAATTGGCGGCAATATTTTGGATATCACCTGGGCCTGGGCGACCTATTTAATCGTTGCCGGCGTTCTGGTGATGGTTGTTGGCCAAATTTCTGATCGTTTCAGCAAAGAAAAAATTATGCTTATCGGCTATGGCCTGAATACGGTATTTACCTTCAGCTATCTGCTGGTTTCCGCTCCGCTACACCTTTTTATCGTCCAGGCGGGCTTAGGCGTGGCCGCGGCCTTGGCCATACCCACCTGGTCAGCGCTTTATGACGTCCACTACGAAAACAAGCGGCATGAGGGTTTGGTTTGGGGCTTAGCCGACGGCCAAGCCAAAATCGCCACTGGTCTGGCAATAATTATCGGCGGCCTGATTGTTAATTTCTTTTCCTTTAAACTCCTTTTTGTACTAATGGGTTTAATCCAGCTTTTGGCCACTGTTTATCAGGCTCAAATTCTTAAAAAATAATTTTTAGTTAACAACTGAGTCGTCGCCAGACGATCTTTTGTTGGTCAGGATGAAATCAAATTTAATTATTTTAACCATCGCCATTTTCTTGGCCAGTTTAATCATCGGCTTTTGGCTGACCGTTTTTAATTTTAACTGGTACCGGGAGCAATTCACGGCTTTGGGGGTTTATGATCAGCTGCCAAAATCAAGGGTTGATGCACAAACCAAAAATCTGCTTGCCTTTTTCCAGGACCAAGCCGGCCTTGACCAAAGCTTTTATTCAAACCGAGAAATCAGCCACTTAGTTGACATTAAAAATTTACTGGCGGGATTCAAAAAAGTCAGCTGGCTGGTTTTATCGATTGTTGCCGGTTATTTCTTGCTCCTGACGGCCAAGCAGCGGCTGAACTCAAGAATTCTTTTTTTCAGCTCCGCTCTAGCCGCCGGCGCGATTTTAATTCTGGCTGGGCTCATCGCTTTATTTTTCAATCAGCTTTTTTTGGTTTTCCACCAGCTAGCTTTTGCCAACGACTATTGGCAGCTTGACCCGGCGGCTGAAAAATTAATCGTCATTTTTCCGCCTCAGCTTTTTTTAGATTTAATCGCCCAATTTTTAATCAGGGCGATTTTAATTTCCTTAATGATCGCTTTAGTCGGAGAAATCGCCGGCCGTTTTTTCGCCAAACCGGCCAAATTCTGATATACTTAAAAAGCGTCTAATTGAAATCTATGTCTGAAAAAATCCTCTGGCATACGCTCACCAGAGCCAAAACTTTAAATCAGCTTAAAAGCAGCGATCAGGGTTTAACTTCGGCTGAAGCCGGAAAGAGGCTCAAAAAATTTGGTCCCAACCGCCTGCCGCAAGAAAAAAAAATCCCGGCGCTGATGGTTTTGGTCAGCCAATTCAAAAGTCCGCTGGTCTATGTGCTAATCGGCGCCGGCGTCATCACTTTTCTGCTCCAAGATTATATTGACATGGCCATTATTTTGGCGGCGGTTTTTGTTAATACCAGCCTGGGATTTATTCAGGAGAACAAAGCCAATAAGTCAATCCACTTCCTCCACCAGTTAATTGACCAAAAGGCCAGAGTCTTAAGAGACGGCAATGAAGCCTTAATCAGCGCCGCCGCTCTGGTGCCGGGCGACATCATGATTTTAAGCGCCGGCGATAAAATTTCAGCCGACGGCCGGATTTTAAACGTTGATAATTTCACCGTCACTGAAGCTTCCCTCACCGGTGAATCAGTGCCCTCAACCAAAACCAATGTTGTTTTGGATAAGGGGACAGGCTTAGCTGATCGGGAAAACCTGGTTTTTTCCGGCACGGTTGTTGCCACTGGCCGGGCCGGTGCAATAGTCTGCGAAACCGGCCTTAATAGCGAAATCGGCCAGATTACCCAATTGGTTAAGGAAACTAAGGAGGAAAAAACTCCGCTCCAAATTCAGCTGGCTAAATTCAGCCGCTTGCTGACTTATGTTGTCCTGGGTATCACCTTTTTAATTATTGTTTTAGGCAAAATTCAAGGCCGGCCGATTTTTGGCTTTGGCCAAACCGCGCGAGAGGGGATGCTTAATATCGGCGCGGCCATCGCGGTCGCGGCTATCCCCGAAGGTTTGCTGGTATCAGTCACCGCCATTCTGGCCATTGGCATGCAAGCGATTCTGAAAAAGAAAGCCTTGGTCAGAAAGCTAATCGCCGCGGAAACCCTGGGCGGCATTTCCATCATCTGCACCGACAAAACCGGCACCTTGACTGAGGGAAAAATGCATGTCTCCCGAATCGCCACTTTAAGCCAGGAGGTGAAAATTGGTCCCCAGCACCGGTTTGACGGAAACGGCAGCATCAAAGACCATGATTTAATCTTAAAAATATCGCTGTTATGCAACGACGCGGCGATTGAAAACCCGGCTGACGAACTCAAGCAATGGCGATTTATCGGCTCGCCAACGGAAACGGCCTTGCTTTTCGCCGCGATTCAGGCCGGCATTCCTTATCAAAAAATAAAAAAGGAGCAGACCAGGTTAGCCGAAATTCCGTTTGATTCGGAATGGAAATACCTGGCCACGCTCAACCGGCTGGATCAGGACCGAAACGTTATCTATGTCAAAGGCGCGCCGGAAAAAATTATTGAGATGTCGTCGCTGGTCAGAATTGACGGCAAAAAAGAAAAGTTAACACCGGCCAGAATAAAGCTGATTAAATCCAAAGCTGAGGAGCTGACCAAGCAAGGGCTGCGGCTTTTAGCCTTCGGCTACCGCCAAACCCCGGCCAAAAACCCGGGCCTTAAAAAAGAAGATTTAACCGACCTAATTTTTATCGGCTTTATCGCCTTGCATGATCCGCTCAGACCGGAAACCAAAGAAACTTTCAAAATCGCCCGCCAGGCCGGCATTCGGCCGATTATCGTCACCGGCGATCATCGCCTCACTGCCCAGGCGATTGTTAAGGAACTGGGACTTGAAATCACCAAAGAAAACATCTTAGATGGCCAGGAACTGGATAACTTAAGCGATGATGAACTGGAAAAAAAAGTCGCGGCGATTGATGTTTATGCCCGAGTTGAGCCGCGACATAAGCTAAGAATTATTTCCGCCTGGCAAAAAAAGGGGGAGGTGGTGGCGATGACCGGCGACGGCGTTAATGACGCGCCAGCCATCAAAGCGGCCGATATCGGCATCGCTCTGGGTTCAGGCACCGACGTGGCCAAAGAAACCGCCGACCTGATTCTTTTGGATAATAATTTCGCCACCATCATCACCGCCGTTGAGCGCGGCAGAATCATCTTTGAAAACATTAAAAAAGTGATTCTTTATCTTTTATCCGACAGTTTCTCCGAAATGGTTCTAATCACCGCCTCGCTCATCTTAAACCTGCCTCTGGCTATTCTGCCGGCCCAAATTATCTGGATTAACTTAATTGATGACGGCCTGCCTAATCTGGCTTTAACTTTTGAACCGGGCGAACCAGAGGTGATGAAAGCCAAACCGCGGAAAAAAAATGAAAAAATTCTTAACAGCGAAATGAAAACTTTGATTTTTATCATCGGTATTTCAATCAACGTTTTAATTTTGTCGGTTTTTTACCTCCTGTTTAAATTTTCGGATTACAGCATCAGCCATATCAGAACCATTATCTTTGCCACCCTGGGGATTGATTCGCTGCTTTATGTCTTTGCCTGCCGTAGCCTGCGCCACAGCCTGTTTACCAAAAACCCGCTGACTAACAAATTTCTGCTAATCAGCGTGTTAGTTGGTTTGGTTTTACAATTGCTGGCGATTTATGAACCTCACCTTCAACTGATTTTTGACACCGTTAACCTGAACGCTCTGGATTTGTTGCTGGTTTTCTCCCTGGCAATAATAAGCCTTTTGGGTATTGAAATCACCAAACACTTTTTTATCATTAAACAGCAAAAAAATGACGCTTACGGCCAATCAAGCTAAACCGGAACAAAAAATTTCGGTTGTTCGCCGGTCATTATTCAATTTTTTTCTTTGGAGCCTGATTCCGATTTTCTTAGTCGGCCTGGCTTTCTTTTTTATTTTTCCGCTTTTTAATGCCGGAGCCTGGGGGATTTTTATCTTTTGCCTGGCCCTCGGCTTTGGCTTACTCTGGCTGGTTCGCAACTTTTATGTTTGGCTGAAACAGTCGTTAACTATCACCTCGGTCCGGCTGATTGATTACGACCAGCAGGGGATTTTCCAAAAAATCGTTTCTGAAATCAACCTGCGAGACGTCAATGACATTTTTTTCCAAACCAAGGGATTGATCCAAACCGTCACCCGAACCGGCAACCTTTATCTCAAGGCCGAGAATAACCGCACCAAAATTGAAATAAAAAATATTGCCCAGCCGCAAAAAATCCAACGTTTAATTCTTCAGCTGAAATCTGAATTGGCCCAAGAAAACCCAAATTATGCTGAATTTTCCGGCGAAAAACTGATTAATTTAGTCAAAAAAATAAAAACCGACATCGGCGCCGAGAAATTCAGCCAAATTCTAGCCCAGCTTGGCCAGAATCAAATTGAAAAGAAATGAAAAAAATGGTATGATTTGATTGTCCGGCCGGTTCCTTTTTTTGAATCAACGCGATAAAAAAACGGTCGCTGAATCAACTAATGATGATTAAAAATCAGAACAAAATCAAAGCCAATTGGAAAAATAAATTTATCCTTTTGTTTTTGATTATCATCTTGGTTTTCACTGCCGTCAATTTAGCCGGCAACTGGCAAAAGAACCGCCAAGTTAACCAGGAAATCACCGGCCTGGAACAGGAAATCGGCGAACTGGAAAAAAATAACCTGGAACTCAAGGAACTGATTCAATATTTTAATTCCACCGCCTACATTGAAGAAAAGGCACGGCTGGATTTGGGCTTGAAAAAAGAAGGAGAAAAAG
>Ga0209541_10010131_pt1 | contig 15090 bp, 10 predicted proteins | sample RifCSPlowO2_01_FD_184027 | JGI IMG/M metagenome (GOLD analysis project Ga0209541, IMG submission 184027) | Groundwater microbial communities from Rifle, Colorado - Rifle CSP2_plank lowO2_0.1 (SPAdes) (version 2) | ecosystem: Environmental > Aquatic > Deep subsurface > Groundwater | place...
TTACTTCATGGCTAACGATGGGTATTCCTCTGGGCATAATGTTTTTGTTCATTTACCCATTATACCAGTGAAATGAGATTACAAGATTTGGGGGACAGGGCATATAGCAAAGTGGGGCTAAAAAGTAAACATGGTATTTATAAACAACTACTCCTCTTCAATACTCCTCCTAAACCCCGTCCCCGCAGGAATGAGGCGACCGATAATAACATTTTCCTTGAGACCAACCATGTGGTCTTCTTTGCCAACCGTGGCACTTTCAATAAGTATTTTGGCTGTTTCCTGAAACGATGCGGCCGATAAGAAACTGTCAGTTGAGAGAGCAACTTTACTGATACCCATAATAAGCTGTTCTCCCACTGCCTCTTTTTTCTTATCTGTCTTCATTTTTTCATTCTCTTCTACCAATCGTCTTTTTTCGACAACATCGCCGACAAGCAAATTGGTATCGCCAGAATCAATAATTCTTATCCTGGCGAACATCTGTCGGGTAATCAGCTCAACATGCTTATCATTAATACTGTCTCCGGTTGGAAAATAAATAGACTGAACTTCACGAATAATATATCTGGCAACAACATCAATATCCTTGGTCATCTGAAAAAGTTCTTTCAGGTCAATATGGCCTTCGCTTAATTGCTGGCCGCAGGAAACCATATCTCCAACCGAAACCGGAACAGATAGGTTGGAAGATATGGCATATTCCCTCTCCTCGCCGGTACCGGATACGATTACGGTAATAATTTTATTTTTACTTTTTTCTTCGATTGATTTTATCTTTCCATCAACATCGGCCACCAACGCTTTAAACTGGGGCGGCCTTGTTTCAAATATTTCTTCCACCCGCGGCAAACCCATTGTAATATCCGCTCCGCCGGCAACGCCTCCGGTATGAAAAGTTCTCATTGTTAATTGTGTTCCAGGTTCTCCTATTGCTTGGGCTGTAACCACACCAACCGCTTCACCGAGATTAACCAACTTATTCTTTGAAAGATCATTACCATAGCATAAACGACAGACTCCCCGTAAAGTCTTGCATTTGATAAGCGATCTTATTCTTATGGTTTCTATCTTGGCCTCATCAATTTTTTGGGCCGCTTCTTTGTCTATAATCTTGCCTTTCTTGACAATAATTTCTTCATTTCCACCGATAATGTCTTCAACCACCACCCGACCCCTTACTCTTCGGCCAAGAGTTTCCCCGCCGAATTTACCATCTTCAGCATAAAGAATATAACCTTCTTTATCTTTACAATCTTCTTCGGTTACTACCACATCCTGAGCAACATCAACCAGCCGACGAGTAAGATATCCGGCAGTCGCAGTCCTTAAGGCCGTATCAACTAAACCTTTTCTGGCACCGTGAGTAGAGATAAAATATTCAAGAGGCGCCAAGCCTTCTTTGAAAGAATCCTTTACGGGAAGTTCAATCAATTCTCCGGCCGGATTAGCAAAAATTCCTCTCATGCCCATCATCTGTTCAGGCGCTGACCAGCTTCCCCGTGATTTGGAATTAACTATCATAAAGATCGGGTCGTCAGTGCCAAACTGCTTTTTAACCAACTCCGAGAGTTCTATTTTTGTCTTATTCCATATCTCAATAGCCTTAGATTTTCTTTCATAATCGGTAAGTAAACCATCCTCATAAAACTGTCTGTTTTCTTCTATAAGTTTGTCGGATGCGGCAATAAGAGCAGGTTTTTCTGACGGCAAACGTAAATCATCCATACCAAAAGAAACGCCGGACAACGTTGCATAATAGAATCCAAGATCTTTAATATTGTTTAGAAAATTAACCGTGATTTCCTCTCCTAGCTCATCCCAAATATCAGCTTCTATTTTTTTAAGGTCGGGTTTTGTAAGAATCCTATTGACAAATTTATATCCTTTCGGCAATGCCTTATTAAATATAATCCTTCCAACACTGGTCTCTATCAAATTTCGGCCCGGCTTATCATTGTCCGGATCGGGCACTTTAATTTTTGATCGTAAATCAACAATGTCATTTTCATAAGCCAAAAGGGCTTCATAACGGGAAGCGAATATTTTACCTTCGCCTCTAGCGCCTTCGGCTACGCCTGTCAGATAATAACAGCCGAAAGAAATATCATGACTGGGAATAGCCACCGGGTCTCCGGTAGCAGGTTTTAATATGCCATGACTGGCAAGCATAAGATTCCTGGCTTCTTCTTGGGCTTGATTAGTAAGCGGAAGGTGAACCGCCATTTGATCACCGTCAAAATCGGCATTAAAAGCAAACACCGGCATAGCTGGAATTTTGATCGCCTTTCCTTCAATTAAAATCGGGCTGAACGCCTGAACCGACAAACGATGTAATGTTGGAGCTCGATTAAGCAAAACCAGCTTATCTTTAATCGCTTCCTCGAGAGCAGCCCAAACATCAGGAGTTTCCTGGTCAATTAAACGATTGGCTGATTTAATATTATGAGCTAATTCCTTACGAAGAAGTATGCTGATAACAAACGGCTTGAACAACTCAAGAGCCATGTGCTTGGGCAAACCGCATTCGGAAATACCCAGCTCTGGACCAATTACAATAACGCTTCGACCGGAGTAATCAACTCTTTTGCCTAATAAATTCTGCCTAAACCTCCCCTGCTTGCCCTTCAACATATCAGCGAGAGATTTGAGGGCTCTTTTCTGGCCAGTCGAAGCGGCAGTTGTAATCTGCCCCTTCCTCATTGAATTATCTATTAATGCATCAACTGCTTCCTGCAGCATTCTTTTCTCGTTTTTAGTAATAACTTCCGGTGCCTTAAGCTCAAGCAGGTGTTTCAGGCGGTTATTTCTGTTTATTACGCGACGATAGAGATCATTAAGATCAGAAGTGGCATAACGGCCGCCATCAAGAGGAACCATGGGCCTCAAAGCCGGAGGGATAACCGGAAGAGCGGTTATTATCATCCACTCGGGTCTAATGCCGGACCGAGACATGCTTTTTAAAAATTTAACGCGTCTTGAAATTTTTTTCTGTTCCAGGGGATTTCTTTCATTATTAAGCGATCCCTCCAAAGAGGCAACCATTTCATTAAGATTAACTTCTTCAAGAAGACGCCTGACCGCTTCTGCGCCTATTCCGGCTTCAAAGGTTTCACCATATTTAGATGAAAGATCGCGATAATCCAGTTCGGACAATATCTGATGCTTATTTAAGCTCTTGAGGTTATTTTTCTCCTTTTCTTTAAGTTCTCTAAGGGAATCCTGCTCACTATCATTCTTGGCGCTTTTCATCCTGGATTTAAATTCAGATTCCACTCTCTTCATCGCTTCAGCTTTAAGGTCTTCATTAATTTTCATAACTATATAACTGGCAAAATAAATAACTCTCTCAAGTTCGGTCAAAGATACTCCCAGCACAGCGGCAATTTTCGAAGGCACGCCCCGTAAAAACCAAATATGGGCAACCGGAGTAGCCAGTCTTATGTGCCCCATTCTTTCGCGCCGAACTATGGATCGGGTTACTTCAACCCCGCACCTATCGCAAATAATGCCCTTATATCTGATTCTCTTATATTTTCCGCAATAACACTCCCAATCTTTGGTCGGACCAAAAATTGATTCCGAAAACAATCCTTCTCGTTCAGGTTTCTGGGTACGATAGTTAATAGTTTCCGGTTTGGTAACTTCGCCGTATGACCACGACAAAATATCTTCAGGGGAAGCAATTTTTAATTTTATACTGGATAAGTCCATATGTGCTTCACTAAATTTAAAATTTAAAAATCAAAGTGTAAAATGACAATGTAAAATTTAAAATTTTCTGATTTCTGATTACTTTTACATTTTGAATTATCTCTCTATCAACTCAACATTCAGCCCCAATCCTTTTATTTCAGAAATTAAAACCTTGAATGACTCCGGCAAATGGGGAGCTCGTATTTCCTCCCCGTTAACAATTGATTCATAGGTTTTAGCTCGCCCAAGAACATCGTCTGACTTGATGGTTAGCATTTCCTGTAAAGTATACGCCGCGCCATATCCTTCAAGAGCCCAGACTTCCATTTCTCCAAATCTTTGACCGCCAAATTGAGCCTTTCCGCCAAGCGGTTGTTGAGTAATGAGAGAATACGGACCAACCGATCTCATGTGAAGTTTTTCTTCAACCATGTGAATAAGCTTCATAAAATAAGTCAAACCAACCGTACACTTTTGATCAAAAGGTAAACCGGTTTTACCGTCATAAAGCTGACTTTTGCCATCTTCCGACAATCCGGCTTTTCTCAATTCGGTTTTAATGGTTTCCTCGGTCGGACTTGCCATAGAAGGAGCGGCGATCTTGTAACCAAGCTTTTTTACGGCTATACCCAGATGAGATTCCAAAACTTGACCAATATTCATGCGGGATATAATACCTAAAGGACTTAAAACAATATCAACTGGCGTACCATCAGCTAAAAATGGCAAATCTTCTTCTGGTAAAATAACCGAGATAACGCCCTTGTTGCCGTGCCGACCGGCCAACTTATCGCCAACCTGCACCTTTCTTAATTCGGCTACCGATACCTGAATCCTTTTTATTACTCCTGCATCGAGTTTATCCCCTTCTTCTCTGGAAAAAATCTTTACACCCACAACCCTTCCTTCTTTGCCATAATCCAGACGAAGAGATGAATCTTTTACATCGCGGGATTTTTCTCCAAATATAGCCCTTAATAACCGTTCTTCAGCGGTCAGATCACTCTCGCCCTTGGGGGATATTTTACCAACCAGAATGTCTTGTGACCTTACTTCTGCTCCAATTCTCACAATACCTTCCGGATCTAAATCATTTAATCTTTCCATGGCAACGTTGGGAATATCGTAAGTCGTTACCTCTGGTCCAAGTTTTGTTTCTCTTACGTCGGTTATATAATCTTCAATATGTATAGAAGAAAAAATGTCTTCTCTTACCAACCGTTCGGAAATAACAATCGCATCTTCAAAATTACATCCCTCAAAAGACATGAAAGAAACAATAATATTTCTTCCCAACGCAAGCTCACCGCCCTCAGTAGAGGGACCATCGGCAATAACCTGACCCCTTTTTACTTTGTCTCCCTTATTAACAAGCGGCCTCTGATTTAAACAGGTGAACGCATTGGATCTGACGAATTTTAATAGATCAAAGTTGATTTCCTTGCCCTTGTCGGTTTTAATAACTATATGCTTGGCATCAACCTCTTTAATAATTCCGCTTTCCGAAGCAACAATCACCATCCCAGAATCAACTGCAACCTTTGATTCAAGACCGGTACCGACATAGGGCGACTCGGGCTTGATAAGCGGTACGGCTTGCCTTTGCATATTAGATCCCATAAGCGCCCGATTGGCATCATCATGTTCAAGAAAAGGAATAAGAGATGTAGCAACGGAAAATTGTTGACGAGGAGATATATCCATATAATTAACTTGCGCCGGCTCAATAGTACCTGGCTCGCCTTTTATTCGAGACATTATCTTGGTTCCCGCAAGACGACCGTCTTTATCCACCTGAACTCCTGCTTGAGCTATGATATATTTCTCTTCTTCAACCGCATCCATGTAAACAACCTCATCAGTAACTTTATTATTCACTACTTTTCTATAAGGAGTAAGTATAAATCCGAGAGGAGATATCTTGGCAAATAAAGCAAGGTGGCCGACAAGTCCAATATTCGGACCTTCTGGAGTGGCAATGGGACAGATTCTCCCATAATGAGAAGGGTGAACGTCGCGAACTTCAAAGCTTGCTCTTTCTCTTTGCAATCCGCCGGGACCTAAAGCAGAAAGACGTCTTTTATGCTCTAGCTCGGAAAGCGGATTATGCTGGTCCATAAATTGAGATAATTGACCAGAAGAAAAAAATTCTTTAACCGCCGCCACAAAAGGTCGGGAATTAATAAGCTGAGATGACATTACCGTAGCTACGTCAGAAGTACTCATTCTGTCTTTTATATTTCTCTCCATTCTCGCAAAAGCCACCCTTAATCTATCCTGAAGAAGCTCACCAAGAGTTTTTACTCTTCTGTTGCCCAAATGGTCAATATTATCCTGTTCAGAGCTTGGATCATTATTTAAACGGATTATCTCTTTTAAAACTAAAACTATATCCTCCGGCCGTAAAACCCTGTTTTTCTCAATCTCAATATCAAGATTTTGATTAAATCTCTTATTCATTCTGAACCTTCCGACTCGAGAAAGATCATAGCGAGAAAATAGAAAAAACATATTATGGACCATCTGCTTGGCATTATCGGCCGTAGCCGGATCACCCGGTCTTATCCTTTTATAAAGCTCAATCAGCCCTTCCTCTTGATTTGAAGACGGATCCTGAAGTATTGTGGCCAAAATATATTTTGTGTTCGGGTCAGTATCTACATCCTGGAAAAGTTTTTTTATTTCATCGTCGCCGACAATACCAAAAGCCCGCAATAATGCAGTTGCGGCTATTTTTCTTTTTCTATCAATCCTGACCGAAATTACGCCATTATTTTCAGTTTCAAATTCAAGCCAAGCTCCGCGAGATGGAATAAGTTTAGCCCCAAATAATTTTTTATAGCGTCCGGAGCGAGAAAGAGAAAAAAATACGCCGGGACTTCTGATAAGCTGGGATATAACAACACGCTCTACTCCGTTTATAATAAAAGTGCCCCTTGGAGTCATCAATGGAAAATCAGACAAAAAAAGTTCCTGTTCTTGATATTTCCCGGTTCTTTTATTTTTAAGACCGACTTTAATTTTTAAAGGCGCCTCATATGTCACATTCTTCTCAATAGACGTTCGTTCATTATATTTAGGCTCTTCCAATTTATAATCTAAAAAACTCAATTCAAGCTCTTTTCCTGTCCAGTCTTCGACCGAAGAAGCATCTTTTAGAAGTTCTTTCAATCCAACATCCCAAAACCAATTATAAGAATCCAACTGAACCTGAACCAGGCTGGGCGCTTCAAAAATTTCAACGGGATATTTTGAAAAAGTTTTACGCATGACGAATTTTCTCGACGAAACGAGCGTACTCGCAATGTCGAGTCGTTAGAAAATTGTCACCCCGCTCTTTCTAAGATTTCCAAGAAAGAGCGAGGTTGTGCTTTTATAATTATTCGCTATGGCTTATAAATAAAAGCAACAAAAACTCCTCCGAATGGGTTTTTACGGCTAAACTAATATTAAAATTTAATTAAAAAATCCAGCCAAAGTCGGATTTAAATTATCGGGTACTTTCTAAAATTTTTAAGAAAGCGCCTAATAGTTCAAATTTCCAACCCGGTCTTAACGGTTTTTATTATCATGCCCGAAACCGCTCCATCTCCAGTTTCTCCCCGTATTTTCAAGCTTTTTAACAATAATCTATCTATTTTATTCTTGGCCAATAATTTGTCAATAGCCACTATCAACAGTGTATCAAATCTATGATTAATCGTCAAGCCTTCACTATCAATCACCTTTCTATCCTGTTTGAGTTCAAGAATAAGGCTATTCTGTTTTCGGATAGTTAGAATTAAATGCAAAATGTAAATATCAAAATTAAAAATTACAGTTTAAAATCTTAAAATTTTTAATTTTAGATTGTCATTTTTATTTTTGAACTTTTAATTTGAAATTTTTTTATCCATATCTCTTAATGCTCTGCAATATCCCCAGTCCGGCCATTATTGAAATAAGGTTGCTCCCTCCGGAACTTAAAAAAGAAAATGGCAAGCCGGTAACGGGAAGCAAGCCAACATTTACCCCTATGCTGACGAATATGTGGGAAAATATAAAAACTGAAAGGCCTATTGAAAAAAGCTTGCCAAAATTAGCCGTTGTCGATAAGCCTATCAAAACAATACGATATATCAAAAAAAACAACAAGCCAAGCAAGATTATTCCTCCAATAAAACCAAACTGTTCAATAAAAGCGGCAAATATAAAATCATTGTGAGGCTCCGGCAAAAAACCAAGATTAACCTGAGAACCCCTGCCCAAACCATTGCCAAACCAAGATCCGGAACCAATGGCAATTTTGGATTGGATCAAATTATAGCCGCTGCCAAGCGGATCTTCGCCCTGATCTAAAAAAGAAAGTATCCTTATTTTTTGATATGGTTTTAGAACCAGACTCCATGAACCGGCAACAACAATTAGGGCAATCAAAAAAAGTATTATAATGTGTTTTTTATTGATACCGGCGGCAATTATAAAACTGCCCCATATCAAACTTAAAATTATTGCCGAACCAAAATCGGGCTGATTGATAATAAGAAAAGCCGGAATAATAAAGTATAATCCCGACGCAAGAATATGGCTAAATCTATAAATATGAATGTGTTTCTGTGAAAAATATTTTGCCAATAGAATAATCAAAGAGAGTTTGGCAAGTTCGGCCGGTTCAAAGGTTAGGTTGCCGAATATTATCCATGAATTAGTTCCTCTGACTGATTTAGAATAAAAGGTCAAACCCAAAAGAACAATAGCAAAAATATATAGGGTTAATGCGGGCATAGAATAATTTTTAAGATACCGGCAGTTAAAAAGTGATAAAAAAACCATTACTAAAATACCGGCTATAATCAGAATAATTTGTTTTTGAAACAGAGAATCTCCCCTGGTTATACCATACATATTCAGCAAACTAGCTGCCAATACTAAAACAGCCGTTATAAATAAGGGTGAATCTATTTCTTTAAAATACGAACGAAGGCTTTTTTTAAACTCCAATACGACCATGTTTTATGTTGATGGGCTTTCAACCTGAAGCGCATAAATAAGTCCTTAATTATCACCCCCCAATCAGTACTCCTGAAATTTTTCCAACGAAGAACCGTATCTTTTTATGAAATTGGCGCTTTCAAAAAGATTAGTGGAAGAATGTATTTCTGCCCTAGAGACATTGCCGTCAATTTTAAAAGGCCAGGCAACGGTAAAACCCCGCTCTGTTCTGGCAAGAAATGTTCTGATGTCAGATCTGTTTACTCCAATTACTTCATCTTGAGAATTGTATAAGAGAACGTCAATATTTACAACCTCAAAATCAAAGTCTGAATCATTGAAAATAGTCGCGCTAAGAGTACTCGTTATGCTATTTCCTAAAGTATTGTATTCTTGACCACGAATTATGAAATTTATTCCTTCAAGAGAATCAAGCTTGTGCCAAACTGCGCTTTTAATTTTAAAATCAACTTTCTGGACTTTTTCTTCAGTAGTAAGGTGAGTGGGAACCAAATATTTAGTTTGTCCGGGAAGAATATAAAACATGCCCTCTTCTTTTATCAGTTCTTTTCCATCGCCGTTAAAAAGCGTCAACTCATAAACTACTTCCGAAGCGCCAAATTGGGCGTGAGGATTTTCTATCTCGGCAACAAAATCGTAATCACCCTCTCCCGTCTTAATAAGTTTAGTTAGAACCACTTTTGGCGGATCGAGGTCCGGTTCACAATAATTCTGACAAGCAAAAAGACCGCAATCAACCCCTTCTTCTTCTCCATTCTTAATACCGTCTGTACAGCTAGGCGGAGTTTCGGTTAATTTCTTGGTTCCGTATCCAAACAAAAAGAAAACAGTGAGAAATATAACTGCGATGATTATCTGGCGAAGTAAACGAGGGGAAAGCTTCATACTCTTTAGTATAAAGTATAAAGAATAAAGAATAAAGACAAACAAAAAATCGCGATCAGTGTAGGAAGAGCAGCTACCTATCCCAGCACCAAGCTTATCCGCTGACCGCCATTAAGAAAGGGGGCGGGCTTGGTGCGGGACTTCGCTTTCGCCTAAATTAAAAAACCGAATCGTTTCACAATCATTATAGGGGAACTACCTACTTTCCCCAGCTCTTTGTCTATGAATTCAACTACTTATCGCGCAAAACTCAACTAATCTAATCACAAACAAAGAGCTGGGTATCATGGGCCACGCAAGATTTCACTTCTGTGTTCGGAATGGTAACAGGTGGAGCACTTGCTGTATAGTTCCCTTATAATAACTACGAAAAATGATTCGGTTTTTTAAGTTCGGAATGCGCCAGTTCCGTACTGAACTGAAAGTTCTAGTACTGGAAGGATCAGGTGCCTGCCCGCCGAAGCCTTAGCGCAAGCGGAGAGCATCCTTAGTATAGCTACTTTACACCAACAAAGAGCGAATCTAATGATTCGCTATAAAAGATTTATATCTGCTATATCACTAATGCCGAATAAAACATCCCCAATTACATCCAAACTATCTGAATTCCTAACTACTCCTCCTAGAATAGTGCCATTATTTAGTTTTACTTTAACATTTTGATATCCCATCCCTGATTCAGGTAAACTTTTCATCTTATCTATCCATTTATCAGAAAGCTTCACTGTCATCAACTCTTCTCTCCTCCTTTTGTCCTCGTAGGATGTCACCAAATAAATTGATGACACCTTAAGAAGGCGGGGTCTGCCAACATCGTAATGTTGTACAGACCCTAAGGGGCAAGCAGTGTGTACAAGCGTTTTTACGCCTCGCCCTCTTAAGGTGTCACTAAATTATACTTGTCCTATTAGAAACAGGCCGCTTGCCAGCTACGGTTTCTAACGGAATGTTAGCGGATTTTAAAATAATCATTCTCTTAACAAAGGGCCCTACTTCGTTCCTATTGGAGCTACGAAGGGCTTATTTTGCGAAGCAAAATAAGAAATTGTGTGGACATTACTCGTATGATTTATTAGTAGCTCTTGGCTGAACACATTACTGTGCTTACACCTGAACCCTATCAACCTCGTAATCTGCGAGGAATCATTGGACTTGCGTCCTGATACTTAATCTTGGAGCCTGCTTCGCGCTTATATGCTTTCAGCGCTTATCAGAACCGAACATAGCTACCGAGCACTGCCCTTGGCAGGACAGCTCGTACACCAGAGGTTCGTTCATCCCGGTCCTCTCGTCACATGTGTAGTTTGCTGAAATTCCACCATCTCCTTCGTTGTGGGGGCCCAGCTCCTCGTCAACGTACGGTACAACAGTACGTTTCCTCGTCGCTTCCCCACGCCTAGGATATGGCGTTTTTCATCAAACTTAGTTCCCATGTCACCATGGGTGTAGACTATATCTTTCTCCAATTGCTCATGCAATTTAGGAGATCGGCATATTATAGAAGCTAAAAAACTTCTATCCCCCAGCTCTTTGACTAGCAAAGGGCTGGGAAGTCGTTACGGGGTCATATTATTTCAATAAAACTTGATATTTATAATGTATTTCGGTATACTACCTGAACAGTTCTTTCACTGCAGGAGATAGAAATGAAATACTTGCTAACTTTGATTCTAGAACATTCAACTGAAACCATACATAATGTCACCCATGAAATCAGAACAGTTTACACTATTATCGATTCCGAAAATCCAGAACATTTAGTAAAATCTTTGAGTGATTTTATAGATAAATCAGTAAAACAAATTCGTTCAAAGCATAATCAAGATTTTAGACCAATATCTCATTCTATTACCAAGCTCTAGCCTTTGCTAGAGCTTTTAATTCTCAGAAATAATAAACTTCCCACGGTATTAACCCAGCACTTTCTCTAGCATAACGACTAGAGATAAGTGGACCGCACATTTTAGACTCGCTTGTTTTTGTATAAAACAAAAGTCTAGAAAGTGCTGGGCCTTCACCGTTATTAGCCGAATTGGCCTTCGACCTTGCTCAGGCCAAACCTGAGCCTGCCGAAGGTTGTCATCGCGAATTACTTCGCGAAGTAGCAATACTTTACTAAGGACAACCCTCCTCAAGTATCAACGCCCGCACCAGATATGGACCAACCTGTCTCACGACGGTTTGACATATTACTTTTCGTAATCCCTGCTATTACTAGCAGTATAGACTATACCTTCTCCGACATATTCCAATATCGTCGGAGCTGACGTTTTATAACAGCTAAAGAGCCATTATCCGTCGAGCTAAGCTCGACAAGTCGTTACGGGGTCATTCCGTTCAAATTTTTGGAGTCAATTACGAATAATTGACAATCTATAATAATTACGTGTTTCTTTCGATAATGGCAGCTGGCCAAGTCAACTTGCCAGTGTCATATCCAGAAGTACCTATTACACCCTCGAATGGAAGGAAAACGAGGTCCTAGTCCACTTCGAAAATGATGGACACGACCCGCCGGCTCCTTCCTATCCCGAACCTTACGAAGAGGGGTTCGAGGACGGTGCATCATCGTGATGCACCGTTTTTAATTTCCAAAAATTTGAACGGAAGACTTCCCACGATATTGTCCATTACTCAAATTATATCATTTTTATTGATAAAAATTAAGAATTTGGACTCTACCGTTATGAGTCAATTTACTTCCTTCTTTTTTTAACAGTCGAGATACTCTCGACCTTCAATGTCGAAGGATCGCTGGGCTCATTTTTACTTACCCAGCTCGCGTAGCTTTTTAATTGGCGAACAGCCAAACCCTTGGGGCCTCACATTATTTTCTTATATTACTATAAGCGCAGACTATACCTTTATCCGTTCGTCTTATGACGAATTAGGATACTAGCCGTGTGATAGCCATTAATAAGAGGGCTATCTCATCCACGATCAATTTAAGATCGGGAATCAGTCGTTAGAGGAGAGTTTTGAGAAATAATTTTTGAACTATTTTTTCTAATACTTTGAGAACGAATATTAAAGCTACTTAGTTTATCTGCTAATTTTGCAACCCTTAAAAGGTCTTTTCTTGTTTCGACTTTTTTACTAAGTATATTTAACGCAATTTCGATTTGCCTTTTCTTAACTATTACATATTTATGCAATAGTGGCAGGATCATCTTAAGAGTTTCTTGATTTCTTAAAGATAATTTATGGGTATTTCTTATCGATTTACCCAGTGAACCTTCGCCAAAATACTTTCGTATATAGTGAAGAACTCCGATATTATCTTTGTGTTGATAGAAATCAAGACACACTCTGACCCTAAATCCGAATTTCTTTTCCGGATGTCTTTCGATAATTGCGCTGACTGCGCCATCGCCATCTAAAAATCCGGCGATATACGCTTCAGTTAAATCATTTCTCGAACTCTTTCCTACGGTAACATCCTTCATATATTTATTTTATCAGTTCCACCTGGAACCTTCAAATAAAGATATCAGCAAGGACTCCACCGTTTTGAGCTAGTTTCCTTGCCTATTAACTTAGGCAAGTTCTGTAAAATTTAAAACTTTACAAATTACCCTAAAATTACTTTTAGGGAAAGAAGGTTTAAAAACCACTCTTCAGTCCCAGGATAAGCCGAGCCGACCACATTAATCTATTATTACTAATAGTGTAGACTATACCTTTCTCGATATTTAAATTTAATATCGAGACTGACGTTTTATAATTAGCCGTTGACATTATCTCTTCGCTAATTATCTAACCCTTCGATTACTCAGGATTAAGTCGTTACGGGGTCAAGATTAGAACATCCTATTTTATATCTCATTGAATCCACTATATATGGCTTGATGACTTTAACTAACTTTTTTGTTTCGTTGGCCTTAAAATAAATTCTAAATCCTTTATCGCGATCACGATAATAACTGCCTTGAATTTTAAATTTATTATTTACTGTATTCAGCAAAAGTTTTACTTCCTGTAATGTGAATGAATAAGTGCTAATATCCAGCACTGATCTATTGTAAGACCCATCATCCATGATCCACCACGCTAATACAGATTCGTCAAAAAATAAGTTAATATTTTTTGGAACTATTTTCTTTCCTTTAGGATAAAATAGTTTCCGAATTTTTGTTAGCTCTGGATGTCTAATAGTTCTAAATCACCATGATTTTTCGTACTTAGAGCCGTCTGTATTATATCTGTAACTAAGTTTGGGTTCGGTAAAAACCCATGGTTTTAAAACTTGATATTTACATAAAACTAAATCTTTCTGTTTTAAGCAGTGCTCAACTTTAAAATTGGCGTTAATGGAATCGTGACCAACCCTCATCGTGCCATCTCCTAACAGAGAACCGATGAGAAGCGAAATCTGTTTTTTCGTTAAAACCAGATTTTCTTTTCTAAAAATCCATTCTTTAGTCCAATGTTTTGATATTCCAATCCGACTTCCCACGATGTTATTCATATTTAAATTTTATCAAAAAATTTAAAAGAACTCCACCGTTATGAGTCAGTTTATCCTCGACTTTCGGTTCGATGATCGAGGTGCCGAACACTGTCGTCGCTATGGACGCTCGGACAGTACCAGCCTGTTATCCCCGGAGTAGCTTTTATCTGATGATCTTCTCCGCTCCTACGAGCAAGAGTCGGTTCACTAACACATACTTTCGTATCTGCGCGACACATCCGTCTTGCAGTTAAGCCGACTTATGCGTTTGCACTATCGCTGCGATTTCCATCCGCAGCTAGCCGACCTTGATGTACGCCTCCATTACTCTTTGGGCAATTTTGTTACTTCGTACAAAAGTACTTTCGTATGCCTGGCTCAATAAGATTTTGAGCCAACGGCACCCTAAAGGGTTTGGCCAATTTCTTCGTTAAAATCTCCGTTTGAATCTCGTCGTACTTCTAGTACGCCTCGTTTCAATACTCGATTTTGCCTTGAACTTGGCTCAAATCCGAAAGTCCTAAGATTACGGAGCGAGACATTTCTGCTCGCTTCTACACATCGCTGTGCAGTTCAGACTATATCATTCTCCTTTTACAAGGAGGTTCAGCGTATAGTCGTTGAGGGGTCATTCCGTTCAAATTTTTGGAGTCAATTATTATATTGACATAACTGTAACTTTATTATATTATAATTAAAGTTCATGCACGCATGGAGGTTGTAGTTGACTGATACTAGCCAATTCTTATTATTCTTAACTTTGGGTCAGATAGGCATACTAGCAGATCAGTATTTCAGACATCACAATAGGTCAATATCGGGAATGAAAGAATGTTTAACTTGTTTTTCTGTTTTCTGCTTTTTTATAATTTTGGCTTTTGTCTTCATCATGTCACTTCTTGCCTAGCCACAATACTTTGTGGCTTTTTATATTCCAAAAATTTGAACGGAAGACTTCCCTGCTGATTAACTGCGTTTAAAGATTTTTACCCTCTCGACGAAGGTACTTTAAACCCTACATTCATTTAAGAAACAGTTGTTCCAGCATACAGCTGAATTTGCGTCCA
>Ga0209541_10010132_pt1 | contig 15088 bp, 12 predicted proteins | sample RifCSPlowO2_01_FD_184027 | JGI IMG/M metagenome (GOLD analysis project Ga0209541, IMG submission 184027) | Groundwater microbial communities from Rifle, Colorado - Rifle CSP2_plank lowO2_0.1 (SPAdes) (version 2) | ecosystem: Environmental > Aquatic > Deep subsurface > Groundwater | place...
TAAGAGTAAGGATCGGGACAGTTCAGAGTTCTTCTTTTTGAATACGGATGCAGGATTGGTGGAAAGTGTGTTGTATGTGTGTGATTAAGGGTGGGTTTTTGTTGTGGGAAAGCGAGAATTTCATCTGAAAATTTTACGTCTTTACCGATGACCAGGCAAATAAAAAATTACGCATAACGGGTTGTTATGCGACCCCCACTTTAGCGAGCGAGGGTAGAATTTCGTTAATAGATAGTGAGCGAGCGGAGTGGGGGCAAGCACCACAGTGCGTAGAGTTTTTTATTTGCCGAAGCGGAGGGCTGCGCAATAAAAAATTTGGGAGAGTAACGTAAGGGCTTTGATGTCCTGAGTAACGCAACCGCATGAACAACCGTTATGCGTAGTGAGGCTTTGATGGCGAACGGAGTTTTTTATTTGCTGAAAATCCATTGGTGCTGTAGTTTTTGCCAACGCTATAAAGATGGAATTTACTACGAAGTAGAACAGAGTTTCGTTAGGGGGAGTTTCGTCGTGTTTTGGGTAATCAGTAGGCGTGGCGTTACATCATTTTTTTTGGATAAAAGTCAATTCCAAAATCTTCAATAATCTGTATTAATTCATAATCTTCAATTATGCTGAATTTGTTTCTTAAATTTATAATGAATTTTTGTAACTCTTTAGCATCGTTAGGTTCTATCTCGATGTCTAAATTCCATCTTCCAAGAAATTTTGTAGTTGATAAGATTGCGGGAATTTGTTTGAGATAAAGTAATAATTTTTTCTCTTCGTATATTTTTGAATTGTCATATTTAATGAATATTTTATATGTAAGTCTATTGAATTGCTTGAAATCTATCATCATCTTGTATCCTGCAATAATTCCTATTTTTTCCATATTTTTAATGCGGTATTTCACTGCATTTCTGGTTAATCCAACTTTCTCACCTATACCTGCATAAGGAAGTCTCGAATTCGTTTTTATTTCATGGAGTATTTTTTGGTCTAATTTATCCGTTTTTGTTTCGGAAAAAACTCTAAAGAGAATCGTTTTAGAACGTTTAATTCTTTCTTCCAAAAAATAACCATACTCGTAAAGATTAAGCTCCAAAATGGGGCTTATTTCATAATTTTCTATAATCTCTGTATCTTTCTCCAGTAATTCTCTAAATAATTCTTCGAAGTCATTAGAATTTCTTGCCCAAATGTCAGTTATTATGTCAAAAGGTCCAGATACAAAAGCAACCCAGAATGTTGGATATTGATCAAATAAGTCTTTAGCGAATTTTGCATAAACTTGTTCAGTTATGTTTTTTAATTTAATATGCACCCTGAACAAGGTGTATCCTAATCTGCCAGGATCAACTAAAGTGTAAAAAGCATAGATTGTCTTTTGGGAGAGCAGGCGTTTAATTCGGTATTCTGCGACTTGTGCGCTTATGCCTGCTTTTTTTGCGATATCTGATAAGGCAAGATTTGGGTTTCTGTCTAATGCGTCCAAAATTCTTTTGTCTTTGGTGTCAAGCTTAATTTGAGCCATTTTTTGATTAAAGGCATTAATTATTTATAAATCTTGCCGTTTTTAAAAATTATTAAGGGAAAGTTTTATTAAAAGAGAGTTCAGTAACGAGGAAGTGATACTCTATGATGGCACTAAACAGTCAAGAAGAACAATGGGAAGGATATAGACTGCTTCCAGTTAAAGAGCTACTCCAAAGGCACCCCGACTTGCTTCAGAGTCAAGTGGTTAGGGTCAGAGAATGTAAAACTGTACGAAGACGAGATTATTTTGGAGAAGGATATCAAGAAAAATGGCAGTTGGATACTGCACAAAAACGTTATGTGAATTGTTCTGCTTACGGAAAGGGGTTTTATTACAATGTCTTCGGAACTGACTACCGGTTAGAGAGAGGGGATAGAAAAGTGGGTGATGGAGCAGTTATAGATTTTAATGGAACAAGCTTAGTCGCAGCTTCTATCAATGGAAAAATATACTCTTTTTACGTGGCTTGGCATAGGTGCCAGAGTGGTGGTAGGATAGGTGACGCGGAATTTGGGATTGATGTTGAGGAGCCTCACACTCTCTTTCAAAAACTTCAAGAAATTCCAACCAGTTTTGATCTTGTCCAGCGAAATGAGAAAGCTGTAAAATATGGTCTGTTAATAGGGCAAGAAATTCCAGAGAAAAACACAAGTACAGAGCGTGAAGCTTGGTGTGAACAAATGTGGAATAAAGGATGGATGTTTGATGCCGAGGAAGATAATGATAAGCAAGAAAGATGGAAAAGATGCGAAGAGTTAGTACCAACCTTAGAACACGTTTTAAAGTATTATTTGAGGATAAAATAACGCCCGCCTAATTCTTTTTAGTTTCTTGTTTACGGAACTCCCCCACGTTCTCGTTTAGCGAATTTTCGTAGTCCTCGTTAGGGGCGGGTGGTCGGGGGTAAAGCTCATTTGCGATTGAACATAACGATGTTAAGCTTCCTGAGATTTATCCTCAGGTCGAGCGTTAGCAAGAAGTTCGAAAACTCCCGTACGTAAAGTGTCGTTGCCCTAATCTAAATAATTTGTCGTGTTGTATTACGGGGGGTTTAAGAGTAAATAAATAATAAAGAATCGAACAATTAAGCACTAAAAAATATAACGAATCCAATCAGTTATTTTTTGTAATATATTTCTTTTATAATAGTAACGGGTTGCCACATCTCCAATATTCCCCAGGTTATCAACTGCAATTATATGGAAGTAAAAATCATCTTTTTCTATAGGGATAAAAGTGTAACTTGTTTTGTTAGTCCATTCTCCAGACAATGTTGTCGGAACAGTATCACTATTTTTATCAACGATATAATAATATCCGCTTATTCCGGTATCATCTTTTGTGATGTTCCATTCAAAAATGACTTCATCATTAAACAAATGTCTAATTAATCCAACTTTGGGAAGTGGTGGAGGTGTGATATCAACATAAATATCTATTGGTTTGTAGCTCCTACTAAGATTCATCCTGTCTACAGCCATAACTCCTAGGGTATGGTGACCTGTTGAAAATGTTGGTCGTATGGATAAATTTCTTCCGATATTAGTAACATTTCCATCATCAATTATAAGCATATAATGATCAATGCCAGAACCAACATCTCCTGGATCAATCCAAGTAATGTATGGATTCGGGTTATTTGTCCACCTATTCAATCCAAACAGTTCTTCTTTTAAGATCGGATCAAGCGGATAGGTCTCATCAATAAAAAAAGTTATCTCGTTTGGTTCTCCAATGAAGCCATTATTATCAATGGCTCTAACAAGAATGGTATGGAAGTTTTCTTCTAGAGGTGGTAATTCAATAATGGTTTTATTTCCAATATTTATCCATTTTCCAAAATCTAGTTGATATTCGTATTGTTTTTCATTTTCTTGAGGATGGATAATAATTTTATTTTCTTCTTTAAAAATATTAAGTGGTTCTGGTTTTAACAATTTCTTAGCAGGATTAAATTCATTTTTTTTATAAACATGTATTGGGACCTGAGCAACAGAAGTTAAATTATCACTATCTGTTACACTAAATGATATTATATGGCTGCCTGTTGAAAGATTTTTGTATAAAACTGAACCACTCCCCAAATCGCCATCGATATTAGATGTCCAAGTGTATAAATTTTCATTTAATTCACCATCTTTATAATCAGTTCCATAACCGGCAAAGACTATAGTTTCATTATCTAAAAATAATTGGTTGTCGGGGGGAGAATATAAATGTGCAGAAGGATATCCAGAAACAACTTCAATAGTATAAAACTCATCTAAACCTTTTATGTTGTTCATCTCATTGGTTTCTAGAATACTATTATAATAATCTACAACAAAGAATACATTATGTTCTCCAACTAAAGAAGTATTCCAAAGTATGCTATATAATCTGATTTCATCGCCGGTCAGACCATAAACACTATCTTCACCAATCTTATGGACTATTTTTTCTCCATCAGGTTTTATATATTGATCAAAGAAAGCTATTGTAAAATCACCAACATTTGATTCTTTGTTATTTCTAACAACTACTGTTATATTAAAATTTTCTCTTGGTTCCGGGTTTAATGTGCTAAACCCCATAGCTGTTGCCTCCAAATCGGGTAAAGCTAAGTAAAATGCTCCAGTTATGTACACTTTGCTTTTTAGTCTAAACCATGAATATATGTTATTCTTGAACACTATTTCTGCATCTTCACTGACGTTTTTAATTTCTAGAGGGATGTTGTCAAATGAAACTCCTCCAGAAATATCACAAATACTTGAACCGTTCAAGTTCTGGTCATAGAATTGTTCGATGAATGAGATTTCATATTCAAGTCCGACCATATCTTCGGAATCTAAATAAGGAACAAAATGTTTTGTGGTGTTTAATTGTTTATACCATTGAGCTAAAGCCAAGGAAGAATATACAGACTTCAGTGTATTGAATCTGTTATCATTATTTAACAAATCGTCAATTTTGTTTTTATTCAGTTCTGCCGCGACAAAAGATTTCCAATTCTCTAATCGCAATTGCAACTCTTTTTTTATTCTCTTGTCCAAGTTGTAATTAGATAAATCTAACCAAACTTCGCCAATTTCTATTTTAGTGCCAAGAGAAAAGTCTTTCAAAAAAGCATTACGTCCAGAACTTTCTATTAAAGCTTTTGATGGAACAACCCACAATTTCCAATTCAATTTAGGATATTCGTCAAAGTTCTTTGATTTTAATTCTTCATAATAGGAACTTCTTTTTAATTCATTCAGCCATTCTTCCTGAAATTTTGTTTGGTTGCAAAGTTCATTAGAATATATTCCTCGTAATTTAATGTACTGGTCGATCATAGCTCTTGAGGCCATGGTTTTTACAAAATTACTATCCGCACTTACTTTATTATCATCCATTCTAATCCATTGTTTAAAATTAGGTAAGGTCAAACCAGCATAGAAGAAATATCCAGAGTTTTTATGTATTCTACTGTAAAAATCTTTGGTTCGTTCGTATATTAAATCACCACTTATTTGAACATAATCAATAGAGGCCGTGTAATCAAGGTAATGGCTATCCTCGTCCACAGAGATTGAGCGTATGTGTCCAATTACATTAAAATCTTCTTTTTGTTTTTCGACAATTAAGTCATAGTTTTGGCTATAATCTATACTTAGGTTATTTAGATCAGTTATTGTCGCAAAACCAGTTAGGTCATTTGTAGGAGTTTTGGTTTCCTCTTCTGATTCCTCGAGAAAATGAAAGTTATTGTTACGAGCTATCCCTACTATGAAAAGGAGTATTAATACTACAAGTAAAATATACTTTTCATTCATTCAATCACTTAATCAGAACATTTATATAAAGATTTCTAGACATTGTATCTCTTAAACCCCACCTAGTAAATTTAATTTAGATTTTTATTAGCGTTAGAATAGTTTTTTTGGGCAACAACACAAGGTTTATCAACTACAAGGAGAGCATTTTAGATGGTTTTCAAATTGCGCATAACTCTTCTTATCCCCACTTCGGCTGTATCAGCAGAATTTGGGGATATTGAGGCTTCTCCAGAAGCCCATAAGCACATAACTGTTAAGCGTGAATTCCACTGGAAATAACCAGCCACTCCCCACTCACTGGACAACCCTTAAAACATCAAAATTTGTAAGCATTAAGCCGTAAAACACCAAAATCACTGAGCCACTCCCGCACTGGACAACCCCGGCTGGAATTTATAAAGGAGTTCCAGAATTCTATATTTAGTAATCAAAACGATTACGCCTCACCGGCCATATAAGTGTGGCTGGTCTGAAATAAAAACCGAAAGGAATTGAGGAATAAAAAAATGAAAACAAGTATAGAGGCAGCATCAGCTGCAAAAGCGGGTAACTTCCCCGAAAAGAAGTTTAGGGCAGGAGCTATTTCTGCGACTGTATGGGTGAATAAAGGCCATAAGCCCAACGGAGAAGAGTCGGAATACAAGACTATCTCTTTGGAGCGGAGCTACACCGATAAAGAGGGAAAATGGCAGTCTACGAACTCCTACCGGGCAGCAGACTTACCTAAGGCAGCGTTAGTGTTACAGAAAGCATATGAACACGTGACAGTCAATGAGCAAGATTTATTTAAAGGAGGGTATTAATCATGGTAGAAACTAAATTAGTATTAAAAATAGAAAAGATGTCTATTCAGGATTTACCAGGCGTTGGTGCAGCTACTGCGGAAAAACTGGAACAAGCCGGATATAAAGATCTATTATCCGTCGCTGTCGCCACCATCAGCGAATTAGTTGAAATCGCGGGAGTTTCCGAAGCGGTCGGCAGAAAGATGATCAACGCTGCCCGGGATAGCATGAAAATGGGCTTTGAAACGGGCTTGGATGTCTTAAAGCGTCGGGAACTGGTTCAGAAGCTGAGCACCGGAAGCCAGAACTTTGATACCATGATGCAGGGGGGCTTTGAAACCGGGGCCATCACCGAGTGTTTCGGCGAATTTGGATCCGGAAAGACTCAGATCGGGCATATCCTGGCCGTCAACACCTTAAAAGAAGATCCCGATGCTGCTGTAGTGTACATCGACACGGAAAACACCTTCCGTCCGGAAAGGATCCAGCAATTTGCTTTGGGTGCAGGCTTGGATGCTCACGATGCACTTAACCGCATCATGGTCGCCAGAGCCTATAACTCTGACCATCAGATGCTGCTAGCTGAAAAAGTGGAAAGCGTGATGAGTGAACAGGGCAAGAAAGTCCGTTTAGTCGTGGTCGATTCCTTGACCTCTCATTTCCGGGCTGAATTCATCGGTCGGGGAACCTTAGCGGAACGACAACAGAAGCTCAACCGCCATATGCATACCTTGTCAAAGCTGGCGAATACTAACAATATCTGCGTGTATGTCACCAATCAGGTAATGGCCAGGCCGGACCAGTTCTTTGGCGATCCCACTACCGCTATCGGCGGACACGTGGTCGGGCATGCTTCTACCTTCCGAATTTATCTGCGGAAAGGCAAGAAAGGCACCCGGGTGGCCAAACTGATCGACGCACCTAATATTGCTGATTCCGAATGTTGCTTTGAAGTGACCGAATCCGGATTACGGGACGTGAATTAAGGGTTTTGTTTTTTATTTTTTATATTTTTTACAGATAGTTAAGGCTTAATTTTTTCCATAAGGTTTCAAAACAGTTCCTAAATCGTCGACTAATTTCACCTAAAATACTTCCCATACCGGACCCCGATCTGCCGGGCATAGTGAGAGCTCCGTTCCGGACATCCATACGGGAACTTAGCGGGCCAGGCCATCCGTTCCAGGCGCAGCACACAAATTGGCTGTCCGTCACAGATGAGCTCAGGCTTATTATGCACTCTCGCTTCCAGGGTTGCCGTATTTCCCTGTATTTTTTTCCCTGGAAAATATCCAAAGCCTTCATCAAAAAATCCCGCATAATGGGTGGTCAGATGCCCCATCCGGGGATCAAACTGAGCCAGCTCCCCCGCGAACCCGGGCGGGATGGACACTGCTTCATCCGTTGATAACAAATAGAAATATCCTGGTTCTAACAATAACTCTTTATTCTTGGGAATGTTTAGGGGTTCAAAGAATTCTGACCAGGGATATTGTTGCTTTTTTTGCAGATCGACTACCAACCCATTGTTTTTTTTGGCCCGATAACCGATGATACCTGAACCAGTATGTTTTCCATTGAGATCTACAGTTAAGACGATGCCGCTGTCAATAGCACATTTTTCCCGGCTAAGAGATTTTCCTTCCTTAGTATATACTAAAGGCTGGTTCATCAGGACCGAACGCACCTCATCATCGGACATGACTGGATTCCCTAAGGAATATCGCAGCTGGTTTAACGATGTTCCTGGCTGCAGGAAGACGTGGAAAGAATTAGGAATAACTTCCACATACATTCCCCCTTGATATGGCCCCCGTAAGGTGTCGTAATGGGGGTTATGGTCAGTCAACAGACGCACCTGTAAATCCAATCGTCCGGAACTGCTCTTGGGATTAGCCCGCAGATGCGCCAAGGGGCCGATCTGAGTGGTTTCCTGCAGCTGCACCAGGTAGATACTATCCCGCAACAGGCTGGCTCCGGCCTGCAGATCATATTCTTGAATAGCTGAACGTTGAATTAGATCCGAGATGGTTTCATCTTGCAGCGGTCGGGAACTTCCCCTCATCAGCCAGGCTCGTGATCCGACGCGTAAATCCAGGCTGGAGGGCTGGATGACCTGAAGGTATCGTTGAGCCTTGTTTATAATGGTGGGATCAGCAACACTAATGCTCTTCTCTCTAATCAAGGCCAGGAGGTCCTGGTCAGAGGCAGTTGTATTGATATGCATACTACTTCCAGCCAGGAGAACTTTTAAATAGATTGTGGTGGAAGAATAGTGATATTCTACCATGTACCATTCATCTAAAATCAAGCCAAAGGTTTTTAAATACTGTTATATTATATCTTTATAATTCATGACCGAACGAACTTTTGTGATGATCAAGCCCGAGCATATTCACTTGACTGATAAGATTATCGCTGATTTGAACTGGCAGGGGCATTTAGAGAAATTTCACTATGTTTCTAAAGTTCCTCCAGAAGTCATTGGGCAGCACTATGCTCCGCATCAGGGAAAACCATTCTATGCTCATTTAGTGCAGGCTTTTGTCGATAAGCCAGTAGTTATCATGGTTTACCAAGGTGATGGTATCGTAAAAAAGATAATGGATTTGGCTGGCCCGACGGATCCACTGAAAGCACCTAAAGATACCATTTGTGGAAAATACAGCCATGATTCTTTGGCAGCGGCTGTTGCTGAGCACCGGACGGTCCACAATGTCATCCATCGTTCTGATTCGGCGGCTGAGGCCGAACGGGAAATAAAGGTATGGAAAGCCTATCTTAACCCATGAATAATTCTACACAGCAGCAGGAGGTATATCTATGAATGAAACAGACGCACCAGTGCGTATCGGTGAAACCTATGACGTGAGCATCAATGCCGTCGGTGAAAAAGGGGATGGCATTGCCCGAGTACGGGGATTTGTATTATTTGTGCCCAAAGTCCAGAAAGGAGATTATGTGAAGATAAAAGTCACTAAAGTCCTTCCCAAGGTGGGGTTTGCGGAAGTAGTGGAAAAGTTAGATGCTCCTCCTGCTCCTCTGCTCCGGGAACAGAAATACATGTCCGTGGCTCGGGAGGAATTACGGAAAGAAGCGGAGCCGGAACAGCACTATGAAGAGACTGAAGATTTTGGGGAAGCATAACTGGCATGAAACGGCTCTTTCTGGCAGTGCCGGTTTCTGCAGAGCTAAAAGAGAAGATCGTACCGGTACTGCAGCAGTTGTCAGAGACTGGTGCGGACCTAAACGTGGTTTCGGTGGAAAATTTGCACCTTACCCTGAAATTTTTAGGTGGGGTGGAAGAGAAATCAATCCCCAAAATAATCAAGAATATTTCGGCTCTTCATCAGCAGCCTTTTTCTCTGACTCTGTGCGGAGTGGGTGTCTTCCCGGCTGTAGCCAGGATCCGGGTAATCTGGATCGGGATTCAGGATTCAGCCTTAGTCTCATTGATGAAGAAGATTAACCAGGCACTTAACTTTATTCGTTCCAGAGAGCAGGAGGAAACACCTCATTTGACCCTGGCCCGGATGAAGTCCGGGAAGCATCGGGAGGAAGTACGGCAGTTGATTGAAAAATATCAAAACACTTCTTTTGGAGAGATGCAGGTGGATAAGCTTATTTTGTACGAGAGTGAGCTGGGAAGGGAAGGGCCGAAATACACTATCATGAAAGAGTTTCCATTGTTATGATGATGGTTCAACTAATTAGTCCAATTGGTTCAATTAAATGAACCGGTAATCGAAAGAATTAATAAGCTCTTTATTTTATCCATATAAAGAGAAGTCATATGTCTAAATACATCGCCTGGTTCAAGGACCTGAATAAAGATTCTTTAGCAGTAGCCGGCGGCAAAGGAGCTAACCTCGCCGAGATGGTCAATTTACATCTTCCCGTTCCCAACGGTTTTGCCGTGACGGCGCAATGTTACCGGGAATTTACGAACCGAACTAAAATCACTGATAAAATCCAACAGTTCTTACAAGGATTGAATATTGAAGATACTGATACACTGCAGCAACGAGCCGACCAAATTCAACAATTAATTTCTTCTACTCCTGTTCCCGAAGACATTGCCGAAGATATCATGATCAACTATGAATTGCTGGGTGCAGAAAAAGAAGCGACTACTTTGATCAATTCTCAAGATGTTTTTGTCGCAGTGCGAAGTTCCGCAACGGCCGAAGATCTTCCCAGTGCCTCTTTTGCAGGCCAGCAGGCAACATTTCTGAATGTCAAAGGAAAAGAACAGGTGGTACGAGCAGTGCGCGACTGCTGGGCTTCCTTATTCACGGCCAGGGCTATCTATTATAGGGAAAAACAGAAATTTGATCACAGCAAGGTGTTAATCTCGGCCATCGTGCAGAAAATGGTCAATGCCGATAAGTCCGGGATCATGTTTACCGTTAATCCAGCGACGAATCAGGGTAATGAAATAGTGATTGAAGCCATTTATGGGTTGGGTGAATTTATCGTGGGGGGAGAAGTGAATCCGGATATGTATATTGTGGGCAAGAAAAATCGTGACATCCAAAAAATAGAGATACGCAAAAAAGAAAAAGGGTTGTTTCGAACATCTTTGGGAACAAATGAAACCAGACTAATTCCGAAAGAAATCCAGGAACGGCAAGTATTGAATGATAAAGAGATCCAAGAATTATCCCGGCTCGGAAAACGATTGGAAGAGCATTATGGCCGTCCGCAGGATATCGAGTGGGCCATTGAGAAAGGAGAGGTATTTATCGTGCAAACCAGAGCGGTGACCACGTTTAAAGAAATGAAAGAAGAGCGGCCAGTAATTCAAGAGGAGGTCGGGAAAATACTGTTAAAAGGAGAAACTGCATCGGCGGGAGTTTATGCTGGCCCAGTAAGAATAATATTAAATGCTTCTCAATTAGGCACAGTGCAGAAAGGTGATATTTTAGTTACCCCTATGACAACACCAGATATGGTTCCTGCAATGCAGAAAGCTGGTGCAATTGTAACCAACGAAGGCGGATTAACGTGTCATGCTGCTATTGTCGCCAGAGAGATGGGCACCCCTTGTATCGTGGGAACGGAACATGCGACAGAAGTGTTGAAGGAAGGCGAAATGGTGACGGTGCATGCATCTCGCGGTGTGGTGTATGAAGGAAAAATTGAAATTCGGGCAGACACAAAATCAGTTGTGGCAGCATCCCCTGTTGTAACTGAAGATTTGCTCACTGCGACCGAAATCAAATGCATTCTGGATCTTCCTGAAAAAGCAGACGCAGCTGCTGCCACCGGTGCAGATGGTGTGGGGCTCGTTCGTCTGGAAATTATTATCGCCCAAGGCGGTGTTCATCCTGCAGATTATATACGGTGGCAAAAAGAGCAAGGATATGTTTTATTGCTTAAAAATAGCATTCGTAAAATTGCCCAAGCCTTCAAAGGCAAACCAGTGTGGGTACGCTGTTCCGATATGAGAACTGATGAATATCGAAATCTCAAAGGCGGAGACAAAGAGCCTACCGAGAGTGATCCGATGATCGGCTGGCATGGTATCCGCCGGCTGTTGGCTCAGCCCGAGATATTGAAAGCAGAATTTCAGGCAGTGCGGGAATTGCATTATGAAGGGCTGAAGAATATCGGCATCATGCTGCCTTTTGTCATCCGCGTGGAAGAAGTGCGTAAAGCCAAAGAACTTATGCGTAAAGTCGGTTTAGAGCCGGTAAAAGTTATCGATTTTGGCATCATGGTGGAAACTCCTGCTTCCTGCTGGATTATTGAAGATATCTGTAAGGAAGGGATCAGTTTTGTTTCTTTTGGCACGAATGATCTGACCCAGTTGACTTTGGGTATCGATCGGAATAACCAGAAGATTGCTCCCCTCTTTGATGAAATGCATCCAGCGGTGCTGGGAGAGATCGCCAAGGTCATTAAAGTATGCCAGAGATATGGTGTTAAAACTTCAGTGTGTGGGCAAGCCGGAAGCAAACCCAAGATGGCCGAATTCCTAGTGCATCAGGGGATTGATTCTATCAGCGTCAATATTGACGTCGTGGAGGAAGTGCGCCGGTTGGTGGCGAGGACGGAACGGAGATTGCTGCTGGGGAAGAGAGAAATAAACTGAAATTTGAATATGATGATGATGTTGATGCAGCGTATATTTACTTAGAATATCCTCTCCAAGAAGGGGCAGCAACTAAAACCATCCAATTAAATTATAATATCATCCTCGATTTTGATAACCACAACCAGCTTTTAGGCATTGAGATTTTAGATGCCAGTAAAGTATTGAAGAAAGAAGCCATTCTGGAAGCGCAGGCAGCGTAGTCGGGACTGAAAGGAGATTACTGTCAAAGAAGGATGAGATGAAAGGCCAATTATATATGGCATCTACCTTTCTGTTATTTATCACATAAATACTGTTATTTATAACAGAAAGATTTAAAAAGAATAACCTTCTTTAAAATCCATGACTTCGTTAGAACAGCATAAAAATAATCTTCACCAATTCCTGGACGACATTAAGGAGAAGGTACGGGCAGGCTTATTGCTGGAGCGGCAGAAGATAATCGGCTTTGCTGCCTCGGGAGCTTCTACCAACCTGCTCGAATATTTTTTCCATAAGAAGAACCTTATCTCTTTAGGATTTAATGTCAACCACAATTATTTTGCTTCAGCCCAAAGAGCGAAACGACACCTTAACTTTGATTTTCCCCGAAAGGAAGAGTTAATTGGCTGGATGGTAGAGCAGGACCGGTACCGAAATTTGTTGTGTTATGGAAAAGAAAAAGAATTAAAAGTTATCGAGGAAGCTATTGCCAATCTCAACAGAATAAAAAAGGCAATTGAAGAAGAATTAGGTGAAGAATTATGAAGCAACATGAATTGTTCTCCTATCTGTATGATTTTATCTCCCAATTATTAGACCACCAAGAGATTTTTATTGCGGTGAGGAGAATAATTTTTTTTGGAAGTGTGGTGCGTGGCGACTTCAGTAAAAACAGTGATTTGGACTTATTCATCGATTTGCATTCACCATCAGACCAGAAAAAGATCCAGGAATTGCTTAAGCGGGAAATTGATAAGTTTGAGCTTCGTTGCGAACGTACCTGGTTGTTGCGTGGCATAAATCTCCCTATTAAAGTGCTAGTGGGTGATCTTCAGCAAGAACGCTGGAAGGAACTACGAGAAGAGATCTTAAATTATGGCAAAACTGTCTATGGAAGATTCGAGCAGAAGCCGGAGCAATTAGAGCCAAAGGCATTGATTCAGTACCATCTGAAAAAACTATCAGCAAAGGACAAGATGTCTTTTCTGAGGGAGTTATATGGCTATGCTACCCTCAAAGGCCGAAAGAAATATCTTCAAAAAGGGTTAATCCAGGAGATCAAAGGAGAGAAAATTGGCCCTAATGTTCTTTTAGTCGATTTCGAGAATATAGTGAAAGTACGGAAATTATGCCAAGAATATAATCTCGACTGCCTAGTAAGAGAGGTATGGTCCCGGTAAGTTATACCTAACATATTTTCTGTTATTGATAACAAACAGAGAAGAAAAAAGAGGCCCTGCTGGAAGCGCAGGCGGCGTAGCTCATCATGTATTTGGTGAGGAGATTCACTTTGTATTTTTATTAGGCTCAATGACACTATCTACAAATGGCTTTAACGCTTCCAATGCTTTAATAAATGATTCATCTGCGTTCTCTTTTTTTAACTTTTTATAGTATTTATAATGGAAAATAACCCCTATCTGAAATTGCATATTTGACTCCTTATTGCTTAGTAAGGCATAAACTGCCTCCGACCATTCTTCCTGCTTGTATATTTTTGTACCCTTATCATAATCTTCACCACCAAGGGAAGTTCTCAAATCAAACACTATTTGACCATCAACAGCAGGAAATTTGTCGTTGGTATTGATGTAATGCCGCTGCAAAAGCTTAATTACTGGTTGATAGCCTTTTTTACCAAGATTTTTTTTAATAGCTTTGAGCGATTCTTTAAGCCTTTGTAAAAAATCTTTGTGATCGTGGCCCCTGAGCTTATCTAAAATAGTTTTTTTTTTAATCATACCATTTGGAAAAGTAATCATTGCTTCCGCCGCAGAATTACTAATCATAAATGTACAGTGTGGCCAACTGGTGTGGCTTGCCTTTTTGATGTTTGTCTTCTGATTGGGATTATTGAACGATATTAAACCCCACACACGGTCTAGGTTGTCACTAATCTTCTCTCTTTTTGAATTATGGTTTAGATCCATTTCTTTCATAAAACGTTCATTTTCTGCTATTTTTTTAATGAGATTTTTTAGAACACGTTTTGCAGTATCATAATTGTAAACATCGTTGTTGTTATCCTTATCTTTTTTATCTACATCAAAAGGTATTCCTTGAAATCCTGCCATGTCGTTCGCCTCTAAGTATTCTTCAAATTGTTCGTGAAGATATCTTTGTACTGATTCTTTATTTCTTTTTCCACAAACTTTCTTGGAAAGAGAATAAATCTTTTCCCACTGAATGTGTACCACCTCTCCTTTTCCACCAAAAAATTCTCGATTATATCTCTTAATCTGTTTTTTGTTCTCTTTTCCAGAAAATTTAGCTTCAATCAGAATTGCGACATCTTCGGTTAACATCAAACCATCAGCTATATGTTTATATATTTCATGAGAATATCCTCCGTCTTTATCACCGGGGTCTTTATTTAGTTCTGATGTAATGGAAAAAATTATTTTTGTTTCTTTTTGCTTTGTTTCTTTTTTGTATTCTTTATCACTACATTGGAAAAATATTTTTGCTTTGTTTATTTTTTTTAATTCTGGTATATTTGATTTCCTAAGAATTTTGTTAATAAATTTTTTATCTTTATCCAGAAGCACTAACAAAGCATGAGTTGCATTATTTTCTTTGTCTAATTTTTTCTTTTCGTCTCCGTTTTCTGAAGATTTGTTTTCAGATTGTTTCCAGAATATATTTAAAGGTTTATTATTTTTCATTTTCATATTCCAATTCT
>Ga0209541_10010136_pt1 | contig 15086 bp, 15 predicted proteins | sample RifCSPlowO2_01_FD_184027 | JGI IMG/M metagenome (GOLD analysis project Ga0209541, IMG submission 184027) | Groundwater microbial communities from Rifle, Colorado - Rifle CSP2_plank lowO2_0.1 (SPAdes) (version 2) | ecosystem: Environmental > Aquatic > Deep subsurface > Groundwater | place...
TTTTTTAAATTGCGTCATAATTATTTACTCAACTAGCTCTTAATAGAGCCACCTTATCATGATATTAGCCTCACAAATTTACTATTAAGCCTGTTTTTCCAAGACTGTCCGTGATGCGACAGTTGATGCTCAGGGGGAAACCGAATTTCATGTGGTGGTGTGACGAGTCGACGCAGCGGCGGGCGGAGATCTTGACTTGATCAACGCCACGGATCTCTGCTACGTTTTCCATTGTTTCATCGAACGCGACAGCCAGTTTGGTGCATACTTCAAGCAAGTTGCAACGGGAAAGCACTGCTGCCTCACAAATTCCGAATACAGTTCTCATCGTGTCCTCCGAGCGTGATTGATTTGGTTTTCCCAAGATTGCAATTTGGGGAACGATAGTAAACAAACCCCTAGTGAATTCAAGGCACTGGAGGAATTATATACTATTTTTGATGTTTTGTCAAATTCCCAAAAGCACTGGTATTACCATCGGTTGCTTTTGTGTCTGCTGAAAGAGGAATTTGCCAACCTGGTCGCGCACGTCTTCTTTGACGAATTCGAAATTGACGCCTTTCATTCCTTTGCCGCAGGCATCCTCGACGGTCTTCTTGATGATGAGCCGCGCCTGATTCAAAAGCTCTTGCGACTCGCGGACGTAGACGAAACCTCGGGCGACGATGTCTGGTGACTTCATGAGTTTTCCCGAGTGCATGTCGACGGTGGCTACGATGACGACGATCCCGTCCTCGGCGAGCATTTGCCGGTCGCGCATGACAACTTCCTGCAGATTGCCGACGGCGAAGCCGTCCACCATGATCATCTCTTTCGGCGCGGTCACGGAGAGTTTCACCATTTTTTCTCCCCTCTCGCGTACCTCGATGATCGAGCCGTCATCGGCGATGATGGTGTTTTCCTTGGGAATGCCCGTCGCCTGCGCGATCTCGACGTGTGAGCGGAGCATGTAGTGGTAGCCGTGGAGCGGAATGAAGAATTTTGGATGGATGTGCGCAATGATCCACGATGTCTCATCGCGGTATGCGTGGCCGGATGAATGCACATCCGAAGTCTCATAGTGGACGATCTTTCCGCCCTGGCGCGAAAGCATATCCTTCAGCTTCTGGACGGCGCGTTCATTTCCCGGGACGACCGATGACGAGAAGAGCACAGTATCACCCTCCTTGATCTTCAGGTGTTTGTGCTTTTTTGTCGCCGCACGCATGAGTACCGCGAACGGGTCGCCCTGTGCTCCGGTCACCAGCATGACGATCCGGTCCGGCGGATAGTTTTCCATTTCCTCGATCCCGATGACCGTCCCTTTCTTGTATTTGAAGAGCTCCGCTTTTTGTGCGAGTTCGATATTCGTCTTCATGCTCCGTCCGTCGACGACGATCTTTTTGTTGTGTTTATCCGCGAACTCGATGATCTTGATGATGCGCTCGAGGAGTGATGAGAAGGTCGCGATGATCACGCGACCGCGGGCGTTCTTGATAAGCTCTTCGACGGTCACGTGCACGATCGGCTCGGGAATGGAGTATCCGGGCTTCTGGCAGTTCGTTGAGTCCGCCATCAGGAGGAGCACTTTTTCGTTGTCGAATTTCTTATATTCGCGTGCTTCATCGTCGGTCGGGACCCCAGCGATGTGGTCGAGTTTGAGATCGCCTGTGTGGACGATGGCGCCGTAGGGGGTTTCGATCATGATGCCCATTGAGTCGGGGATCGTGTGCGTCACTTTGAAGAAGCGCACTGTGGTGTCGGTGAAAGAGATGCGGTCGGCGGTTTCGACGATCTTCATGTCGATCGGGGGCAGATCGGGGAATTCATCCTGCCGTTTTTGTATGAGGAGCGCCGTCAGATTGCGCGCATAAACGGGGGGATTGCCGATGCGGGGGAGAATGTAGGGGAGCCCGCCGATGTGATCCAGGTGACCGTGCGTGATAAAAACGCCGCGGATCTTTTCTTTCCGATCCTCGAGGTACTGCGTGTTCGGGAGAATATAGTCGACACCCGGCGTATCTTCGTCCTTGAACATGAACCCGCAATCGACCACGATGATATCGTTGCCAAATTCTATCGCGGCCATGTTGCGGCCGATCTCTTCGACGCCGCCGAAAATAATGACGCGGATATCGTCCTCCGCAAGCGGGGGGATGTTTATTTTTTCTTCCGCGACGTGATGACGCATGTCGCGCGATCCTTCGATCGCGTGGCGGGTATCGTCATAATGCCCGCCCGAACGACCGAAGTTATTCGTGTGGACGGGTTTTCCTCCGCTTTTTTGTTGTGTGGAAGAAGGGTGCGATGTCGCTCCGGTGCGCCGCTCCAGTCGGCGTTTCTCTCCCCCCTGTCCTCCCGCAAAAACTCCGCGTCTCGGATCGTCCGATCGACGGTGGTTCATTCCTCCTGTGCCGAAGCGGTCTCCTCCGGGGTGCACATAGGATTGCTGGCCGGTGGTATGGAAAGGCGTGCTTCTCGCGACGCCCACGCTTCTTCCGGGTGATGATCGGCGCGGACGACCTGAGTTCCCCGACCGAAGGGAGTTGGACATTGAGGCTCCTCCGTGGTGATGGATGGAAGAAAAATGATTTACTTGCCGGGCGGAAAGAGGCGGGCGGCTGCCCATACGTCCGTTGTCGTCTCTTCTTTCGATGTTTCCGCTTTGTTCGATCATAACTTTATAATTGATAACGAATAACTTACTGCCGATAACTCATGACCCGAAATAAATAACTCATAGCACACTACGAAAATTGAGCGTATAACTTTTCGGCAATGCGTGATCGGTTATCGGTCGTCTATGACTTTGGTGCGAACCCTGTAGTAAACCCCACACACTTCATTGTCTTGTAAGTAACCCATGTCGGCCGCAACCGCTCTTTTGCAGTGCCTACGGGGCAGGCACTATGGGGCGAACCATTTCCACACACGCTCAGAGTCGACATACCAATGCCCGATATCAAGAAAGCGTTCGGATTCGGTGGTGAGAAGCCCTATCTTCATTCCTTTGATGCGCGGATCCGTTGCATAAAGAAAATCCGGGGTGTAAACGAAGATCGCCGGCACATCGTTGTCTATTTCTTCGACGAATTTTGCGAGGATCGCGTTGCGCAGTTCTGGATCGCTCTCCTTGCGCACTTCTTCGAGATATTTATCGACATTTTTGTTCGCATACAGTGCAACGTTGAATCCGGGAGCATTTCTCTGCGATGAATGCCAATAGGGGAATGGATCGGGAATTCTTCCGAGTACTTGTCCGTAAAAAAGCACATCATACTGGCGCGGCGAAAGCACCTCGGCGGCGAATGTCGACTGATCGAACACCTTGAGCGTCACCGATGCACCGAGTTTCTCCCAGTCGCTCTTTAAATGTTCAGCGGCAACTCTTAATTCCGGAACATCGGGCACCGCGATCGAAAATTCAAGGAGCGTGACCTTCTTTTTCTTTTTGTCGGTTTTTTCGTAAACACCCGCAGTGCTCAATATCCATCCGTCTTTTTCAAGGATGACGCGGGCGTTCGCTATGCGTTCGGTTTCCGTGACGGAAGCGAGCGGACCGTCGATCGGTTCGCCATAGCCGAGCAGCACATCGTTCACGATACGGTTTTTGTCGATGGAGGATGCAAGCGCCCGGCGGACATCGATATCCGCGAAGATCGGCTGCTGGTTCTGATTGAAATAGGCGGCAAAGATGCGGGGAAGCGGCGTTTCGACGATACGCGCCCCTTTTTTCACAAGTTCCTGCGCAAACGCAGGTTCAATGGAGCTCATTTGTTTGATCGTGCCATTATTGTACGCTTGCGCAAGCTCTTTGTTGTTCCCGAAAAATGCGATGCGCAGATGGGTGATGTACGGTTCGCCGAGTGCATAACGTTTAAATGCCACGAGATCGTAGTGTTGCGGGAGTCCTTTCGCTTTATCCTCCACGATGCGGTCCAGACGATACGGTCCCGAACCGATCGGTTCAATATTATGATAGGTCACGTCGAATTCTTCGTTGGGAACATTCATCCAGATGTGTTTCGGAATGATACCCATGGTGGCGTTCTCGAGGAAGGGCGCGTAAGGCTGCTTGATGCGAAAAATGATCGTTCGTTCGTCGGGAACTTCTATGTCCACTCCGTCCCAGCTCACCCGCCTCGGACTTTTGATGGCGAGCCCCGGATCACGCACTTTTTCGATGGTGAATGCGACATCAGCCGAAGTGATCGGCTCCCCGTCATGCCAGACGAGATTGTCGCGCAGGGTGAACGTATAGGTCAGACCGTCCGGGGAAACATGGTAATTCTCCGCGAGGTCGGGAATGAAATCACCTTCCGGAGTCGCCCTGAGGAGTCCCGAATAGATGAGCGCCGCCATATCGCGATCGGCATCAGATTTTGCGATCACCGGATTGATGAAGCGCGGCCGCCCGATGATCCCTTCTGTGAGCGATCCGCTATGGCTGGGAATTTCGACGAGAAAGCGCTGGTTGAACCGGAGCAAGAGCAAAAAAGAAGTAAACAGAAGAACGAAGAACATCACCATGAATGTCATTCTCAGGCGGGGAGAAAGTCCCGCAAGGAGCCGCAAGATCGGCCACCCGTTCATGAGCGCTTTTATTTTCCCTGAAAATTGTTTGGACGGTTCTTCCACAGTACAGAATCTAAAAGAAAAAGAGAATACAAGTATGGACGAAAAGATTTCTACAATGCGAATCTTTGAGTTTGACGCATGTCTATCAGAAACCTCGATCGCGAGGGTTCCGGATGTCGTTACAGACTCTAGCGAGCGAGCATCAAAAGCGCTCCGAAGTTTGCTACAACAAATACAACAGCAAGTACGATCGTGACAATGAAAAGCACCTGCTCGAATCCTCGGCGGGTGTACAGTGTTCCGCCGCTTCCATCTCCTCCGCCGAATGCCCCTCCTAGTTCAGCACCGGAGCGCTGAAGAAGAATAAGCCCGATCAGAGCGACCGAGACAACGATAAGTATCCACGGCAAAGCGTTCCCGAGTAATTCCATGTAGGAGTGAGTATAGCACAGCCTCAATGGGTGGCAAGCCCCCGTAGTAGCCCTTACACGAAATGGAAAGCGCGCAAAGTACCGGTTTTGCTGCCACTTCGTTAGGAATTTTCAAGACACAATGAAGGGGTCACTACGGGGCAAGGGCGGCACATTTTGCTTTGTTTGCACCGCTTTTTTAAAAGAAAAAAAGGCCTCGTTCGTCGCAGACGAGCCGAAGCCCTCAAACCGCAGTACTATTTTTCACTTGGAGCCGCTGGCCGCTGTTGTAGTAATCAAGCAACCATTGATGCTCCGACGCTGACAGTGCATCAAGAGGGTTTTTAGGAGCAATACCTACGGCGTCTTTTACTTGTTCTTCAGAGAGCCCCGTTGCTCCCGCGAGCTCACTCGTCGTCATTCCGTGTCGCATATTCGTAAGCAGAAAAACACGGAATCTCATTTTTGCCCGGTATTGACGCAGGGCATCGCCGAGTTCGGGGTGGACACGGGAGATGAGAGCATCCGCTTCGTCCATCCGCCGAAAGAGAGCGCTTTGGTCGACACTCATATATACGGCTCCTTTCCGATGCCAGTGAAATTGCTGTTAATAAATTATCACAAATATACGTAATCGTCAATTTTTTTGACTTACCGAGGCGCACTCCATATAATAGGGGCACTTTGGTTTCATTCCGCATCCTGCTTTGCGTGGTGCGACCAAGCGACGAGCGCCCACGTGGTCGTAGACCAGGAAGTACTGAGGCCAGCAGGCTGAACGTGCGACGTTTGGATTGTGCGATCCGTTTTATATTTTATTAAGAGTAGTTCTCATAAGCATTATGGCAAAGAAAAAAATACAGCCAAAACAAACGGGTATCGTGCCTTTGGGTGATCGCGTGCTTATCAAACCGCTCGAAGCGAAAGGAGAGGCAACGACCGCCTCGGGCATCATCCTTCCCGGGAAAGACACCAATGAGAAACACGAACGCGGCCTTGTTGTCGCCGTCGGTCAGGGCCGCATCTCGGCGGAAGGGAAGCGTGTCGCCGTCGAAGTGAAGAAGGGCGACACCGTCTGGTTCAAGCGCGGTTATGATGCGGACGAGGTGAAAGTAAAAGGCGAAGATCTGGTGCTGACCTCCGAGGGGAATATCCTTGCGATTGAGCGATGAGCGAAGAAGTACTGAGGCCAGCAGGCTGAACGTGCGATTGAGAAGTAAATTATTGGTAATTTAATATATAACGAAGGGGTGGATATGCCGAGTACTATTGTTATAAGAATAACAAAGTACCCGGCCATGATTTTCTAAAGCTCACTTCGTTCACTAAGAAAATCTATGGCAAAACAAATTCTTTCCGGAGAAGCTGCACGCAAGGCACTCCGAAACGGTGTCGATAAAGTTGCGAATGCGGTCAAGATCACCATCGGCCCGCGCGGACGCAATGTTGTGCTCGATAAAGGATATGGCGCGCCGACGATCACGAATGACGGCGTTTCGATAGCCAAAGAGATCTCGCTTCCCGACAAGATGGAAAATATGGGCGCGGAGATCGTGAAAGAGATCGCTTCGAAGACCGATGAGATCGCCGGCGACGGAACAACAACCGCAGTCATTTTGGCGCAGGCGCTCATTAAAGATGGTATGAGTGTAATCGCAATGGGTGCAAATCCGATGGGTGTGCGCCGTGGCATGGAGGCCGCACTCAATGATGCCGTCGAGGAACTTAAGGATATGGCGAAGGAAATCAAGACTGATGCAGAGATCGAGCAAGTGGCGACAATCGCCGTGGAATCTCCGGAGTTCGGCAAAAAGATCGCCGAGACCATTAAGAAAGTCGGTAAGGACGGCGTCGTTACCGTCGAGGAGTCGCAGTCATTTGGCATCGAAGCGGAGATCGTCGAGGGAACAGAATTCGACAAGGGCTACGTTTCTCCGTACATGATCACGAATCCCGAGCGGATGGAGGCTGTCTATAAAGATGCCTATATTCTCCTCACCGACAAAAAAGTTTCCAACATCCAGGATATTCTTCCGCTTCTCGAAAAAATGGCATCGACCGGACATAAAGAGCTCGTGATCGTTGCCGACGACGTCGAAGGCGAAGCGTTGACGACATTCGTCGTGAATAAGCTCCGTGGCGGTTTCTCGACGCTTGCGGTCAAGGCGCCGGGCTATGGCGACCGCAAGAAAGAGATGTTGGCCGACATCGCGGTAGTGACCGGCGGCACCGTTATCTCCGACGATCTCGGTATCAAATTTGAAAATGTCACCATGGAAATGCTTGGCCGTGCCGGACGCGTCATTTCCACCAAAGACAAAACGACCATTGTCGACGGAAAGGGGAAGAAAGCAAAAGTCGAGGAGCGCGTGAAGGAGATCAAGGCGCAGCTCGCGAACACCGATTCGAAATACGACAAAGAAAAACTTGAAGAGCGCGCTGCGAAACTTTCCGGCGGTGTGGCAATACTCAAGGTCGGCGCAGCGACGGAGACCGAAATGAAATATCTGAAACTGAAGATCGAAGACGCGGTGAAAGCGACGAAGGCGGCTATCGCCGAAGGTATCGTTCCAGGCGGCGGATCAACCTTGGTTCGTGTCTCCGATTTACTTAGAGACAAAATTAATATAAAAAGAGAAGCCTCAAAGAAAGGACCTTTTGATAAAACGAGTAACGAATTTCTGATTGGCTATGGCACCGTGATCCAGTCGCTTATTGCGCCGTTTAAGCAGATTGTTGAAAATGCAGGGCGCGACGATGCAGCGGTTTTGATTAAGGCGACCATAGAGGGAAAGCAAAATGGAAAGAAAAATGCTGGTTACGACGCAGCGAAAGATACGATGGTAGACGATATGCTGAAAGCTGGCATTGTTGACCCAGTCAAAGTGACGCGTGCAGGGCTCCAACACGCAGTTTCCGCGGCGGCGATGCTCCTCACGACCGAAGTGGCGATCGCGGATATTCCCGAGAAGAATCCCTCGACAGGGGGAGGGCAGGGGGGAGGAATGGGCGGAGGTATGGGTGATATGGATTACTGATGCAGTAAGTAGGTAGTAGGGAGTAGTGGGTAGGAAATACAGAATTACATAAGTTTACATAAGACCGTCCCATGGTAATCCATAGGACGGTCTTATGTATTTGTGTAAGTTTTTCCTGTTGGCATCCAACCAATTGACAAAAAGACAAATGCGGTACATGCTGAACACAGCGTTCAGTCGTTTCGGGCGCACATCGTAAACCGAATATCTGGAAAGGAAAAAAATGAGGCAACGTTGCTCCAAAGAAGTTCCGTTCGACGATGATGACGGCTTGGTCGCATCATCGCTTGATCAGTCACGCCGCGACGATCCCTACGAAGATGGCGGGGACGAAGCGCATCGGCAGATGCTGCGTTCTCTCAACCATCCGCGTGTCGGCGATCCGGCACCGGTCGACAGGGTCATTTCCACCATCGGCCTCTACGGCCGCAGGAGATAACTTCGACCAAACCGGGCTTGTGTAAGCCGCGCACCTCGCGCGGCTTTTACTGGTGTGAGCCAGAATGCCCCGGGCGTAAGCCAGGGGGGGATGAATGGCCACAGTAATAAGTGCGCGCGGTGGCGTGCTCCTATTCCAGAAAAACATCCCCGGTGCCGCCCGCGAAATGCCCCGCCCATAAGGGCTGGGATAGACGGGTGGTATGTTTTACTTTGCAGAAAAAAAGATTTTCTTACCCCGAAAAAGGAGATATAATTCATATCAGCTATTGGCTCATTAGCAACTAATTTTTTATCATGCCTCAATTGAATTTAAATCTCCCCCCCATCACTCCGAAGAAGGCCGTCGTCATCCTCGGTGTTCTGGCGGTTATTATCGTTTTTTCATTCGGTGCTATGAACGATCGCGGCGGACGTCAGCTCCTCGATCTTTCCGGCGGAGATGTTGGTTCGTATGGAGTTACAACGCCTGGCATGGCGCCCCAGTATGATTACGCGCAAGAGAATTATGGAAAAGGAATAGCCTATCGCGGCGAGATGGGCGTGGCGGAATCTTCCATCGCACCGATGCCGCCCTTCCCCGGCCCCGATAGTGCTCCTGCGGGAGAGGAAAAGATCATCAAAAGCGCGACACTCTCCCTCCTCGTGGAGAATGTCGACGGTGCGGCGGCGAAGATCAATCTCGTTCGTACGCGTTTTAACGGGCAGATCGGCAATTCGACCTTCAGCGAATTTACGTCCGGGTCGCGCGAGGGGGAGATCACCATTTGGGTCCCCTCCGTTTCTTTTGATGAGGCGCTTACGGAAATAAAGAAACTTGCTCTCCGCGTGGAGAATGAGACCGTTGCCGTTTCCGACGTTTCTGCGCAGTTTGTCGACCTCGACGCACGCCTGAAAAATCTTCGTGCGACCGAATTGCAATATGTGGAGATCATGAAACGCTCCGGCAAACTGTCCGAGGTGCTTGAGGTTACGCGAGAGTTAAGCAATACGCGCGCGCAGATCGAGCAGCTGGAAGGACAGCGCAATTATCTCTCACGCCAGGTCGCGCTTTCATCCATTCATGTCTCTCTTTCTCAAGAGGCCAGTCCCGGCGATCTCACGAATGAATGGCGCCCGCTTGCCGTGATCAAGGCGGCGGCAAAGGAAACGTTGAGCGGCTTCACCGACTTCATCGATGGCCTCCTTGTTTTCCTCATCGCACTTCCTCTACTTCTCCTCAAACTCGCATTCCTCGCTCTTGTCGTCTGGGTGTTATGGCGTATCGGGCGCGCGGCGTATAACCGCATCAATGGCGGGCTTGCACCATAGTGAATTTTCATTTGCCGTAGCGCATTTCATAGTCCGGAGACTGAGCGGGTGTTTTGCTGGCGATGTTTTTAAAAAATGCCTCGCTTTTGGGCGAGGTATTTTGCAAGAAGTTTCTCAAAAAATGAAGCACCGCTTGTGGCGGCGCTTCGCCGCTATGCTTTCCTACCCTCTTTGAAGTGGAAACGGTACAAAGTTCGGTAGCCGATAGCGACGACACCAAGTACAATCGGGGGGAAAATGAGCGCCCATTCTAGGGGATATCCCCTCACAAGTTCGGTGACTGGTCCAGCGAAGAGTACTCCGGAAATGCAACAGAAGGTCTCACCGGTGGACACGATGTTTCGTTTAGTTGCTGCGTACCACGCGATCATCGCAAGCGTGAGTATTACACCATGCATGACGCCTCGTATTGCGATGGCCGCCAGTCCGCGACTTGCTTTTTCAATGTCGGCAGGATCAGGGTGACCGAGTAGGAACGTGGACAGCACAAATGAAACAACCATGCTGACCAAAAAGAATCCCAGGTATTTTGATTTCATGTCGCCTCCGTTGAGAAAAGAAAAGGTTCCGGAAATAAATTTAGCACAATCATATGTCATTGTCAATATTTCATGCGTATTTCATAACCTTCCTGCGGGTCCCAGTATTTTCCTTTGCTTTGCCGAGGAATCGGGGTATAATAAGCAGTGCCTTTACCAACCTTTTAGAGATTAATTTTTCATCATGAATTCATTTGCTATTGTCATTTTTGCTGTCGTCGCTCTTGCCATACTCTGGGCAGTCGGGCTCTACAATAATTTCGTCAAACTCATCGCGCGGAGCGAGGAGGCGTGGGCGGATATCGAGGTGCAGCTGAAGCGCCGCTACGACCTCATCCCGAACCTCGTCGAAACAGTGAAGGGATATGCTGCGCATGAACAAGGAACATTGGATAAGGTTGTCCAAGCGCGCAATGCCGCAATGAAAGGCGGTTCAATGGCTGAGCGTGCAGAGGAAGAGAATATGCTTACCGGTGCGCTCAAATCCATCTTTGCGTTGTCGGAGGCATACCCCGATCTCAAGGCGAACCAGAATTTTGCCAAGCTGCAGGACGAACTCGCTGACACGGAAAATAAGGTCCAGGCCGCCCGACGCTTCTATAACGGAAACGTCCGCGATCTGAATATCTCCGTCGACACATTTCCGTCGAATATGATTGCGAATATCTTCAAATTCATGAAAAAAGAATATTTCGATCTTCCCGACGGAGATGCCGCACAGGAGCCCGTTCAGGTTAAATTCTAAAAATCAGTAAGTAGTACGCAGTAGTCAGTAGGCAGGCAAGGCCGCTCAATCATGGTTTCCGCCATTTTCCTACTGCCTACCTCCTACCTGCTGGCTACTAACTACTGACTTATGGCAACGCTTTATACACATCAATCGACGAATGTCACCAAAACGTGGATATTTCTCATGGGCTTTTTTCTGTTTGTCATCGCGGTTGGTTTCGTATTTTCGCAGGCGTATGGTAACCCGACCTTTCTCTATATTGCCGTTGCACTCAGTATCCTCATGAATGTCGGCAGCTACTGGTATTCCGATAAGCTCGTGCTTTCGATGGTCCACGCAAAACCGGTCACGCGCTCGGAAAACCCCGAACTCTGGAATATCGTCGAGAATCTTTCGATCACTGCGGGACTTCCGATGCCCAAGCTCTATATCGTCAATGACCCGTCACCGAACGCTTTTGCTACGGGGCGCGATAAGGAGCATGCGGCGATCGCGGTCCACACCGGACTTCTTTCGCTATTGAATAAAAGCGAGCTTGAGGGCGTGCTTGCGCACGAGCTTTCTCACGTCGGAAATCGCGATACGCTCATTTCAACGGTGGTCATCGTGCTTGTGGGCTTCATCACGATCCTCTCCGATTTCTTTTTGCGGACCGGACATCGGTTCGGCGGAGGAGGGCGGGACAACAAGGTGCAGGGAATATTTATCATCGCCGGTTTTGTGCTTGCGCTTTTGGCGCCGATCATCGCGACCTTGATCAGACTTGCGATCACGCGGAAGCGGGAATTTTTAGCCGATGCATCGGGTGCGCTCTTGACGCGTTACCCCGAAGGACTTGCCTCCGCGCTTGAGAAGATCTCCGCCGCGCCGGTGAATTCAACCACAGCAAATCATGCGATGGCGCATCTCTACATCGCGAACCCTTTCGGAAGAGACGGCACCATCACCAAACTCTTCATGACGCATCCGCCGATCAAAGAACGCATCGCCAACCTTCGGCAGATGGATGTCGCTCAATAAGATCGATACAAATACCTAAGACCGTCCCCGTAGTAAGCGATGCGCTACTACGGGGCAGGCTTCTGGGCTATCTCGTGAGGCGACCTTGGTATTTCGGTCTTATGTATTTCTGCCCTATACAGAGCCGTCCATGGCTTTTTTCATCATGAGTATATCGTGAACCTTATTGACAGAGTAGCACATGGTGTGCTATGCTTTTTCCAGCAATACGAATGAGGTTTTTGGTTTTTCCATTGCCTTTCATTTTTTGATTTTTCAAAGGAGCCGTCACAAATGGAATCGATCAGTAAGAAAAAAAACCCCGAGCTGCTCGCTACACGCATCCCTCCGGGATCGCGCGGACTTTTCACCGAGGAGCCGTTCAAGGTTCTCCCGGGGAACAAGATTTACGAGGAACCCTTCGACCCCCTGGAGGACGACAGCGTTGCTTTGGTCGCCATGGAGCTTGGTCTGATCGGGAAGGACCCGGTAGAGATCCTGATCGCGGCAGAAGAGAATGATCTCGAAGCTGTTCTGAGTGGACTCGAGATCGTGGGTGAGCCCGGCGGCTCGTTGGCCTCGCTGTCGAGCGACAAAGAGGCGGATGCGCTGATCGCGAAGTTCTCACAGCCGAGAATGCTGGAAACGGTTCGGAGGTCGCGTCCCGTGCTGTACAAGGTCGAACCCCCGAAGCCAGCCACTGGCTGCGTTGCTCCGATTTGTTACGATCGTGAAGCGCACAAGCACGTGCTCGGGCGAGAGGCCAAAGTGGTCGTGCGCAAGCACCACCACTACGTCGTGCCGAACGCCGCCTGAAACATTCCGGATTGAAACGCACCCGAAGTTTGGGTGCGTTTTTTTTGTCTCGTCTTCTTAGACTAAAGGCGTTCTCTGTTTGTTATTCAGTTGGTATACTTTGAAAATGACCCCGTATGAGACTCCAGTTTGATTATGTTCTGCATCCGTACCTCATGGGAACAAACAAATGGTATAATGGACATATCTGCAACATTTAAAAAAGATTGAGCGAACATAATCACGGATTAAATCTTTTGACTCGATCATCATAGATAATGCAAAGCCGGGTGTCTAAAAAGATTACGCGATTTTCTTTATAAAATAGGTCGAAAGATTAATCAAACTGAGACCCTACTATGTCGAGAGAGGGAGAAGAGCAAGTGTCTGCATTTGCTCTTCAACCGAGCGACGACGTGGACAAGTTTTAACTTACTACGGGGATGAAACAACTTATCGAGCATGTGAAGAAAAGCATTTACGGACCCGAATATTATCGTGAACTCGAGATGCGCCCGTTTTCTTTTTCGCTGAAATATTATTCGGCGCTCGCCCTTTTTGTTGCACTTCTGCTCACGATCGTTTCGTCGATCCCACTGGTGCCCGAGGTGAGCCGTGCCGTGCGTGAATTTCCCGAAAAATTCTTTGCTTATTATCCTGATCAGCTGGAAGTGAAGATCGAAAAGGGAATAGTCACCTCAAACGTTTCTGAACCGTATGTCCTTCCCGATCCTGCGGCCGCCGGACAGGCGACGGGTGAACAAGGGGCGTTTTTGATCATCGATACAAAAACACCGTTCTCACTGGAGCAATTTCGTGCATACAAGACGCTCACGTGGCTCGGAGAAAAACAGATAGCAATGGATGACGGTGGCGGTGGAGTGCGCATCGTTCCGTTCACGGAAAATACCACTCTGACTATAAATGAAGGGACGATCAGGGGTTTTGAGCAAAGGCTCCGGCCATTCTATAAATTCATCGCGGCATTGGTCGTTGGGGTGATCTTTCTCGGACTGCTTATCGGATTTTGTTTCAATTTCGTTTATTTGTTCTTTGGCGCGCTCCTTATTTTCCTTCTCGGCCGTTTGATGAAGCGGCACTGGTCATACGGAACTTGCTACCGCATTGGTCTCCATGCGATAACACTGCCGTTCCTCATCTTTGTCGTTTTCTCACTGTTCTCTTTTCCGCCGCTCGATCTCCCGTTTCTTTATACGTTGATCATGCTCGGGGTTGTCTTTGTGAATTTCAAGGATGTGGCGCCCTCGCCTCCAGTCCCTGAAACGTAATTTGCGCTGAATGATGGACTCATATAGTATGGCGGAAAGGAGCACACTGGAGAAAACACATGATGAATATCGTAGCATATATTGACCATACTTTGCTCAAGCCCGAAGCAACGCCTGCGCAGATCACGCAACTATGCAAAGAAGCGGCGCAATACGGATTTGCCAGCGTCTGCGTCAATCCTTCATATGTTCCGCTTGCCAGGGAATTGCTCAGGGGGAGTTCGGTGAAGGTTTGCACCGTCATCGGCTATCCACTTGGTGCAACATCGACCGCGGCGAAGCTCGCAGAAATGAAGTTTGCGCTCACGGACGGCGCCGAAGAACTCGACATGGTTATTCATATTGGCCGTCTCAAGTCGGGTGAACCTGGTGATCTGGAGTACGTGCAGCAAGAAATTTTCGAATTGGCACTGCGCGCGCATGCGGGTGGCGCGATCCTCAAGGTCATCATCGAGACCGGACTGTTGACTGATGATGAGAAGCGGACGGCGTGCCGACTTGCGAAGGATGCCAGAGCCGATTTCGTGAAAACGACCACGGGATTCTCTTACACGGGTACGACTGTTCAGGGGGCGACACCCGCAGTTGTCATGCTGATGCGCGCAGCCGTCGGCCCAGATATGGGTATCAAGGCGACTGGGGGTGTCAGTGATTATACGTCCGCAGTTGCAATGATTAAAGCTGGTGCCACGCGCCTCGGCGCGTCGAGAAGCATTGCGCTCGTGAATGGGGCGCCGAAAGAAAAAGAAAACAACTGAGCCGTATAAGCGAGGCCGTCCGTGAGACGGCTTTTTTCATCAGCTAAAATTCGAGTTAAAGGAAAATCGGCTTAATGGTAAATTTGTGAGGCTAGACAGATACTCCAAGCAATGACGTGATGAGTTTTAACTTCCGAGCGCGCGGAAGTCCGGAATGAACGCCGATCGCCATTTTCACTTTTTTGGTTTAAAGGAAGAATCGTCAGGCTGAATCAGTCTTCT
>Ga0209541_10010137_pt1 | contig 15085 bp, 17 predicted proteins | sample RifCSPlowO2_01_FD_184027 | JGI IMG/M metagenome (GOLD analysis project Ga0209541, IMG submission 184027) | Groundwater microbial communities from Rifle, Colorado - Rifle CSP2_plank lowO2_0.1 (SPAdes) (version 2) | ecosystem: Environmental > Aquatic > Deep subsurface > Groundwater | place...
ATTAGGAGCTAATTTCGAAAAGCTTTTAGATAAGAATTTCTTTAGTAAATCCATTGTTCATCACCTCTTTTAGTTCTAAAGAACTATTAGAGGTGAGTTTATTTAAAAGTTACTTTCGGAGGTTCAGAAAGCTTAGTAATCTTTTTAAACTTCATTAATCCATTAATTCTATGTTTATTGAAGATGATGATTTTGAAGAGTTTGGAGAAGATTTCAATTTTGAGGAATTAATAGAAGAAAAACCAAAAAAACAAAAATTACCTGCAGTAGCATCTTAAAATGGCAATTTTAACAATAAAGGAAATCTTCGATTTAATTATTATGACTCTGGCTTTAGGATACATTTTCTCAGGCTACATTCCCCAGCCAAAAACAGCTTATAGAATCTTAAGACCTTCATTTAATTTTCAAGCCTTAAAATATTCGATGCTGATCGCAGCCCCAGCAGTTGTTTTTCATGAGCTAGCCCACAAATTTACAGCAATTGCCTTTGGAATTCCAGCAACATTCAAAATGTTTCCATTTGGTTTACTATTAGGTATTGTATTAAAATTATTAAACTCTCCATTTTTAATAATCGCCCCAGGCTATGTTTCACTACCCTCAACCATCAACTCAACAATTACAAGAATAACAGCCTTAGCAGGCCCATTAACAAATTTACTGATTTTCATAATTGCATTTATAGTTCTTAAAAAAGCAAAATTATCAAACAAAGCATTTATCCTATGGTCTTTAACAAAACAAATTAATTTAATTTTGTTTATCTTCAATATGCTCCCAATATCCCCATTAGATGGCTCAAAAGTATTTTTTGGTTAAAACCTATAGTAATAATCGCTAACTTTTCCGTAAAATCTTCAGAAATTTAAGTAAATTTAACAAATTTTTACAAAAATATTGGAGGATTTTCAATTTTTTAAGTATTATTTCCAGTTTTAGGGTAGCAGGTTTAATTAAACAGCATCGCTTTATAACAAGATAAATAAGTTTAAATAGAAGTTATACTTGTATAACTTAATGGAAAGAATAAAAATGAATATTAAAAGATGGGGGCATTCATTCGGGGTTATAATCCCAATGAGATTAATCAAGAAAGAAAGAATAAAAGATGGTTCTGAGATAGAGGTTATTATACAACCAAAACAAAAAACAAAAGTAAAGGATATATTTGGCATTCTAAAAATAAAACAAGATACCTCCAAGTTAATGAAAGATGTAGACAAAGAATTATGGCCGGAGGAAGATTAGATTGGAATATTTTTTTGATTCTTATGCTATTATAGAGATAATAAATGGCAAGGGTTCTTATTCTGGATTCAAAGATACAACAGTTATCACTACAGTAATGAATCTTGCAGAGGTTTATTATGCTCTGTTAAGATCCAATGGAAAAGAAGAAGCAAATAAAATAATCAAAACAATTGATCCAACATTTATTAAGATAACTAAAGAGATTGCAATCAAATCTTCAAATTTCAGATTCAAAAATAAAAAATTAAAAATGTCATATGTTGATTGTATTGGTTACACCCTAAGTCTTAAAAACAATTTAAAGTTTCTCACAGGGGATGAAGCATTCAAAGATTTAAAAAATGTAGAGTTCATTAAATAATTCGTAAAGTATTTTTTGGTTAAACTATTTCTTCAAGCTTTTTTACAACAACCAACAAACATCCCCTGTCAGATCCATCACCAGAATTTCTTCTTCCAATAACATACGCAGAATACATTGGATGAGTTAAATCCTCATGATAAGCAGGATCATTAAAAGTTAAGTCTGTTCTTTGATGTAATTCACCAAACAATTGCCTGGCATCCCCTACAAGTTGCCCATCATAATCCCCCACAAGAACTAATCTCCCTGGAGATATAGGATAAGTATTTCTATTTCCCGCTATCTCAATTCTAACCCTCTTGAAACCATTGCAGTTCATTAGACTTCCAGCTATTCTATGAAATTCTTTAGAATCAATTCCTTCTGAAACTAACAAATTTACAAATAGACCACCAAGATCTCTTCCAATTATTACTTCATGATTTATCCCAAAATACATAGGTTATACAAAAGAATACACAATATAAAAATCTTTCTCTACTACTATTATCTTCTCTTTTTCTTCTTAATTAATTTTTTTGATTTCTTTTTTATAATATTTTTAACTTTTTTTAAGCCTTTTTTAGCTAATCTTTCCTGCTCTTTCATCAATTCTAATTTATCTTTCTTCAACTCTTCCTCTATTTTTTTTATTTGTTCTTTTAATTTTACTATTCTTGGTATATTGCTTTCCTGCACTGTTAATTTTCCGCACTCAGGGCATTTGAAATCATTCTCTAATGCATCCTCACTGCTGATTCTTGCACACTCATCAGGGCAAACAAAGTAATTTACCTTTTCCTCTATTTTCAATTGACTCTTAAATTCAGTTAATTTCCTTTGATTAACATCTTGTTTCAAATTAAAAGCATTTTTTTCATTAAGGTTCCAAAAATAAAAATACCATCCCTTTTTCTTGTCTTTTCTCTTGATATTAAATACTAGTCCGTGTGCACTTAAACTATAAAGTAAACTTCTCACCTGGTTAACAGTTAATTTCATTCTCTCAGCTATCTTAAGTTCATTTACATTCTTTTTGCCCCTTAATAATCCAACTAAAGGAATAGCATCTTTTCTAGCTACTTCAGCGATTAACTCACTTAATTCTTCATCAGAAAGTTTAACAATCATCTAATAAATTATTACCTAAGAGTATAAAAACCTTACTAAATCACGAAAATAACTACTCATGAATACATAAAAATCTTTATATAAAACCTTTCTACAAGTTATACATGCTTAACTTCTTCAAAAAAAAAGAGAATACCCGTAGGTTCCCTGAAATGCCTAGTTCTAATAATAGTTTTCCACAGTTCCCAACACAAAAGATTGATCTACAAATGGAAGATAAAGAAGCTGTTTCATTCCCTACATTCCCAGAACTAAAAGATACTTTTATAGAAAAACCAGAAGAATTTCCTACTTACAAGCCGGCATTTCCTTCCCAAGAACATATAAAACTTAATATCCCAGAAGAAAAACCACTAATACATCCAAAAGAAGAATTAGAAATCCCAATAAGAAAACCTATTTTTAAGCCTACAATCGCAGAAAACATTGAAGAAAAACCAATATTTAAACCAAAAGAACTAACAAGGCCAACTAACAAGGAAGATTCAATTTTTGTAAAGGTAGAAAAATACGAAGAAGCCAGAAGCATTATAGAAGATATACAAGAACGATTAGAAGAAACACAAAGATTAATAGAAGACTTGGCAAAAACAAAAGAAGATGAAGAATTGCAGCTAAAATCCTACCAGGAAACAGTCAATTCAATAAAATTAAAATTAATAGAAATAGAAAGAACCTTGTTTTCAGAATAAAAATGACACAGCAAATATTTAGAAAAATAAATTATCCATTGCATCTAAAGAAAAGCATACTTTCATTAGCATTAGAAACAGCACATTTAAATTCAAACATAAAAACTTTGATTCTTGATAGAGATATAAAATTAAAGAATTATTTAAAAATTAGGGAAAATCTAGAGGTTATTAACAGCTCAATGAAAAAATTAAGGTCTTCTCACTTTACAGAAATAAACGAAGAATTAGCCAAAAAAACCAATTTAAAGAATAAATTAGGCTATAAACAAAAGAATAAAGATTATTACAGTTTAGATACTAGTTTAATAAGAGAAATAAACTCTATTAAGGAAAAACTGTCTAAATTATAGGTATTTTAGCTTTCAAAAACTATATAAATAACCCCTATATTCTTATATAAATGGAGATTTCAAAATCATTCCTTATAAACAGGTTTCAGCAGCAGCCTGACAAATACTGGCAAGTTGATCTTTTTGAAGAAAAAGGATTTACAAGAAATCAATGTAAAAAATGCAATAAATTTTTCTGGTCTTTGGACCAAAACAAGCAAATCTGCTCAGATTCTTCATGCACCCCTTATTCTTTTTTAAATAATCCAATAACAAAGAAAAAGCTTGATTATGTAAAAATGTGGAAAACATTCGAAAGCTTTTTCAAAAAGAATGGTCACACATCAATAGCACGTTATCCAGTAATAGATCGTGTTCGCCATGATCTTTATTTTACAATTGCTTCTATCCAGGATTTTCAAAGAATTGACAAGTCAGGAAACATGTTCTTTGTTTACCCGTTTAATCCATTAATTGTCCCTCAGATGTGCCTCAGATTCGGCGATATTCAATCTGTTGGAGTCTCAGGCAGACATTTAACTTCCTTCTGTATGTCTGGTCAGCACGCTTTTAATATTAAAAATAAAGGATATTTCAAGAACGAATGTATTAAATATAACTTTGAATTCCTGACAAAAGAACTAGGCATTCCAGATGAAGAACTGATGTATATTGAAGATATATGGCACATGCCGGATTTCTCAGCATTTGGCCCATGCTTAGAAACATTCTCAAGAGGATGTGAATTAGTTAATTCTGTTTTCATGCAGTTCCAGGCAACAGGTGAAACAAATTTCAAAGAGCTTCCATTAAAAGTAATAGATGTAGGTTGGGGTCACGAAAGATTAACATGGTTCTCAAATGGCACGCCAACAATTTACGAATCAACATTTGGTCCAATTGTTAATGAGCTAAAGAAAAAAGCGGGAATAAAAATTAATGACGAACTGCTTGCAGAAATCACATCCGGCGTATCTCAAGTTAATTTCGATAAAGAAGGAAAGAATTTAGAGAAAATCTATCAAAAGTTGAACATTTCTAACAACATTTTAAACAAACAGCTTTATCCATTGCAGGCAGTCTACTCAATCTGCGATCACTTAAGAACAATACTATTCGCTGTATCAGACGGCGGAATCCCTTCAAATGTCGGCGGCGGTTATAATTTAAGAGTATTATTAAGAAGGCTTTTTAATTTTGAAGACAAATACAAATTTAATTTTGATCTGATGAAGATTGTCGAAGCTCACGCAAAATTCCTAAAGCCAATATACCCAGAATTAAAAGAATCCTTGAACACAATAACAAAGGTATTAGATATAGAAAGATCAAGATTTAATTCAACAAAAGAAGCTTCTAAAAAACTAATTGAAAGAATGGTAGCAAAAAAAGAATCATTTTCAACAGAAAAATTAATTACTTTATATGAGTCTCAAGGAATACAGCCAGAATATATCCAGCAGTTTAAAGACATAAAAATACCAGATGATTTCTATGATCAGATAACCTCAAAGCACGTTTCAGCAGTAAACCCAATAAAACAGAAAAAAGATGATATTTATTTTAAAATCCAACCAACAAAACTAGATTATTACGATGTTCCATCTGTGTTTGAATTCGACGCAAACGCAATAAAAATAGTAAACAAATATATTATTCTAGACAAAACATTATTCTATCCAGGTGGCGGTGGACAAGAGCAGGATCTAGGAAAAATTGGGGATTCAAATGTTATTTCTGTTGAGAAAAGAGGCGACGTTATAATGCATCTAGTTGATAATGTAACATTTAATGAAGGAGAAACAGTTCACTGTTTAGTTGACAAGGAAAGGAGAATGCAGTTAATGCAGCACCACACAGGCACACATATAATAAATGCTGCTACACAAAAAGTTTTAGGATCTCATATAAACCAAGCTGGAACTCATAAATCAGTTGAAAAAGCCCATCTTGATGTTACACATTTCCAGAATATTACAAATGAAGAAGTAAAACAAATTGAAGAATTCGCAAATGATGTAATAAAAAGAGGGATAAAAACAAGAACCAATATTTATCCAAGAGATGTTGCTGAAAAAAGATTCGGCTTAAAGATTTATCAGGGCGGGGCAATAGAAGGGAAAAAAATAAGAATTGTTGAAATTCCTAAAATTGATGTTGAAGCATGCGCAGGCACTCACTTATCATCTACAAAAGAAGTTAGAGCAATAAAAATTTTAAAAACTTCAAAGATCCAAGATGGAATAATAAGAATAGAATTTGTAGCAGGCCAAAAAGCTATTGATGAAATAAATAAGGAAAAAGAATTATTAAAGAGATTATCTCTAAAATTAAAAGTATCTCTAGAAGAAATTCCTGCAAGAGTTAATGAATTATTTGAAATATGGAAAGATGTAAATAAAGGAAAACCATTTACACAATTTAAATCAAAAATAAAAACAAAGGGAACAGATAGAGAAATAATAAATTTGTCCGCATCTTACCTTAAGACACAGCCAGAGCATTTGGAAAAAACAATAGACAGGTTTTTGAAAGAGATAGAAGAAAAGAAGAATTAATCTCCACCCAGTTCAATTTTTTTATCACCTATCTCTATATAGCTACCTTCATTAAAATTCGTTATCTGATAACCCACAACATTTCCATTTTGATCTTTAATTTCATATTTCCACCCAGATCTGGCAGCATCAAGATCTTTAGTTCCCATTCTGTAACCTAATTTTCTGAAGTCTGGCAATTTAAAACTATTAAAGCTTGCTATTATTTTTCTTTCATCATAAGACAAACTATCTAATTCTAAAGGTAGATATGAAGCTTTTCCTTTTATTAAATCCAAATGCATCCATCTTTTTTTATCTTGTTCATAAACAAAACCATATCTCTGTCCTTTTTGCGTAACAAATCCACCGCCATCTTCTGATCGATATACTGTATATTCCTTTGAGCCTATTGACTGGGTATAGACAACTTCAATAGGCGACTCTTCTTTAAATTTAACATTTACATAATCGATTTGGTCGCTTAACCTCCTGTTCACTACGTTCATTGAAGGAGGTTTTATTTCTGACGGCATTATATTGATTAATCTTCTTTCTTCTAGTTCATAACCTTTCAAAATGCTTATGACCTGTTTTGTTTCAGGACCCGGTATTATCGCACCAAGATTACCATCTGCCCCTAAAGTCTTAAACACGCTACCAGAAGTCTGAATAAGAGCTGTATTAGTAATCTCATCAAGTATTATTATTTTACCTTGATGTGGTCCATCGGTAGCTATAAAAAATTTCATTTTTAATTTGTCTAATACCTCTTTGTCACTTTTTGCTACTTCTAATTGACTAACGCTACCAATACTGTTCAGTAGTTTACTTTTTTGTTCTGAAGCTTCTTTTTGTAAGTTTTCAAGCTCTTTCTTCAACTTTTCAATATTCGCATTGATATCACTAAATTTACTATCTGTAAATTCTTTTAAATTTTCACTTATTATAACCTTAAGAGGCTTTTTACTACCATAACCTTCAACTGGAAAGTCTACCGTATTATCTCCGTTATACCCAATTTTCACACCGTTAGGAGCGTCTATTACTTGCAACTCAACAGTTCCACCCTCCCCCCCACCCACCTTAACAACGGCCAAAGAACCTAATGGAGTTTTAATATTATCAACTACACTATACAGGGATTTGGAAGACAAGCTTTCTAATTGGTTATTTGTGTCAATAAAAAAAAGATTCTTAGTTTCACTTAAGATATAGACAAAGTGATCATTTTGCTCCCATTTATCCTTATATTTTTCTAATAGGTCTATCAAAACAAGTTGATTATCCTTTCTTTCTGATTCTTCCTTCCCAGATCCTTCACCATATTTAATATAAGCAAGGTTCGTATAACTCATCTTTATCTGGATTCCCCCACCTAAAATGGGCTCTAAACTAGTAAGAGTTACGCTATTAAACTTAGGAATAACAATTTGTTTTTTACCATTCCTTTTTTCTTTCAAATTAACAACAAAGCTATCTTTCGTATTTACAATAGAATCTATAAGTCCTAATACTTCTTTGTCAATTTTTACATAATTTGGTGCATCTTTTGACTTTTCATCAGTAAGAGTAGAGCTAAAAGCTCCTTGGACATATTTATAACCCTCAGGAACTTTTACTTCTTCATCACCCATCTTTATTTCAAAGGTTTTCTTGCTTCCTTCTTGGGAAAAAACAAAACTACTCAACATTAAAACTAACGCTAGAACTACAAACACTATAATCAACCTCTTTTCCATAAAAATAAAAAGATTTTAAAGTTTATAAAGATTTAGTCTCCATTGGCTAAATCACGATACATTTCTTCAACATTTCGATATTGTCTATTTCCCCTTAATTGTTCTTCACGATCTACAAGCCTACCATAACTAATTCGAGGTGTATTCATTATCTCCCTCATTGCCCTCTCTTGGGGGGTCAAATTCACTTTTCTTTCCAGAACAATAGTTTCTCGGTCTACACCTCTCTGCAAATTATCTACCCTGTTCCGGTCACCAGTTCTTCCATAAGTCTTCCAAGTAAGGTTTACACCTTTACCATTGTTTCCCATTTCATTCCTCCCTCTTCTAGCTATTAATTGTTAAAGCCCAAATCACCAAACAAAAAAAAGTTTAATGCTTAGGCATTAATTAATGAATAAGATAACTAGAAGAATAACTAAATACACAAAATTCAACTTCCCTTCTGTGCACCTAGTTTCCATAACAAGATTATCTAAAGGCCTTATTTAAAGATTTTGTATAGTATTAGGGATGTAGTATTTAGGGACTTATTATCTCGATTTGGGCAAAAGATTGGCATTTGATAAAGTGCATTAGTTCATAACCTTTAGCACCCCCTTTAAATTGAGCTTAAAAACCTATAATGTCCAAAAATAGTGTTAGGAGGTCTATAATCTAGGTTTAATGCATTTTTAGAGCCTGTTTTAATAAGGTTATAAAGCGTATAGCTCTGGTTTATAGTATAGATACCGACAGGTTTATATATAAGATACCACCCTATAATAGTAATAATAATTATAAATGGCAAATCACAAGAGGTAAAACAAAATGAAAACAATCAAAAGTTTAATATCTTTGGTATCAACAGTTGGAAAAGTTGCAGGAACTATCGGATTGGCAGCTAGGCTTTTAATCCCGCCTGCTTACGGAGAAGAAGCTAAAGAAGTTGAACCCGGTTTATGGTATAACCCTAAGGGTAAAGTTGTCGATGTCTATAGAAATGAAGAGGGATATGTAAACCTTCTTAAAAAAAGATTTGCCACACCAGAACAACTAAATCTAGAGACTAGTGGAAAGCTAGGTAGCAGCGAAAAACAAGACGCTACCATGTTCTATGTAGTATCTTTCCGAGAAGGAGTTGTTGAACCATCTTTCTTTTCAAGTCCAAAAAAATATAATACTCACGAAAAAGAAGGGTCTAAGATGTATCATTCTTTAGCTGAAGCTCTTAAATCAAAAGAAATGTCAAGAGAAGTAAAAAAAGACGGCAATTTCGTGGGCGGCGAATGGTGGAACTCCTATATTGTTGCTGTTGATGTAGCTGAGAATGACCAAGTAAAGCTATACAATTGTGATGGAGAATTAATCGCTTATCTACAAGGCGAAAACTTTATCTGGGGAAAGGATAAATATGAATCTCGTAATGAATTGAAGAAAATCTATCTTAAAATAAGCCTTAAACGACAATTGGAAGGGGAAAAATTGAAAAAGGAAGAGCAAGAAGAGAAGCCAAAGCCAAACTTTAAAATTAGTGTCGGGAATGAGTGATTAGCTTACTCTTTCTAATCTTTCGTCTCAATAGATTTTCCATACTTCTTTATTTGTATTTTCCTAACAACCTACAGAAAAGAACGCTCACGTAAAGCTTTTAAAACAAGATTAATCCTATTTTAGATTAAGGATCCGTAGCTCAGCTTGGATAGAGTGCCTGCCTTCTATTTAAAGGAGAAAGCAGGAGGTCGGGGGTTCAAATCCCCTCGGATCCGGTTGTTATTCGTGACCTCCTCCCTGCCATAAATGGTTGTCCTTCGGACAACTTTTTTGCTTCGCAAAAAAGCGGGGCTTCCAGCATCAGTTCTTGGAATCATTGAGATTATTTTTGATGCATATAGTTCCTGTTTCTTCCAGCTTGCTTATTTCTTTTCCTATACTTTCTTTAGTGAAGTTTTCTTTTTAAGAAAAGTTCTAATAGAGGCAGTCTGTCCACAGGCGTATGAGTTCGGGCTTGTCCCATCCCCTATCTAAAGAAAATGTTAAATTGTGGTATTCCGGAAATAGAAGAATCAGCTAAAATTGCTTTACAAAGGATTAATAGCTAAACTTTTTAAAGCCGTTTTCTAACAAATGATTTATGCGCCTGTAGCCAAGTGGTAAGGCAATTGCCTGCAGAGCAATCATGCGGGGGTTCGAATCCCTCCAGGCGCTTACCACTCTAAAAATGGAAGAATACAAAGAAGAGTCTAAAGAAAGTAAAGCAGATTCCACTACAAAAGATGACAAAAATGTTGACGAAACATTAGCTATACTCTATCGAGAATTTAGAAGAATTGAAAAAATTAGAAATAGAAAGAATGGTAATGTTATAGTTATAGAACACAAGGGCATACAAATATTAATTACACAAAGCCTAACACTTGAAAGTTTAGTTAAAAGAGATCAAAGAAGAGAAAATTCTTTGGAAGGTCGGATAAATACAGAAATGATTGAACTGCCTATCCAAGAATCCTACAAAGATAGTGAATACAAAACAAAAGTAATTGAATTTTATCCAAGAGTAGTTGATCAAAAAAGTGGCGCAGAAGTCAGGTATGTTCAATCTTCTCATTTGCCACAAATTCCGGGCGGTAAAGTCTTAGGAATGTATAACCCTTCAACAAATACAATCTACATTGATGATAGTTTACCAGCTTACATAAAAGAATGGGTTTATTATCACGAACAATATCATGCATTACATGGTGCAGGAGAACAGCAAGCAGACAATTATGCAACATCAGTTGTAGGCTACAATCCATTTAACAGATTTAGTCAATATAGTGAAGCAGCGTAAACAGAATTAAAAAAGAAAATTAAAAAACCTAGAATGTTCTAGGTTCTTTCTTTCTGAAGAACAATACCTTAATTAGTAATATTGCTATTACAATCAAGACTATATCAACAATAACCCATATTGCTGTGCTGTTCTTACCAAAGAAGTTACTTCCGGTTGTAACTACTTTATCGCCAGCTTCTACATTAACGCTAGCAGCTTGGCTTGACAATACATTTGTTCCGGATTTAACCTCAACAACAGCTGAGTTTTGTCCGACAGTTGCACTGCTCTTAGCAGCTAAACTAAATACAACTGAAGAGCTTGCACCAGGTTCTAGGGTTACAGTCTTGCTTCCGCCTGTTAAAGCCCAGTCAGCACTAACATCAACTGTAAATGTTGCTCTTTCCTTTCCAGTATTAACAACATTAACACCTAATGTTGCACTTCCGCCTTGCTTAACACTTAGGCTGCTGCTTGACAAACTTAAACTTGCTGAACTTGTCTTGCCATTAGCATCAACTATAGGCTTGACTCCCTTCTCACATGCAGAAGTCAATACAACAACATCATTGTCAGTTAATTTGTTCTGGTCATAGAAAGTTTTGATTTCTATATTGTAAGTTCCAGCAACTAATCCTGCAGGAATTGGAATGTTAAATGCACTTGTATCCCCATCATCTTCATCAAGCTCTATATCAGTTATTACTTGATTGAATTTTAATGTTGGCGCATCAATTTCAATTGCAGCTTGGTCTTCATCAGCCTTACCTATATTAGAATAGCTTACAACCAACTTAGCATTTGTTGCATCGCATCCAACTTTCTCAGGGCTCAAAGTCACTGATTTTATAGCAATTTCATGGCTTTCTCTTTCAACTTCAAATCTTATTAATGCCTTTTCACCATGCTTTGCGCCATGCTCATCTCTTCCAGTTAATGTTATCAAAACATCATAATTACCATCATCTGTATCTTCATCAATGTCAAATTCAAAGGTTCCAGATTCTTTGTCATCAGCGCCTATATCATCTAAATCCTCATCTTCATCAAGGTCTAATTCGCTGTCCTTGCTTTCAATTCTGAATTCAACGTTTTCTATATCAACATTATCATTGTCATTATAATCATTTTCAACATCAAATTCTATTCTCACAGTATCGCCAGGTTTAGTATTTTCAACCTTGTCATTGTCTTCATCAGCTGTCTGTGATTTTCCCCTTACTTTCCATCTTACAGAGTCAACAACTAATCTGTTCTTTCTCTGCATGTTCAGATCAACGCTTCCAGAATCAGCAACACTGCCATTTACATCTAACCCTTGTATTGTTAAAGTAGCTGTCTTAAATGCTGAAGCCACTAAATTAGAACTAACAGCGTCTAAATTCTTAGGCATTCTTGATTGTATATTTATTTGTGTAACTTGTCCAGGAGCTAAAGATAATCCTGTTGGAACAGATTCAACCTTAACAGTATTTGTATTCAGATCAGTTGCACTAAAGCCGCTTGCAGCAGTAACAGCTGAAACTCTGAAATTTGTTATTGTGCTTGTTCCATTATTAGTAACAGTTAAAGAACCAGTTAAATTAATGTCCTTTCTGCTTTCAGTATCTGAATTTGGATTGCTTGTTTCTGCATTCACATCTCCAATAGATAAACTTCCAAAAGTCAAAGAAGCACTAACACTTGTAGCTAATAAAGCTAAAACAACTAAACTCAATATTATTAATTTACTCTTCATTTTTTATTTCCCCCATTCACCTCCAAGATACTATTGCAGAGTTGTAACCACTATTTAAATCTTGCGGTTAAGCCCTATTATTAGTAGTATTATTACTATTAGGACAATAACAATTCCAACAATTAAATTAGGATTAAGCCCTAGTCTTTCAACACCCTTAATATCTACATTAAATACTTCACTATTTATTAAATTGCCATTATTTAAAATATCAACAACACCATTGAATTTTCCAACTTTATTCACATTAACAAATAGATAAACAGTTCTCTCTTCAAAAGGATTTAACACAATAGTATTGCCATTATTTATTAGTTCACCAAAGCCACTTACATCAGCATTAATCTCAACTACACTTTTAACGTTTTCATTATTTTTTACTTTAATAGGTAAACTAAAGCTTCCGCCTTCCATTACTTCAATATTCCTTTCTAATAAATTAAAATTAATTTTAACAGAAGTTAATTTAGTTATTTCCTTTACTATCTTTCCATCACAATTTACTCCAAAGCTCTTGCTTACAACATGTGAAGATCCGTCAAATACAACCTCGCTTTCCATTAAATAATTTCCAGGCTTTGCATCAGTTGGTATCTTAACATCAAAATTAACAACAGCCTCATTCTTAGGGTCTTTTTCATCAGCATCTGCATCTTTTAATTTAAATTGCTGGGCAACATCACTTATTCCTAATAAATCACTTTTAATTTTAACAGTTACATCTTGATCTCTTCTTCCTATATTTTCAACATCAACCCTAGCGCTTAAAACATCCCCGCAGTTAACATTGCTTGGAGTTATCCCTAATCTTTTTATTACTACATCACTAAATCTTCTTCTTAAATCAACAACTGAAAACTCCTCCTGGCAGTTTAATCTTTCCTTATCAGGATCCTCAATAGCCTTTAAGAATAATATAAACTCATCGCCTTCATCAATCTCAGTTGTAGGCACTATTAAGCTGAATTCAAATTCTTCCTTTGTTCCATCTCTTACCTCTTTTACTTCACTTTTTGATCTTACTAAATCATCCCTTTCATCTACATTAAATAGTATAGCCTCAACCTGCACATCTATGTCTTTATCTCCTGTGTTCTCAACCTTAATTCTTATTTTTATCTGATCTCCAGGATTAAAATCCTCACCATCATCAGGATCTTCTATCTTAATAACAAGATCTCCAGTTATATCATTCTCGCATCGGTCTAAACCATTTACTAATAATTTTCTATCTTCAACTTTAATATTTTTATTAATTAAAGTATTATCCGTCGCATCGTTAATATTAACAAAAGTAAAATTAGCAGAGTAGCTTCCCAAAACTGCATTTTTACTAATATCAATTGGTAATACGAATGTCTTTGTCTCGCTTGCCTCTAAATTAACGCTTCCTAGACTTAATTGATTGTCAGTAAATAAACCGTCTTTATTTACAGTTATCTTGCCGTTTAATGTCAAAGCACTATTAATATTATTCTTTAAAGTTATATTAGCAATATTCCCTTCAGTTCTAAACATAGTATTTACATCAATATTTGTAATTTCAAAGCTAGCAGCACTAGCCATTAAGCTAAACAAAATGCTCAAAATTAAGCCTATTATTATTAATCTCATTTTATCCCCAAGGGTTTTATTTCATGAACATTTCTTTTTAAGAAAGGTTCTATAACAACTTCAGAGTAGTATCTCCCTATTTAAAACTTTCGAAAAATAATTACCTTTCATAAACATTCTTCCTGTGCCCTACTTTAACAACAATAATCTGCTTATTTACCCCATCAATATTGGCAATAACCCCCCAATCCCCAACCCTAAGCTTAAACCCATTAATTTCAACTAGTTTTTCAAAATATCTTAAAGGATCTTCCTTACAGTTTTGTAATTTATTCCAAATTCTTTCTTTAACACTACTTTCAAGCTGGTTCAGATAGTGTATCGCTTTTTTATCAAAGATTATAGTGAACATTTTAATATTTTAATTTCTGAATTATTAAACTTTATTTTACACTCCTAAGTAGCCTCTTAGTTTTTACAATAAAAACTAACCAGAATCCATCTTAAAAAGTGCATCTTAATTTACAAAAAATAAAAAGCGTTCACAAGCCAAGTATCTTTTTAGCTTCTGCTTCAGTATAAAACTCGCCTTTTTTAATTCTCCCTCTTGCTTCTTTAATCTCAAGTATTGTTTTCTGGCTTAACCTTGGTTTTTTTTCTGTAAGATTAGCCAAGTAGATAAGCTTCCTAACTAGTTCATCGTAGCTTTCACTTTTATATTGTCGAAAATTATCCAAATTTCTTTTAGTTATAGCATTTATTCTCATCATCACCATATACCTAAGTATACATAAGTATACTATTTAAAACTTTCGGCAAATAATTTGTCATAAGGGCTTTCTATAGATAATTCTGTTAATTGGAGTAGCAAGATTAATAAATAGATAATTCTTTATAAGTGCATGCAAAAAAGAGATGGAAGAAGTATTCCAAGAGAAACCTTGGAATATCTAAGGAAACAGTCTATA
>Ga0209541_10010138_pt1 | contig 15084 bp, 18 predicted proteins | sample RifCSPlowO2_01_FD_184027 | JGI IMG/M metagenome (GOLD analysis project Ga0209541, IMG submission 184027) | Groundwater microbial communities from Rifle, Colorado - Rifle CSP2_plank lowO2_0.1 (SPAdes) (version 2) | ecosystem: Environmental > Aquatic > Deep subsurface > Groundwater | place...
ATCCCAGCTTTCTCAAGGCTTTTGCGATACAATCATTGATGACCCAGCCCCTTCCTGAGCCGACGTGGATCTCTCCTGAGGGAGTCTTCTCGTCGTAGACGAGATAGCCCTGCTTTGCAACGATTTCCTTGAGCCGCGGGTCAGACTCGACGCGTTCCTTGACTTGGAGGGCGATGTTGTCAGCCCAGTGCATGTGATCGGACATAGTCGCTGAGAAGATGGGAGGGGCTTTTAAAGATTTGCACAACGTTCTCGATTCAGTCTTGGTGAGTGAGCCGCAACTCGCTTGCCGAGTATGCGGAAGGCGATGGGACACGTCAGAGAAAAATCTTATTGGCTCTTGAACGATTCAAGCGTCTCCTGCCTACTCTCATCCACCACCCCAATCCTTTTCAATTTCGTGCAGATAATCGCCCTGAATTTAGCTATGCCCTCAGCAGAGACATGTTCACCCACCGCTATGCTCTGAGCCAGCGCAAATCGCGCTTTATGCGACTTGATGACGACAAATAAGCGGTCCTCTTCCCCTTTCTTCACAAGCAGCCGAATGTTCCCCTTCTTTGTCTCTGTTTTCTCGATGACCTTCCCCTTGAAGCGTATCCTTCTCTTGAATTCCTTGGCTATCTTCTCCTTTCTCGCCATCTCTTTCGCTATCCTGAGAAGCGGAGTCTCCATAGTAGCCCTTAAGCGGTGAATCCTAATAAAAGTATGCACCGGACAGTCCAGTGCCCGCGCAGGATTTAAATGCCCCGGCTGCATTCGGGTAACCTATGAGCTACACCGACCGTGAAATCATGGCGAAAATTCGGGCTTCTCTCAAACTGAATTTCAGCAAGCCAATACCCCTTCGGGGAGAGAGGTCTTTTCAAGCACAATTGACACCGAAAGGGGTCCATGTTGATAATCTCGGGGCATCGTCCTTGCTCCCTTGGGCCGACTTCTTGGAAACGGTAAGATTTCTGGAACAACAAGGTGGCAGGGCGCTCAAGGGCAATGCAACAGATAGAGGGGGCAGACTTGGGACGCGATTGCTGGCCATTGATTCCGTAGAAGGTCACCTTGCCCACATCAACTATGGAAAGACTCTCGGTGATTCAGTATTCCGACGCATAGTGCCCATCGCGCACATTTTAGCCTTGGCTGGCATTTGCAGGAATGGGCGCGGATATCTGGAGCTTGTCTAATCCTCATGCGGCTCAAGGAACTCGAATGGCGCATCAAATCCATCCGCGATTATCTCGCCCCGAGGCTCCAGTTCTGCTCAGATGAATGGCCAAAGCTCGATGCGAACTACTGGCCGATAAGATGGATGCAGGAATATCTCATGCTTCTGGAGAAAGAACGATACGCCAAGAAGAGGCGCAGTAGCCGCCGGAAATCCTCCGCCTAAACCTCTTTCCTCCGGAAACCTTCCGGAAATCCGCTTCTTCTTTCGGAAACCTTCCGGATTTGTCTTGTGCGGAGATATTAAGGAGCTTATCCCAAAGAAGGGCATGCGCAAGAAGTGGTACAAAAGCAAGACGATTTGGGGCGGAATCCTCCTTGCAGTAGAAGCGGTTTTGCAGTCGCTCAACGCGGACTTCCACACGCCTCTCTTGAGGGCGGTTGTATTCGGCTTGGGCACGTTTCTCACGATTTTCGGCTTCCGGGCGGCGATGAAGTAGAGAAAGGGCGGCGTCCGGCTTTCGCCTAGTTTATAACCATTTGGTCTGTCAGACCAAATATTAACGGCCATTCATTTGGTTTACCAGACCAAATAGGGGTGTTAATCGAATGGTAAACTAGCCCGGTTGGTTAGGGCGCGATTGTATTATTTTCCATATAGTAATAATTTAAACAAGGTCGCGCACATTCAATCATTCAATAGTAAAGTATATAAACTATACAATTAAACAATCACACTATGGTGATAGAATTCGATGCATCACGGATTGGAGAACTTCTGAAGAAACCTGAAGATGAAACCTTTGACCGTACGCTTGGCGGTCAGGAGAGTTTGGGCAAGAAAATCGCGGGATTTGGGTCCAAGGATGGAGGGCTCATACTCGTTGGGCAAGATGACCTCGATAAAGGCGGCCAAGTTGTAGGGGTAACAGAGGAATTTCAGAGAGATTTCGGGAATGCAATAGCTGAAGTGAGGCCAACACCCTTAACGAGGCAAACGTTCTTGAAAGTCGGAAACGTAACGGTGGCGGTTATCCAGGTTCAGGAAGTAGGCGAATTAAAGCCGTGTTCCTACCGAGGAACGTATTACGAAAGAAAAGGGAGTTCTGTCCGCACCCTTAGCCATGACGAAATCAAGAGATACCATTTGATGTATGGATCAGCAAACAATGAAGACCTGCCTACCCATGCAAAGAAGAGTGATATTGACAGCCTCGAATTGGAAACGTATGTGGCCCTCTTAAAAAAAGAAAAGGAGAATATCCTAGAGTCCGTGACCACAAAAGGATTCTTAAGCGTACGCGGGGTCATTATTTTATCAACAAGACCCGAAGACTATCTCGAGGGCGCCTTCGTAGAGATTCAAAAATATGACAATTTTTTCGGTTCCGCTCCTCATCCCATTGGATCGCCAATACGCATTTCCAAATGCGCAAGACAACTTATTCAGGAGGTCTCCGGAATAATTGAACAAAACGTCCCCCTTATTAGACTGTATACTGGCGCGAAAATGACACAATCTGCAGCAATACCCGTCAGTATCATCCGAGAAGCAGTGACCAATGCCGTTGCCCATCGAAATTACCGAAGCCATGAGCATATTCGTATCAGGATTTTCTCTGACGGATTTGATGTGAGCAACCCTGCGGTTATCACAGAAACGATGTGGCAAGAGATTCAAGCAAGCCAAACCACCTATCATCCCAATGAAGGCATCTATACCTTTCTCAGCCCCGCTCAGTTGTATGAGGGCCGTGGGGAAGGAATCTGGAAAATTCGTGAAGAACTGGCAAAACTCGGAAAAACGGCGCCGGAGTTTAAAGTGATTGGCGAAGGGCCCTCTACGTTTTATGCTCGTATCAGCCTTACTCCTGCGAGATCGAAAGATGTTAAGCGCAAAAAACTTGAAGAACTGATACTTTCAAAGAAAGAGATAACCACAACAGAGGTTATGAACAAACTTAAGGTATCCCGCGTTACTGCCATAGACTTGATGAAAACGTTTGTAAACCAGGGCATCCTCGAACATCAAGGGAGCACACGCTCAAGTAGGTATATCTCCAAACTCTTTAATCAAAATGTCCACTAGCCTGCCCTCTCTGGGTTTATTAATTACTACGTTCAGAACTCCATCTTCCTAATCCGATCCGCAGCCACTTTACATTCGGCTATCGTCGGCACCATCGCGAAGCGCACATAGCCATCGCCGGGGTTCAGGCCGCCGTCTTCCTGGCTGATCCAGCTGCCGGATGACGCAGGGAAAGCATTATATCCTCAACTCTCCAAATCCAGCCCATGGATCCGCCTCTGTGGGCGCTTGCCCGCGAACTCGCAAGGAAGGAGAAACAAATCAAGGAATTCAAGCGCCGCATGCGTTTCAAGGGAACGCTCATAGAAAAGGCCGTAACGAAGAAGGGGAATCTCCTCTTGAAACTCAGGAAAGGGGAAGAGACCGCCACTTTCCTCATCCTCCAGTCCCACAAGGAGAGATATGCGCTCGCGCAGCAGCTTCTGCTCGGAGCTGCCCTGTCAGCGGCAGGCATCCCAAGATTCCGCGCCCTCATCTGCACGCAATTAAAGCGCATCAAGGCAGTGGATGAAAGCCGTCAGACCCTCTTGGGGTGATATGCGCCAAACTCGCGCCTCACTTTTCCATGACCCAATACCTCGCCCTGCCATCGGGTTTCTTCTCGCCTTTCTTGGGGAACTCGCGCCTGAGCTCTAGATTGACCCCTTGTACGATGAAATGCTCAGGGTCAATCTCTCCGCCGAGCCAGTCCTCGATGAGCTCTTTGTATTCAGGATGCTTTTTGTTCTTCTGCACCTCTAGTAAATGTTCGTATCCTGGATAGCTCCCGCAGTCCTCAACTGGGCAGTTTCGCTCTCCTCCAAGGCAAACCGGATAAGAATCACCCTTCTTTTTTGGAAGTATCTTCTCAACCACGAGTACATGATCCCACCCATCGCCGAAATCATACATATACCAAAATTTCTGTTTTAGGTTGAGTATATCAGCCTTGTATGTTCTCGAAGAAAATAATGTTGCGTTATCAAACTCCTCTATCCGATCAGGTTTATCATCCTGATATCTCTTTTCATCAATGGTGAACCCATACAAATGGGAGTTTGACCAGCCCATGACCACCTGGATGATACGATGTAATTGATGGAGTGTTATTCCGCGCTCTACCTGAAACCTCCTCCAGATTCTCGGCAGTATCCCGTCCAGAGTTATTTTTAACTGCAAAATCTCATCCTGCGTCATAGTCCAGCCCCCATTTCTCCAAGTCTTTCCTGACATACTTCTCCTGCAAGTCATAGACGCCAGTAAACAAATACTCTTCATCCCATTCGCCAAATGGAGGGAGAGCTGCCTGAACCGCCTCGATGATTGCCAAAGGAGCCAATGAATTAGGGATGTGAAAGAAAAAAAGGAAAATCGTGTCATAGACTTTTATGGTTGGATCTATGAGCTTGAGCCTGCTAGAGATTTCGTTTAACGCTTTCTTCAACCCCTCCTTATCCCCAATAGTTCCGTGTTTGACTTTATGCGCATAGAGGTTTCCCCCCTGAGCGACGGAATGGCTGAATTTGTAGATTCTCCTTCCATTCTTGTCTATCTCAATCTTTACCATCTTTTCCTCCGGCTTTTCCTAAAACCTGCAGATACCGCCATTCTTCTTCAGCCACTGCTCCTTTTCTTTGTAATCGGGCATTGCGCCCTCAACAAGGTTCCAGAACCTCTCGGAATGATTAGGCTCAATCAAGTGGGCGAGCTCGTGTATGCAGACATAATCAAGAACTTCATCAGGGGCAAACAACAATCTCGTGGAGATGTTGATGTTGCCAGCGCTCGAGCAGCTTCCCCAGTTTGACTTGTTATGCTTGAAGAATACCCTCCTTACTTCCTTATTGAAATGCTTCGCGTTCAAATCCATCACCCTCTTCTGAAGCTCGGGGAGCCTTTTTCTCGCGACGCACCTGCTGAGCAGAGTTGAGATGTGCCTGTTCTGAGCCTCTTCAGGCAATTTTGACGCTATTACCAACTGAATGCTCGTCCCCACTATCCTCGCGCAGCTGCTTTCCTTCTCCCTATACTCTATCTTTAATGTGTATTTTTCGTTGCCAATCGACACTTCATCGCCGTCACTATACTTTTTTGTATTTTCGGGCGCGAACCTTGCAGGATGCTCAAGCAGTTTTTGTTTCGCCCACGCTTTCATCTTAAGGATCTGTTTGAATATCTCCTCTCTGGGCATCGTGTAAGGAATCCTGATGTTTACTGACGTCTTGCCTATGGATGTGGTGGAGTTATCTCTCTGTTCAATAAAAATCTTCACAAGATACTTCCGTTCATTCACCTCTACATACTCCATTCTCATTTTGCTCTCCTAGCTTGGAATTTTGAGCTGTCTCCCAAATGAAACTTAATCTCGCCTTCTACATTATTCTTTCCTGTCAGCTTCAGCCATCCGCTTCCAGAAGCTTCATCGCATTCATCGCTTCCGGCCCAAGTAAACTCAAACCTATACTCAGGCGGGCCTCCGAATTCTCCGTCTATCCCGCCTTGGACCAGTCCGAATTGGAATTCCCCCGATCCATCTTTGCCTATTTTAATGAACGCCTTAACTTCGCTATTATAGTAATCAGCATCCCAGAGCTCCATCTCATAGATGCGCCACTGTCCGTACACGCTTCCCCGTTCAGACTTTGATTGCATAACCATAGCCCCCCTTTTAGTGTTGAATGCCCTGTTTGCGTATTTCAATAGCCATTTTTGTCGAAATTCTTCGGAATCTTGTATCTCTTGTCAAGAATCTTCGCGGAGGCAATCCTGCTCGTCCTGAATTTTCGCATGGCCTTTCTCAGGTGGCAGTACCCAATGGTGTAGCGGGATGATGTGTAATAGACGTCCACCCTTCTCTTGGTGAACTCCGCGCTTTCCATGCTGAAATAGCTGATTTCAACAGCTCTGAGCCGCTCAAGCGCCTTCCGGAGCCGGGTGTAGACGCCCTGGTCAATGGTATTGTTGTACGTGTGGTATTTTCTCCTAAGACTCTCTTTCTCCATCTCCTCTCGCTCTTCGGGAGGAAGCTCCTCCCCTACCTTCCTGAGAATCGCCCTGAGCGTCTTTTTGCTGATGGGCGTCTCGTACTCGTCATAATAATCGTTGTAGGTTTCTTCTTCTGAATCGGGTGCTTGCTCCTGGGCCTCTTTTGAGAGCTTGTAGAGCGCCTTGAGCTCTTCATCTGTGAACGTTAGAGCCATGCTCGCGGTTTGGCCCTAGAAGTTTAATAATCTTTCTGGGATCACTCGTTTTCGATCAGCCACTTCCAGAGCGGGCCTATTTATAACCATTTGGCCTGCCAGACCAAACTATAGGCCATTTATTTGGTCTGCCAGGCCAAATTAGAACTCCATCTTCCTAATCCGATCCGCAGCCACTTTACATTCGGCTATCGTCGGCACCATCGCGAAGCGCACATAGCCTTCGCCGGGATTCAAACCTCCGTCTTCCTGGCTGATCCAGCTTCCGGGGGTGACGACGCAGGCGATCTCGGGGTCGAGGAGCTTCTTCGCGAAGTCGACGCTTGTCATTCCTTGAGGAACGCGCTGCCAGATGTACATCGTGCCTTTGGGCGTGCAGTCTTCGAGCCCTGCCTCAACTAAAGCCTTACATAAGTGATCGCGTTTTATCCGGTAATCGTTGCGCATCTCGGCGACGTGCTTCTCATCGGAATAGGCAGCTATAGCCGCGTCCTGCAAAAATGTCGAAGTTCCGGAATCGATGTTCGTCTTCACCTTCCTGAAGACAGAGATGATGCGCTCATCGCCGGCAGCCCAGCCGACGCGATACGTCGTCATATAGCTCCGTTTGGAAAGAGAATTGAACGCGACGCAGCCTTCATGCCCAAACTCAAGGATGGAATGCGGCCTGTCCTTCTCATCGTAATAGAACTCACTATAAGCTTCGTCAGAAGCGACAATAATGCGGTTGTCCTGCCCGAAATCCACCACTTTCTTCAAGAATGATTTGTCGCACATCGCGCTCGTCGGGTTGTTCGGATAATTGATCCAAAGCACTTTCGCCTTCTTGAGGATTTCCTTTGGGATGTTCTCCAATTGGGGTAAAAACGAATTTTCTTTCAGGAGCGGCAAATAATAAGACAGGCCCTCAGCGAACAAGGTTCCGCGGCTCCAGGGCGGATAGCCGGGAGAGGGCACCAAAGCATAATCGCCCGGATTGATGAATCCTTCAGCGAAGTGGAAGATGCCTTCCTTGGAGCCGATGGAAGATGTCACTTCCGACTCAGGGTTGAGCTTGATGCTGAACCGCTTCCTGCACCAGTCAGAAATGGCTGAGCGGAATTCCGGCTCGCCGATGTAGGAAGGGTAGCCGGCTGTCCGTCTCTTGTCAATCGCCCTCTTCGTCTCGTTGCGGATCAGGCCCGGAGTCTGCTCTTTCGGGTCGCCGACTCCGAAATCAAGAGGGACAATGCCCTGCCTCTTGAGCTTCTCGACCTCTTTGTCTACTTCGGCAAAGGCATAGCCGCCGATCGACTGCACTCTTTTAGACGCAATAATCTCCATGGAAAGCCTCGTTTTTGCTTGTGAATCTCTATGCGCTATTAAATCGTTATGGTTTCTCGCTATACTTCTTGATGGAATTGATGATCTGGGCATATTCCTGCAAGCTCTTATTGGAAATGGCTTCGCCAATGGGCTTGATCGACCGGTAATAATACTTCAGCTCGGTATTGGTGAGCTTTTCATGCCTAAATATCTTCTCCATGATCCGTCTCTTGGCGGGCGAAAAGAGCTCTGAAAGCGCCTGATTGAGGGTCAATCGCGCCCTCTGGCCAATCTGCTCTTCCTTCTCGCTCGCCTCCCGCTGTCTCTGCCTCTCAAGGGATTCCCGGAACGCGTCCAAGTAATACTGCAGCTCGGCCTTAGGAATCGCGGCCTTGAGCTTGTTTTCCTTGATCATCTCAAGCAAGTGCCCCTGTTCCAACCCCTCTTTCCTGAATATCTGCTCCGAGATGAGGATGATCTTATCCAGTTGTTTTTTCAAGTCCGGGCTTAATTTCCCCCTCAGTCTCCCGTACTCAAACGGCTCTCTAAGTAAAAGTGGAATCGCGAGCTTCAGGCGCTCATTCTTCTCTTTCAGGAGCTCTAAAATGATTTCTTCAGCAGAGCGAGCGCTAGGGAAATCGAGGTCGAACCCTCTTTGTTCCAGTTCCCTAAACAGTTCCGCGGTGGTCATTTGAGCGCCTGCTCCAGCATCTTGAACCTATACGCGTAATCGGCAAGGATGGCTGTCTCCGCTATCCCCTCATAACGCTTCTTCAATTCGCTCACGTCAATGTTCTGATGTCTGATAATCGCCACACAGTCTTCAATGTCCCTGGGCTCATTGCGGGCGATTTTGGTGATCAGGATATCTTGCCAGTTGAGGATGTACAATCTGAGCTTTCCAAGATCCCGCACGTGCTCAGACTTCTGTTTCCAATCCGTAGGAAAAGGGATGCCCATCACAAAGCCCCTGTAAAAGAGGTCAATCCGGATGTTGCCCAGCATCCAGATGTTGCATGCTGTAGACTTCTGCTTTTCTTTCAAGCCGGCTAGGGTGAAGAGCTTGCGTATCCTCTCTTGCGGAAGCGGTGTCATGAAGTCGATGTCCTTCGTGGCCGCCTTGATGCCTTTGAGCACCATGGCAGTGCCGCCCATGGCAAAAAGCTCCATCGGCTCATTCAAGTCAGCGAGGAGCTGCAAAAACGCTTCCAGCTCCTTCACTCCGGTCTGTTGCGGGTTCTTATACGGGTCTTCATACATTTTTGTATACCTTTTCATACAGATTAGTATGAATATCTATATAAATCTTTCTCTGCCCGCCATAGAGTTAATTTTTTTCTATATTGAAAATATTTATAGGATTACCAAGAATAAGGAAAGGACTACCAAAAAAGAGGTATGGGAATGAAAACCGTCACTACCTTAATGTTGGGGTCAAGGCCTAAACTTTCCAAGCGCTTCAAAAATCCAGCGTAGCGAAATAGTCCTCAACAGTCTCAGCGCGGCGAATCTTCGTAAATGTGCCATCTGGCCGCATCAAATACTCAGCGCTCCGTAGTTTTCCATTGTAATTGAATCCCATCGCGTGGCCGTGCGCCCCCGTGGAATGAAGGACGAGAATATCGCCAAGAGCAATCGCTGGCAACGCTCTCTGAATCGCGAACTTGTCGTTGTTCTCGCACAAGCTTCCGACAACATCCGCCGTGATTGAAAGTTTTTCGTTTTCTTTTCCAAGAACAGTGATATGATGGTAGGCGCCGTACATCGCGGGCCGCATCAGGTTGGCTATGGTCGCGTCCACGCCGATGATCTTGCGGTATTTTTCCTCGACATGGAGGACTTTGGTTACCAGATATCCATGCGGGCCTGTCACGAGCCGCCCGCATTCCAAGTATATTCTTGGCTTGAGATTATTCTTCAGGAGGATGGACTCATAGGCCTTGTGAATCTCGCTCGCGACCCTTTCCATATCAATCGCTTTCTGCTCCGGCTTGTACGGGATGCCGAAGCCGCCGCCAAGATTGATGAATTCGAGCGTGACGCCGACTTTCTTGTGCACATCGAGCGCCAATTGGAAGAGCATCCTGCCGGTTTCGATCAGGTATTCTTCGTTCAGCTCGTTCGATACAACCATTGTATGCAAGCCAAATCGCTTCACGCCTTCCTTTTTCAGTTTCGCGTACGCGTCGAAGACCTGCTCGTGCGTCATCCCGAATTTCGCTTCCGCAGGATTTCCGATGATCACGTTTCCGCCTCTTCGCGGTCCGGGATTGTACCTGCAGCTCACAAGCCCAGGAAGGCCGCAGGCCTTCTTCACGAAGTCAATATGCGTGATATCGTCGAGGTTGATGACGGCACCGAGCTCTTTAGCCTTCACGAATTCCTCGGCTTTTGTGTGATTGCTCGTGAACATGATTTCTTCGCCTGAAAGCCCAATTTTTTCTGCGAGCATCAATTCAGGAAGGGAGCTGCAGTCAGTGCCGAAGCCTTCGCTCTTGAGGACTTTCAGGATAAAGGGATTCGGCAGTGCCTTGACAGCGAAATACTCCTTGAAACCGGGGAAGATGGAGAACGCCTTTTTCAATTGTTTCGCGGTTTCCCGTATCCCCTTCTCATCATAAATGTAGACTGGAGTAGGAAGCGATCCTATCTGCTTCTTCGTGAAGGGAAGCTTCATACGAGTCCCATGCCCTTCAGGATGCCCTGCCACTTCTGCCTGTTCTCCGGCCGCATCTCGCACATCGGCAATCTGTAGACTTCCTCGCATTTTCCTTGCATTGCCAGCGCAGCCTTTATCGGCAAGGGATTCGTTTCCATGAACTCGCCATCAAAGAAGGGCTTCAGCTCTGTATTCAATTTCTCAGCTCGTGAAAAATCCTTGCTTAAAGCAGCGTTTACAAGTTCGACCATCTTTCCCGGAATCGCGTTTGAAGCGACCGAGACAACGCCGTCGCCGCCCGCCTTCATCAAATCCAAGGTGATGCCGTCATCGCCGCTCAAAACAGAGAATTCACTCGGCCTTTGCGCAATCACGTCTTTCATCTGGTTCAAATCTCCGGACGCTTCCTTGACCGCGAGGACATTCCTGCAGTCCTTCACTAGGCGCATGAGCGTTTTTGTCTCGACGTTCACTGCCGTCCTGCCCTTGATGTTGTATACAACAACAGGAATCTTTATTGCGTCGGCGACGGCCTTGAAGTGCCTATACAATCCTTCCTGCGTCGGCTTGTTGTAATAGGGGTTGACAATCAAGACTCCGTCTGCTCCGAGATGCTCCGCCTTCTGGCTCATCTTCACGCTTTTCGCGGTGGAATTCGAGCCCGTGCCGGCGATCACCTTGCATCTCCCGTTCACCCACTGCACAACCCTCTTGATCACTTCGACCTGCTCTTCCTCGGTCAGGGTCGGCGATTCCCCAGTCGTGCCGCACGGAACAATGCCTGCAACCTTGTTTTCGATCTGGAACTCAACGAGCTTCTTCAGCGCGTCCCAATCGACGCTCTCGTCCTTCTTGAACGGCGTGACAATCGCGGTGTACACCCCTTGCATTTTCATGTTCATTCCCCCAGCAACCCTTTCATGAAATCATCCAGCTCGAAATACCCTTTTTTCTTGCCCAGCCAGAGCGCCGCTAAAACTGCGCCCTCAGCATACCCTTGCCTGTTCCTCGCCGCGTGCTTTAAAGTCAGGCAATCCGCGGCGCTGTCAAAGCCGATCGTGTGCTCGAAGTTCACCGGCCCGCCCCTGACAGAGGCGAAATGGAACTCGTCCTTCGCGATCTTCCTATTGAGCATCTCGTAAACAGCCTTCTTCTTTCTCGAGATGTTTTTTATTAAAATATCCGATAGCGACTTGGCGGTTCCCGATGGAGAATCCGATTTAGTATGATGGTGGATCTCGAAGCCCCAGACATCGTACTGCTCCGCCTTGTTGACGAGCTTCGCCGCGTTCTCGACAATCCTGAAGTAGATGTTCACCCCGACGCTGAAGTTCGAGCCCCAGAGGAAGCCAATGCCAGATTTCTGCACCATCTGTTTGACCTCGGGCAGCCTGTCGTACCATCCGGTTGTGCCGACAACTGCGTTTGTTTTGGTGTCGCAGTAAACGCGGATGTTTTCGAGGACAGCAGAGGGATGCGTAAAGTCAATCGCGACATCAACTCCCTTGAGCGCGTTGCTATCGACTTTCTTGTGCGTCGCTTCTTTCGCGACAGGGTCGATAATGGCGCTAATCGTGAGCCCCTTTTCCTGAGCGGCTTGCGCCACCATCTTGCCCATGCCCCCGTATCCAACGATTGCGATGTTCATTGTTCCACTTCCGATTGTGCGCTTTTCTCTCTCTATTTAACGTTTGCGTGCGGCGAGGGGTTGTTTGCGTGCGCGCGAACCTACGAACGAAGTGAGTATGTCCCCGAGTAGGGCATTTTGCGAAGCAAAATGACCGTCGCACGCTCTCTTTCAATCTTAACAAATCTATAGGGAAGCTTTATATAGGATATAAACATTCTGTTGCGCTGATAACGAAAACCCCGACGGTAGGGGTTTTCGGGATTGAAAAGTTCGCCCTTAGAGCGGACTTTCGATTCCGAATTTTTCAATAACATGGTTACGATCAGCCATCTCGTCGAGAAAGCGGTGAACGAGCAGCCCTTGCTTTCGTACTGCATCGAACAGGACATCGTGAGCTTCGGCAATGTCGCTGAGCAGCTCGAGAAATCCATTGCGAAGGAGCTGGGGAAGCCGGTGCAGCGGAGCGCCATCGTCATGGCGCTGCGGCGCTACGCCGAGAAGAGCCAGGAGAAGGCGAAAGTCCCAAGGTTCGACTTCCGCTCGGAGATCACGCTTACAAATCACTTGTGCGACATCGCGGTGCGGAAGGGCTCGGGGCTGTTCGGGAAGCTGCCGGCGATTCGCGAAACCGTTGACAGGTCGAAGGGAGAGATGCTCAACATCATCCATGGCATCCATGAAAGCGTCATTGTCACGAACATGCGCCACATCCCCGAGCTCAAGCGCATCCTGAAAGACAGTATCATCCACGTCCAGGATCATCTGGTTGCGGTTTCCCTCCGCTTCTCCGAGAAATTCCTGTACACTCCGGGCGTGATCGCGACCTGCCTGCGCCTGCTCCTCTGGCACGGCATCAACATCTTCGAGATCGTCTCCACGTTCACGGAGCTGACGTTCATCCTCCACGAGAACGACGCACTGAAAGCGTACAAGGCGCTGCAGGAGCTGGTGAGCGTCTAAAGTCTCAGCGCGTCCTCCTTGATCGTGTTCAGGATCAGCTTCGTGTTCGTGCGCTCGACGAAATCGTACGTCTGAATCTCCTTGATGAAGCTGTCCATGGCGCGCGTGCTTTTGAAACGGGCCAGAATTACGGCATCATAGTCTCCGGTGGTGTCGTAGACCGCCAGGACGTTCGGAGAACGCGCGATCTTCCTTTCCAGCTCGATGAGCCTGCCTTTCGCGATGCGCATCTCCACCAGGATATGGACGTCGTAGCCGAGCCTCTCGTAATCCACCCTGCACGTGTACTTCTGGATGACTCCCTGCCGTTCCATCTTCTTGATCCGGTTCATCACTGTCACAAAGCTGGTTCCGACCCGTCGTGCCATCTCCCGGAGCGGCGTTTTGGCGTTTGCCAAGAGTTCATTCAGGATCTTCTCGTCGGTCTTATCTAACACAACTTGCTGTACCATGTTTCATTCCCCCCTCCATCTTTCACGCGGTTTTTACTATTTTAAATAACTTTTCCTTTTGACTGAACATTGTTCCAAAAAAACGAGAATAAGGATAAATATGTACCATCCACGAAGTAGGAGAATTTTGAGGGGGCCAAACCATGAACCTTATCGAACAGGCGAAGAAGGACGGCATCAAATACATCCAGCTGCAGTTCACCGACATCCACGGCATGGTCAAGGCCGTCAACATCCCGGCCGAGCGGCTGAAGGAGGCGCTGGAGAAGGGCATCTGGTTCGACGGCTCCTCCATAGAAGGATTCACGCGCATTTTCGAGAGCGACATGGTGCTGCATCCTGACGTGCGCACGTACGCGGTGCTGCCCTGGGAGGACGACCGCACTGCAAGGATGATCTGCGATGTCCATACTCCAGACGGAAAGCCGTTCGAAGGCGATCCCCGCCATATCCTGAAGCGCGCGATGGTGGAAGCCGAGAAGATGGGCTTCGAGTACAATGTCGGCCCGGAGCTGGAGTTCTTCCTCTTCAAGAAGACGAATGGGGAATACACGCCGGTGCCGCATGATGTGGCTGGCTACTTTGATTTCTCGCCCCGTGATCTCGCAACGGGAGTGAGGAACGAGATCGTCCGGGCGCTGGAGAGCATGGGCCTGGAGGTGGAGATGAGCCACCATGAAGTAGCGTGGGGCCAGCATGAGATCGACTTCAAGTACGGCAACGCTTTATTGAGCGCAGATAGATGCATCACCTTCAAGCATGTCGTTAAGAGCGTCGCGCACAAGCATGAGCTGTATGCGACGTTCATGCCCAAGCCCGTCTTCGGCATCAACGGCTCGGGCATGCACGTGCACCAGAGCCTGTTCTCTGGAGAAAAGAATATGTTTTATGACGCCAAGGACCCCTACAAGCTGAGCAAAGTAGCGAGGCACTTCGTCGCCGGCCAGCTGAAAAACGTGAGGAACATGATCGCTGTCCTCTCGCCCACGGTCAATTCCTACAAGCGCCTCGTTCCTGGCTATGAAGCACCAGTGTACATCTGCTGGGCGCAGCAGAACAGGAGCGCGCTGGTGAGGATCCCGCGCTATTCTCCCGGAAGAGAGCAAAGCACGAGAGCTGAACTGCGCTGCCCGGACCCAAGCTGCAATCCTTATCTCGCGTTCGCCCTGATGCTCACGGCAGGCCTTGACGGCATCAAGAACAAGCTTGAGCCGCCCGCGCCGGTCGAAGAGAACGTCTACCATCTCGATGAAGTCGGAAGGGAGAAGAAGCACATCGCCACCCTGCCCGGCTCCCTGAAGGAAGCCCTGGATGAGCTGAAGAAGAGCACGCTGTTCAAGGCCGCGCTCGGGGAGCACACCTATTCCAAGTATCTCGACGCCAAGCGCGAGGAGTGGAACGACTACGCGCTCCAGGTGACCGAGTGGGAGAAGAAGAGGTACTTCGAGGTGATTTAATCCAGCGATAAGGTTAAGTCAAGTAGGGTGTCTTTGATTCCAAGCGGATCTGGCGGCTGTCGGACTTCTTCGAAGTCCTCGTCGATGGCTGGTTATCTCACTTCGTTCGAAATGTCAGAAATCTGCTTGCGCAATCTCCAGATTGAGTTCGAGGTATGCAAGCAGATTTCTGAGCATGCTCAAAAACCA
>Ga0209541_10010139_pt1 | contig 15083 bp, 14 predicted proteins | sample RifCSPlowO2_01_FD_184027 | JGI IMG/M metagenome (GOLD analysis project Ga0209541, IMG submission 184027) | Groundwater microbial communities from Rifle, Colorado - Rifle CSP2_plank lowO2_0.1 (SPAdes) (version 2) | ecosystem: Environmental > Aquatic > Deep subsurface > Groundwater | place...
ATCCGTCTTCTATGCTTACTATAGGGTATGTTTTTATTAAATCTGCATAGAAATCAATCATCTCTCCGCCGCTCATCTTTTTAGTCCCTATTGTGTAAATTCCATCCTTAAAGAATTCTGAAGACGCAGGATCCAATGTAAATACCATTTCCTTTTCATAGCCTGCTTTTTGGATGGCTTCAGAACCGAGCGTCTTGATAAGCGAGCTGTATGCAAGCGGCTTGTGGCCTTTTTCAGCCAGAACTCTGGATCTTTCAAGTTCGAGCCAGTTAATCCCAAATTCCACCCTGTTCATCAAATTCCCAGAATCGTTGTTAAGCACCAGCGCACCTTCATCCGATGTAACAAGGTGATTTATCTCTTCCTGTGTCGCATTTTCCAAAAATTCGAGAAGTTCCGGGCTTACAAGAAACTTGTTCTTAAGCAACTCCGCAACACTGCTCTTTTTCCTCAACTCTACACCCTGTGATGCGTTGCCATTTCCATTCATTTTACACAACCAAAAATTTACGCCCTAAGCGCATCATCGATAGCACGCTTAGCGGCTGGCGTCTTCGCCTCCGGAACAAGCAGAATCTCACGGGTGCGGCCATATCTTCCTTTTGATATTACCCTTGCCGTAATAATGCCAAGCATGTCAAATTCCGACAGGATGTCTGACATCCTGCGTTGTGTAAGGGGACGAAGGCCGAAATCACTGCAGTATTTCTTGTATAACTCATATATTTCCCCGGTAAAAATGAACTTGCCCGAATTCTGGCTGAGAGAAAGGATGGAAGAAAGAACGAGTTGCGCCTGTTTGGGCTGCATGGCAATCAAGTCAAGAATCTTGTCCTTATCAATCTTATCCTCGGCAGCATCAACATCCGAAATCAGAACCGTGGCTTCACCACGCCGCTCAGCCAGCTCGCCAGCCACTCGCAACAACTCCAGCGCACGCCTGGCATCCCCATGCTCCCTGGCAGCAAATGCCGCGCACTTTTCGATGACACCCTGTTCCAGAGCACCTTTCCTAAAAGCAAGGCCGGCCCTAAGAACAAGAATATCCTGAAGCTGATGCGCATTGTAGGGCGGAAAAATTATTTCCTCCTCGGAAAGGGAGGATTTAACGCGCGGGTCAAGATTGTCAACAAACATAAGATCATTTGATATACCAATAAGCGAGATTTGTGAACGTTTCAATTCTTCATTAATCCGCGTAAGGTTGTAAAGAACGCCATCGCCAGCACGCTTAGCAAGCTGATCAATTTCGTCCAAAACAAGAACAACTTTTTGCGGCTCCATGTCAATGGCCGAAAAGAATGCCCTATAAATATCGTCTGTGGGGAGTCCTGTAGATGGGAGCGGCCTGCCAAGTTCCCTCGCCAAGCTAACGATCAGGCGATACTCTGTGTCAGCCACGTTTTTCAGCTTACAATTGACATATATTTTTGTGATGGGAATAGACTGCTTATTGGCGACGGCTATCAATTCTTCACAGGTGTTGTTGACAGTAAGTGTCTTGCCGGTGCCGGTTTTTCCATAAACAAAGAGGTTCGAAGGCCGCTCCATCCTCAAGAGGGGAGCAATCACAAATGCAATTTGTTTTTCCTGCTCTGCCCTGTGAAGCACGTCCTTTGGTTTGAACGATGTTTGAAGTGCAATTTTATCAACAAACACGGAATCCTTGCGGATATATTCCTCAAAAAAATTTGACAACGATCGCTCCACCATCAGACACCTTTATTTCGTATGGAAACTGAAACACCGCCGTTAATATATTTTGTGGTTTAGGGTTTTTCTGTAAATTTGAAACAAATCAGAGTTTTTCGACGTATTCAACAAAATTCAAAGGATAATTCAATATTGAATTTGTTTATGTTTTGCAGATTGTTTTTGAAAAACTCCATAAGAAACAATGGGGTGGGTGTGCTGGTTTGTTGTTGCTTTTGCTACTTTAAAATAGCGAAAAACCGAAACGTTTATATACTTGGTTGTGGTACCCTGTTTTATGTTGATGCAAAAAGAAATTATCAGCCAACTTAAAGACATCGGACTTAACAGCTATGAATCAAAATTGTGGCTCGCCTTGCTTACCAAAGGGGTAGCATCGGCAGGCGAGCTCTCGGATCTAGCTGGCGTGCCAAGGAGTAGGAGCTATGATGTGCTTGAGAGTTTGGAGAAAAAAGGATTCATAATCATGAAAATCGGCAAACCGATAAAGTATATTGCCGTACAACCAGAAAACGTTCTCGACAACGTCCGAAAGCAATTGCTTGAAGATGCCGGCCTCCAGGAAAAACTTCTCACCAAAATCGAGAAAAGCCCACTGATTGATGAACTTAAAACAATCTACAAAAGCGGTGTGGGAGCGGTTGACCCAATTGAACTCACGGGTAGCGTAAAAGGAAGGAAAAATCTTTACAGGCACCTTGAGCACCTCATCAAAAATGCCGAAAAGGGCATAATAATAATGACAACCTCTGCAGGCCTGTTGCGGAAGTATGAAACACTCAAGAACGCCTTTAGAAAGGCAAGGGAGAGAAAGGTAAAGGTCAGAATACTGGTTGCGAACGCTTTGCCTGATGTTGTTGCACAGGTGAAGGGCATTGAACTTGTTGCTGAGGTGAGGCAAACCAACACTCCATCAAGATTTTGCGTTGTAGACGGCAACGAAGTAGTGTTGATGCCGCTTGATGATGAGCTTACAAATCCGGCGGCTGATGTTGGCATTTGGGTAAAGTCAAAATTCTTCGCTTCAACATTTGAAAAAATGTTTGATGCAAACTGGCCTTCACAAAAGCCCCTTTTTTGATTTTCGACCTTTTTTTTCTTTACCAATCCAAAAACTTTTTAAATCCATTGGGGCATTTTTATCCCGTCAAGCAGTATCTGCCTGTCATTTCAAAAGAGGTGTGAGCAATGCCAGAAGGAAACATCCAGGTTGTGATTCTGTCTGTTATAATCGGCACCCTTGCCGCAATAGTCTATTCCCTTCGAATCCTTGTCCTCATGGAGCGCAGGATGGCAAGGATTGACGAAAATCTTTTTGCAATCACCAAGAAGATTGCCCTTGAGGAAGTGAAGATAGAGCGGGAAGAGGAAAAAATTGAAAAGTCCTTAAAGGGGCGCAATAGGCGGTAATTGCAGCAGTTTCTTCAATTTTACCAATGCGGCAGGCTTTTTCTTTTTTAGCTGTTCGGCGTCACAATGTCGCCTTAGGCTTTTAATATCATCTTCCAATTTTTGTAACCTTTCCTTATCCACTTTTTGGCCATCAACCTCCTGCCCAATTATTTCCCCGCATTCCGGGCAATGGAACGAAAATTCAAACGCCCGGTCAAAATCCAGTGTGCCGCACCCGTTTGAACACAAAAAAACACCAGACCTTTCCTCCTTCAAGGTACGCTCCCGCAACGTTTCGAGCAGAGCCATTTTTTCCTTCAAAACCGAGGCGGCAACCCTGTCGCCGTGGAATGTCCAGTAATAAATATACCAGCCTATCTTGTTGTCTTTTTTCTTTATAAAAGAGGCGAGGTTCAAGCTGTGCAGCTGGTAAAGCAGGTTTCGAGTTTCGTTGACTTCCTTGCCAGTCGCTTCAGCGAGCTTGAACTCAGAGTAATCATCCTTCTTGCTGAGTTCGCTGGCTATCCGAAAAACATCTTCCCCCAAATGTTCCTTCAGAAATCTTTCATCAAGTGAATATGGAAATTTATATGCTTTCATTTGCCGTGGAAGGCCTTCAGACTTATAAAAAGCTTTAGAAAAGGCCCAAGAGCTGCTCAAAAGCCAGGCCTTTTCCCCTAACCATTTTCACAGAAACCGAAAAGCCAGCCCCGGTCTTTTTCAATTCGTCTGGGCTGAAAAAAGCCCACTTCATATCATTAAATCTCGCTCCAATCCACGGCTCAGCGCCAAACCTTCCGGCAAATTCAACAAGGCTGGCAACCTGCCCTTCAGGGAGGTGCCTTGACATCTCGCTGGAAGATTTGCACTCAATGGCCAGCCGCCTCCCAACAGCGGAACTGCCGGCAAGGATGTCCGGGCACGGGTAGGAAGACGAGCCCGAGCCGGCAATCCGCACAGCCGCCCACCCTTTTGACCAGAGCAGATGAATGAGCTCACGCTCGGCATTGCTTCCCTTGGCTTTGGTGTTCACGCCTACACCCTCACCTTCATGAAATCCTTGGCACAAGCAACATTGTCAAAAACAGTTCTGGCATCGGATTCAATCTCTTCAGTTGTTTTATACCTTTGGGAGAAATGGGTGAGCAAAAGCTTCCCAACCCGTGCCTTGTTTGCAATGGCAGCCGCCTGCCCGGCGGTCAGGTGCTTGTATTCCCTTGCCTTCTCTTCCAGGCTGTTGGCATACGTTGACTCGCATATGAGCAAATCAGAATCCTGCGCCAGTTCAACAGCAGCCAGGCAAAATTCCGTGTCCATTATAACCGTGACCTTTTTCCCTTTCGTTGAGTAAACAACATCTGACGGCTTGATGGTGCGTTCCTTCCATCTAACCTGCTTCCCCTGCTGGAGCTGCCCAAGTAGCGGTCCTTCAGGAAGGCCCAGTTTTTTCACGGCCTGCAAATCAATGTGTATCTTGTTCTTTTCCATAAAGGAATATCCGAGGCAAAGCGTTGAGTGACTAAGCTGGCGGGCTTCCAAGCGAAAGTCATCCTTTTCCAGAAAAGCGCCCTCATCAACATCAACAACATCAACAGAAAGGCCGCTTTTGACATTCTCCATAAGGAACGCCTTTTTCATCAGCTCAACCTGTGCAATTGTGCCTTTGGGCCCAAAAATCCTGACTTTATGCCCTGTAGTTGAGCTGCCAAGCGTCTGAAGAAGGCCGGGCAGGCCCAGGACGTGGTCACCATGCCAATGGCTGATAAGGATGATAGATACCTTAGTCAAGGGTATACCAGCAATCTTAAGCTGCCTTTGAGTGCCCTCGCCACAGTCAACCAATATCCCTTCAGAGCCGTAGCTAATAAGGATTGAAGAATGATTCCTGCTCTTGGTGGGGACCATAGAGCTCGTACCCAAAAAAGTCAGTTCCATGACTGGAAGGCACCAGCAAGCATATTTAAGCGTTATGCCGGTTTGGGCTTAAAATCCGCCTCGCGCAGCGGAGATTGCCGCCATCGCAAAGCTTTTAAGCAACCGGGAAACACGTCATTTCATGGAAGAGGAAGTTCCGGGAAAAGAACTGGCTGAAGCAAAGCAAGAGGAAAAGAAGAGCAAAGAGCCCATTAAGGTTTATCTTTCACAAGAGCGGGCAATCACTGAAAATACCGACGCCGCCAGGGAGCTCTACAACCAATCAAGGTATGGCAGGCTACTTGCCGACGGCAGGGTGCAGCTAGCCCTAACAGAGGCAACGTACCTGCTTGAAAGGGCAAGGATAATACTTCTTGACGGCAGGGGGCGAGCGGTAAAGGCGGAGCAGTTCCTGAAAAAAGCGTCAAAATTACACAAGAATTTCTGGGCAAGGTACAGCGTATTCAAGGACATACGGGACCGTGGCTACATAATCAAAACCGCCCTTAAATTTGGCGCAGACTTCAGGGTTTATGACCGCGGCGTGAAGCCGGGCGAGGACCATGCAAGATGGGTGCTTTTCCCGGTTCACGAGGGAGATACCCTGACCTGGCACGATTTCTCTGCCAAGAACAGGGTTGCGCACAGCACCAAAAAGAGACTGCTAATTGGTGTTGTTGATGATGAGGGGGATGTGAGCTATTGGGAGTGCCGCTGGCTCAGGCCGTGACTGGCCGTGATTCAGCAAACAAATTATTTAAACACAAAAGGCACCTACAGCCAGCATGCCACATCAAGGCCAACTTATAACTGACAGAGTAAGGCAGCTGGTTCGTATGAGAGGGCCCGTTATACCTTCACAAATATCGAAGGAGATAGGTACCAACATCTTAATGGCGTCGGCCATACTTTCTGAACTAACTTCTTCAAGTGATGTCAAGATTTCCAGTGTAAAGGTTGGAGGAAGCCCGCTTTACTACGTTGCCGGCCAGGAAGCCAAGCTTCAAAATTACCTTACCGGGCTCCACCCGAAAGAGAAAGAAACATTTGAGTATCTGCGAACAAAAGGCGTTTTGCAGGATAACGCGCTTGAACCGGCAATCAGGGTGGCGCTGCGCCAATTAAAGGACTTTGCAAGGCCCATAGAAGCAAATGCCAATGGAGATGTAACTCTTTTCTGGAAATGGTACCTGCTGTCTAACGAGGTAGCAGAACTTGCCATCAAGAAGCTCATGGGAGTTGAAGAGCCGCCTGCGCCAGTGTTGCAACCCCCGCTGCAACAATCAACCACAACCGCAAAGCTGGAAGCCCCAGCACCCAGTATCTCACAGCAACAGCCACTTTCACAGTCAATCCAACTGCAAACACAGCCCTCCACAAAAACGGAAATTAAAAATCCACAACAGCAGAAAACCCCAAGGCGAAAGCCAACAATGGCAACACCTGCAGAATTCTCAAAGTTTATCTATGATTTCTTCACGAATAACAACATCGAAACGGTTTCAGAAAACCTTGCCAAAAAAACCGAGACAGAGCATGTCGTGCTTCTCCCAAGCCCTGTTGGAAAGCTCAAATATTATTGCATATCGAAAAACAAGAAAACGTGCACAGATACGGACATAAGCTCTGCCCTTGTCCAGGGCCAGCTAAAGAAGCTGCCGGTCCTGCTTCTTACAAAAGGAGAACTGACCAAGAAGGCACAAGAGTTGCTCTCGCAGGAGATTGGCTCAATAGTTGTCAGGAAGATTTGAGCAAGATATAAAAACATCCCCCCTTCCCTTTCTTCAAATGGGCGTACAAATAACAGAGCTTCTTCCAAAGAAGGAAATAAAACTCGAAAGCCTATCAGGAAAGGTAATTGCCATTGATGGCTATAATCACCTGTACCAATTTCTTACAACCATAAGGACACCAGATGGTGCATTCTTTACAGACTCACGAGGCAACGTAACGTCCCACTTGATAGGCTTGTTTACAAGGACAGCCCACCTCATGAAGCTCAGGATTAAGCCAGCCTATGTCTTTGACGGCGAAGTCCCGGCACTAAAGAAGCTTGAAATAAGGCGCAGGGCAGAAATCAAAGAAGCGGCCGAAGCAAAATTTGCAGAAGCCCAGAAAAGCGGCCGAATAATTGAAATGAAAAAATATGCCGTCTTGTCAACAAAACTGACAAGGGGCATGGTGAATGATGCAAAGGATGTTGCATCGGCAATGGGCCTTCCGGTCATACAAGCTCCTGGTGAAGGGGAAGCACAAGCGGCATTTATCGTTTCGAAGGGGAATGCATTTGCGGTGGCCTCACAGGATGCTGACAGCCTCCTTTTTGGAGCAAACAGGGTCATAAGAAACTTATCAATAGATGGAAGGAGAAGGCAGGCTGGCACACTCGCTTACAGCAAGGTTGAGCCAGAACTCATCACACTCGAAGAGGTAACATCCTCACTTGGCATAACACGGCGGCAGCTCATCTTCCTATCAATGCTTGTGGGAACAGACTATAACACCAGAGGAATAAAAGGAATTGGCCCGCAGAAAGCGCTCAAGCTCGTGAAAGAAAAGAAGACACCAGAAGAGATATTCCACGCAGCAAAGTGGAGTGACTTTTTCAACTACCCCTGGCAGGATGTTCTTGATTTATTCGAAAAGCCAGTGGTAACGCGCGAGTATGACATCAAATTCCTGCCATTGAACAAGAAACTGCTTTTTGAAATACTCTGCGAAAAGCATGATTTTTCCAGGCAAAGGGTTGAAAAAACAATCGAAGAACTTGAAGAGTCGACAAGCTCAAAAAAGCAAAAAGGCCTTGGTGACTTCTTTTGAAACAAGACAAGGTAAGGGCATTTGACATAGTTGGAGACCTAGCCCTTGTAGAACTGCCAAAAAAGCTGAAAGGAAAAGGCAAAAACATAGCCGCAGGCATACTTTCACAACAAAAAAACCTTAAGGGGGTATACGAGAAAATAGGCGGCCATGAGGGCAAGATGCGGTTACAAAAGCTTAGATGGCTTGCTGGCGAAAAGCGCACAGTAACAACACACAGGGAGAACGGGATTTCGTTAAAACTCGACATTGCCAAGGCATATTTCTCGCCAAGGCAGGCAACGGAGCGAAAACGTATATATGAGCAAATCAAGAAGCCGGAGACCGTGATGGTGATGTTTTCCGGAATCGGGCCATTCACAGTTTCAATAGCGAAGAACACGCTCGCAGCCACGGTTTACGGAGTTGAACTGAACAAAACCGCGCATAAATTTGCAGTAGAGAACGCTAAAATAAACAAGGTTGATGCTAAAATAAAGCTGTTTTGCGGCGACGTGAGCAAAATCGCCCCGAAACTAGGAAAAAAGTTTGACAGGATTATAATGCCGCTCCCGAAAGGGGCGGAGAGCTTCCTTCCCGTCGCTTTTGCCGCAGCTAAACAAGGCACCATTATTCATTTCTATGATTTTGAGAAGGAAGAAGAAATCCCAGGTAGTGCAATAGAAAAAGCCAAAAAAGCAGCAGCATCAGCGAAAAGGAAAATACGCATACTCATTGTTGTAAAATGCGGCCAGCTGGCTCCGAGGGCTTACAGGGTGTGCGTGGATTTCAAACTGACATAATTGGCGTGGGCGTAAGGCTTACTTGACTGAAAGAGAAACTGATTTGGTTTTGTTGCAAAACCTTTAAAAGGACGCCCTCCTTCCCGTCTAAAGCGCGCGATGATCGCGTGAACACCCTCGGAGCGCACCAAGTCGAGTCAAGCTCGACCGGTCCCGTCGTCGCAAGACAATGTGGAAGCGGTGATGAAATGGAGTAACTGGTGAGCGCGCAACTCTATTCCTGTTAAAGCAAGCATTATCCAAACATAGCCACATATTCCCTGCTTTCAGTTTCTTCCTTGCTTTTGACTTTTTCTATCGCGCTGAGGAAGTCTGCGTTCTCAACTGCCGTTCTGCCATCCCTGATGGCAAAATAGCCTGCCTCTGTGCAGACGGACTTTATTTCGGCGCCCGTGAAGCCTTCCGTAAGCCCGGCCACGTCAACATCAATGTTGCCGAGCCTCATCAAATTAGAGTGTATGCCGAAAATTTCCCGCCTGGCATCCTTCGTGGGAAGAGGGAAAGGTATGTGCCTTTCAAGCCTTCCAGGCCTCAATATGGCGGGGTCCAGCATGTCCTTCCTGTTGGTGCTTCCTATTACCTTGACATTGCCGAGCCCCTTGAACCCGTCAATTTCAGAGAGAAGCTGCATGAACGTGCGCTGAACTTCCCTTTCGCCTGAAGTGCCTATGTCAACCCGCCTTGACGCAAGGGCATCAAGCTCGTCAATGAACACTATGGACGGCGCCTTTTCCCTTGCCACGCGGAATATTTCCTTGATCATCTTGGCGCCCTCGCCTATGAACTTCTGCACCAACTCAGACCCAACCACTTCAATGAAAGTTGCCCTGGCAGACGTGGCAACAGCCTTCGCCACCATCGTTTTTCCTGTCCCGGGAGGGCCGTGAAGCAGCACACCCCTTGGCGCTTCAATCCCTATTCTTTGAAAAAGTTCAGGGCTGCTTAACGGCAACTCAACTATCTCCTTTATTTCCCTTACCTGTTCGGCAAGCCCTCCAACGGTGCTCCATTGCACATCGGGCCTTTCATTAATCACAAATTTTTCAATTCCAAACCTTCGTGAAACATCCAGCTTTTTTACAACGGACAAATTTTTCTGCTCCACCAAAACAACATCTCCCGGTTTTAGCTTGCCGCAGTCAAGAGAAACCTCAACAAAAAACCTGTTCCCGTTTGGCAGCTTTATTACGGCGTGCCCGCCTTTTTGGACGGCAACTTCGCATACCATCAACGGGGAGCGGCGCAGCCGCTCAAGGTCCTCCCTGACTTGGTCAAGAGTCTTTCTTAAGAGATTGTTTTCCTCTTCAAGAAGGTTTAGCGTTCTACCGTATACGACGCTGTCCAGATTATCCCCGCTGTTCCCGGCGCTGCTCTCTACCGACATCCTGCACCTTTTTTATTCAACAGACTTTGTTATCCTGACATCCCTTACAAGAACCGGAGGTGTCAATGTCGGAATCTCAACTTCCCAGCCAAAAACCTGCTCGCTCCCGTTCCCTACAGCAGAGATGTTCTGAAGTATCCTTATAAGGTTGTCGCTTATCCTCAATTCCTTGACCGGCCCCACAACCTTCCCGTTTTCAATCAGGAACATGCCATCCCTGGGGATGGTTGAAAAGTCTCCGGTCTCATAATTCTGGAATCGCGTGTACCAGACGTTCGTGACTATCAGCCCCCTTTTCACCTGCCTTATCATTTCCTCTTTATTAAAGCTTCCTTTCCCAAAAACAAGGTTAAAAGGATTCGGGGCGATGAGGCCGGCATTCGCGGTTGTTTTGACATTGTGACGCCTTGCGCTTGACGTGTTGTGAAGGTAAGTCTTCAGCAACCCCTCGTCAATTATCACGTTTTTCTGGGTTGGCACGCCTTCCTCATCAAACGGGGCCGTGTCAAACCCGTTTGGCAGAGTCCCGTCGTCAATCAGGCAAACATCCTCACTGCCAACCCTCTTGCCCAGTTTCCCTCCAAGACAGGAGAGCTTAGATTCAACATTGAATATCGAGGCGGCCTTTCCAACGCTCTCAAGAAGATTCGCGAATGGAAGCGGAGAAAATATCACGTCGTAATTCCCGGGAATGCCCGGCTCAGGCCTGATGGCCTGCTTTGCAATAATGGCCGCCCTTTCGGCGCTCATTTCCGGAGTGAATTTCCTGAGCACCCTTGAGTTGCACGTGTGGTGGCCGGAAGCGTACTTGTCCACGAAGGCCCTCATTGAAAAATACGCCTTGGTGCCCCTGTTTTCAGCTTCAACACTGTTTGAAGTCAGCAAGCTGATGCAAAATGAGGTTGTTTCCAACACACCGGCTGTTCTCCTGGCGCCGTTCGCATGCGCGGCGTTTATGGCTCCGTCAAGGATGTCAACGGCAGTGTCGCCAAGCCTGGTTATTTCCTTGTCGTACATGTCATCAGGTTGCCTGTACGAGAAAGGGCCATCTGCAATGCCTAAATATTCCTTGTTCGGAACAGCAGCTGCCGCAAACTTCATAATCCTGTCAACGGCGTCCAAGGCAGCTTTTTCAGAAACATCCCTCAAGTTAGTGCTCACAAGTTTCCTGCCTACAGCGGCAAACATGGACACCTTTTCAGAGTGCCACGACTGTGTCGTGCTTACCCTGCTGTTTGCAAACTTTAGCTGCGAGACATCCTCCCTTGTAACAGAGACAACAGCGTCACTGGCGCCACGCTTCTTCAGGAGCTTCACAACGTAGGCCGCCGTCTTCTTTCCCTCTTCCATACCGCCTGCTATTTCGTCCATTCAAACCACTCAACTAAACACTAAGCTGTATCTTCCTTATTCTCATGCTTGGTCCGCCAAACCACACAGGAATTGCCTGCATCGGTTCAGCCTTGCCGCATGTGCCAGCGTGATACTCCATGTTGCCTGCCACTGCATCAACAGAACCCCAGAGTTTAGGGGTTGAAATCTCCATTGTCGGCCTCCAGACCGGCTCTGCCAGCCGCCCGTTCCTTATCATGTAAGCTTCGGCGCCCGTGTATTTTGCATTGAGGCGCTTGTCATCTATGTTCCATTCCATGAAATTCTTAAGGAAAACACCAGTCCCTACAGATTCTATTAGCTCGACCTCGCTGTAGTCACCGGGCTTGACTATGGAGTTTGCCATCCTGACAATCGGTTCCCGGTCATAGCCTGTGGCCCTGGCAGCTCCATTGCTTGCGCAGCCAAACTCAGCAGCCGTCTCGCGGTTGTGCAAAAGACCAGAAATAATGCCTTTCCTGATAAGCCACCTTTCACCCGCCTTTACGCCTTCATCATCATAAAGGTAATATCCAAAGCTTCCTGGCAGGGTGGGGTCATCAACAATGTTCACGGCCTCGGACCCAATCCTTGCCCCAACCATTTTTTTGGAAATGAATGATTCCCCCGCCTGTGCGGCCTCCCTTCCCAAAACCCTGTCCGCTTCGTAAGGATGGCCCACGCTCTCATGAACCATAATCCCGGTAATCTGCGGAGCCGCAACAACGTCAATTTTCCCTTTCGGCGGCTTGACCCCTTCCTTCATGTTCTTTTGGGTTGCCTTGACTTCTTCAGCCAGAAGTTCCGGAAACCGGTAATTGTAAATCGTTTCAAAGCCGCCGGCAGCCCCATACTGCCAGTACCTTTGTGAAGTCCTGTTCCCATCCTCAACAGTGATAAAATACCAAAAGTCTGTCCTCGGAATCCTTGAAAGAATCTTCCCGCCTTCGCTGTTCACAAAATACTTCTCTGTGTAAAAGTCGGACATGTTCAAAAACCTTCCGGAAACATTCGCCTTGGCTTTCAGGATTGCTTTTTCCACGTCAAACATGGCAGCAAGCTTCTCCTTTGGGCCGAGGTCGGCAAGGTTTATCTTCTGCCTGACCTCATACCTTGCAGTTTCAGGCTTTTCCGGGCACAGCAAAATCTTCTCGCCAATCCTTGAAGCAGCCCTTGTTATCTTGGCTGCCCTGTCAACAAGTGCCTTGATGCCTTCCCTAGATACGGCATTGGAGCAGGCAAACCCAAGCGCGCCGTTAACGACAAGCCGCACCCCAATCCCGGAAACCCTGTCAAATCCAGAAATCTGTGGTATCCCATTCTTCAAGACAAAGCCGTTGACCGATGTGGATTCCAGCCTCGCGTCAGCGTACCTCGCACCAATCCTCCTGGCGTAATCAATTGCGAAATTGGCGAGGTCAAGGTCGAGAGCATCCTCAGATTTGGCAGCAGATTTAGCAGACATTAAAAACCCCAGGCACCCGGCAACCAGTGCAGATATATAAATTTTATTGGCGCCAGGCTTACCTTGTTACATCAAAGCTCCTGAGTTGCTCCAGAAGATTTTTTGCCCTTGCATTTGTCGCAAAATGCAGCCTTACCGGCTCTATAAGTTCATTAAGCTTCTCAGCGGCAGTGCCCTTCAGGTCCATCGGGTGAATTTTTCCCTCGCCGTATAGTTTTTCAAGTTGGCCGTAGCTTTCAACGTTCAGGTTCCCGCCAAACTTTTCAGGGCGTTTGATTTCAACGGCTGGAAATTTTTCAAAAACAATGTGCTTGTAATATTCCATTATGGGGTTTTCATCAACTTTTTTCTCAGGGCAATATGCCTTTCCAATCTTGCGCTTAACATCTTCTGCTGTATCTGTCATGAAAATGGCGGTTTCAGGCTTTGATTTTGACATCTTCAGTTCAATCGCTCGCTCGGCAGCATCAGTGACGTCAGTTTTCGGCTCGCCAAGCCCCATCAGCATGTGGTGGCTGACAACAACGGGCTTCCAGAAGCCAAGCTTGGGCCCAACCTCCCGTGCAAGGATGTTCACCTTGCGCTGATCCATCCCAAGCTGGGTAATGTCAGCCTTCAAATGAAAAATGTCCGCGCACTGCATGCAAGGGTAGAAAATCTGAGCCGCAGAAAGCTGCTCCGACTCCTTCCTACCCATAATCTGGCTACAGCGGACAATCCGTTGCACAGTTGAGTTCCTGGCTATCTGCACAACCTTCTTCCAATACTCATCATCAGCCATGACATCCTTAGACCAAAGGAAATCAACACGCTCTGTTTTCATCCCGGCCGCCTTCCAAACCTCAACCATGTATTCGCCAGCAACACGTATCTTTTCCAGGTCGCCTCCGAGCTTGTTGTTCATCCAGCCAAACCAGTCGGCCACCCACATCTTGAATCGGCAGCCGGCCTTAATCATCTTGTTGACGTTTATGGTGCGAAGAATCCCCTGGGCCACATGCATCTGGCCTGAAGGCTCAAAGCCATCATACGCTACCGGATGGTCCTTTGCTTCAAGAAGCCCGAGCAGTTCATCTTCGGTTATTACCTCTTCCCCGACTTCTCTGATAAGCGCAAAGCGCTCCTTGATGTCCATAAACACGGCAGCGGGGGCAGCCGATATAAATGTTTTCATGCAGTCATTCATCACTGGCCATTCGCCCGGAGGAGTGGGCGAGTGGTATCGAATGATTTACCATTTTGCAGAAAACACCAACGGCTTCTTGGAAGAATACTTCCAGCGAAACCAATCCGAAAGTGGCATAGCTGAAGATAAAAAAAGAACATGCTGAAGGTTGGGGCAGAAAAGACTATGGCACAACATCTGCTGGCTAGGCTAACACTTTAATGTTTCACACCATCCGCCCCGGCAAGGATATTTAAACATCACTCCCTGCCCCATAAGGGAAAAATGGAACCGGTAGATGCAGGAAAAAACAGGATGGTTGCGGTAACGGACATCACATCCTTCATGTACTGCCCACGGTTGCTATACCTGCGGAAGGTGCTTGCAAAGGCAGAGAAGCCAACCGCAGCGATGGTCATTGGCGCAATAAGACACAGTTTCCACGACCTGGTCAACAAGCATGAAGGGAGGATAGTGGTCCACCTGCCGGCTGCATCCTCAATTGAACAGGTAGAGTCGGCATTCTCTTCTGTTTATACAAATCTCCTGAGGGTTGCGGCCGCCACCCACCGGAGGCAGCTTGCAGGCTCAGGTATTGCCGAAAAAGAGGCCATTGAGAACCTGAAACCATTTGCAAAGACAGAAGCCACGGAAAGGGCTGGAAGCATTTACGGGTTCGCGCTGAATAATCGCGTATATGGCGAGGATTTATGGGAAAAACTCACCCCAAAAATACTTACGGAGTTCCCTCTAAGGTCTGAGTTGCTTAAACTGAAAGGAAAGGTTGACCGCGTTGAACTACGCCAGAATTCTGTCATGCCGGTTGAGCTAAAGACGGGGAAAATTGCCAGGGAAGGTGTCTGGCCGCAGCACAGGGTCCAGGCAGCAGCATACATGATGCTTCTCGCCGAAAGATTTTCCCTGCCGGCAGGGAAGGCAATGATACGCTACCTTGACTACGGGGAAACAAGGCAGGTTGTACTCAACCCGTACATGGAGCTTGAGGTGAGGGAGCTCTCTGAAAAAACAGCACAGCTGCTCAGTGGCGAAAAAGAGCCGGCGCCATGCTCCAGAGAG
>Ga0209541_10010140_pt1 | contig 15082 bp, 12 predicted proteins | sample RifCSPlowO2_01_FD_184027 | JGI IMG/M metagenome (GOLD analysis project Ga0209541, IMG submission 184027) | Groundwater microbial communities from Rifle, Colorado - Rifle CSP2_plank lowO2_0.1 (SPAdes) (version 2) | ecosystem: Environmental > Aquatic > Deep subsurface > Groundwater | place...
TGCCACCCAAAAAAACCATTCGAGCTCCTCACTTTGTCTTTTATGTGAAAAATATCCTCGATAAACAATATGGAGTAACGACGGTGGAAGAGGGAGGGCTACGCGTATATACAACTCTTGATTTAGATGTCCAAAAGATAGCTGAAACGGCAATCAATGAGGAAGTTGCAAAGATTAAGTATCTGCGTGCATCAAATGGTGCGTCTCTCGTGACACGGCCTTCGACTGGAGAAATCTTGGCGATGGTCGGATCAACTGATTTTTTTGCAACGGCTTCAGGAACATTTAATGTGACAACTGCACACAGACAACCCGGATCATCAATAAAGCCAATAAACTATGCCATTGGACTTGATCGAAAACTTGTTAATCCTGCAACTTTATTTTTAGATACGCAGACTTGTTTCCCTTCTCCGGAAAAACAATACTGTCCGGTAAATTATGATGGAAAATACCATGGGCTAGTACCGCTACGAAATGCACTCGGAAACTCCTTCAATATTCCAGCGGTAAAAATGCTCGCGGTAAATGGGGTAGAGAACTTTATTGCTTCAGCAAGTGGATTTATGATCAACAGCTTTACCGATCCGTCTCGGTACGGTCTTTCACTTACATTAGGCGGTGGGGAAGTGCGCATGACCGAGATGGCCCAGGCATTTTCTAGTTTTGCAAATGAGGGGACCCCGAAACAACTCGTCCCGATTTTAAAGATAATAAATAAAAACAATCAAGTCCTATATAAGTATAAGGATTCAAACATTGTAGCCGATGTTACCAAACCGCTGCCCTATCCAAATTATTTAGTGATTAGTGGAAAACGTACCATTTCCAAAGAAACTGCATTCTTAATATCTCATATACTTTCAGATAACGGAGCGCGTTCACAAGCATTTGGATCATCGAGCTTGCTTGTTATTCCCAAAAAGACGGTTTCAGTAAAAACAGGTACCACAAATGATATTCGTGATAACTGGACCATTGGATACACTCCAAACTTTCTCGTTGTTGTGTGGGTAGGTAATAATGATAATACTCCCCTTTCCCCCGGATTAACGTCGGGAGTGACAGGTGCGGCTCCGATCTGGAACCGTATCATGCGGGGAATCTTGGCTAAGCAACCAGACCTCGCTCCACGTAGGCCAGATGGCGTTGTGGGTCGTCAAATTTGTACGACACAAGTCAATCCAACAGAAATAGAAAATCCAGACTGTCATCCGAAATTTGAGTACTTTATAAAAGGAACTGAAAATTTGAAACCACTATTTTCCATTGAGAAAGCGCAAGTTCCGGTGTCTAAAGATACTGACATGCAAACGACGAAAGAGGATCCACAAGGTGAAATGCGAGAAAAGACTGTGGCAAAAGATCAATATTCACAATATTGTATCGATTGCGCCCACCCGGTAGATCCGACACCGACACCGCGCTAGAGAGGTGGTATAATAGTCCCATGGATATAGATGCGCTCGTTTTTCAGGCAAATTTTGATACTGACCCTACAAAAAAACTTCAGGCATATCAAATGATTAGAAAACAAGCTGATGGACTAGGAATAAAACTTGCTTCAATGTACGATGTTCATCAGAAGTTTGCAAAAGGAGAACTTTCTGGTTTTACAATTCCAGCACTTAACCTTCGAACACTGACCTACGATTTTGCCCAAGCTGTTTTTCGCGTAGCAAAACGGTTGAATGCCCAGTATTTTATATTTGAGATGGCGCGGTCAGAAGAGATGTATACTGGTCAGTCCCCCTTTGAGTTTGCCTCGTCTATCCTTGGGGCGGCAATAAGAGAGAAATATACTGGCCCGATTTATCTACAAGGAGACCATTATCAGTTTAATCAAAAAAAAGAAGTATCCGAAGAACTTGCATCACTAAAAGGTCTTATTACCCAATCAATTGCGGCAGGGTTTTACAATATTGATATTGACGCCTCAACACTTGTCAATTTAAAGCTAGGAAGTGCTGACGCACAACAGAAGGAGAATTTTACCAAAACAGCTCTTCTCACACAATTTATTCGTCAAAATCAGCCTTCTGGTATAGAGATTGCCATTGGTGGAGAGATTGGACATATTGGAGATCGCAACAGTACAACTGCAGATTTCGAAGCTTTTATGAAGGGGTATCAGAAGATGCTCGGTGAAGATTTAGGAATTTCCAAAGTAGCCATTCAAACAGGTTCTACGCATGGGGGGGTTGTTTCTCCAACCGGAGATGTGTTGCAACCGAACATAGATTTTGAAGCGATTACATCCATTGGTTCGGTTGCTCGAAGTAAGTATGGTATGGGTGGGGTGGTACAGCATGCTGCTTCAACGCTTGAGGACACAACGCTTGCTCAATTTCCCACTGCTGGAACACTAGAAATCCACCTTGCCACCCAATTTCAAACAATTATTTTTGATTTATTACCAACTCACCTTAAGGACGAGATGAATCAGTGGATTATGACAAACTTAATTGCCGAGCGGCTTGATGGGTGGACTGATGAGCAGTTTTTATACAAACTTCGAAAGAAATCCCTTGGACATTTCAAAAAAGATATATGGGGAATTGATGAAACGACAAAAAAAAAGACCGTTCAGGCACTCGAGACGCGACTTGTTACCATTTGTACAGAACTCAATATACCGAATGCTTGACACATTTCATATAAAAACAATTGAAGATGTTGAAATAAAAAACGTGCGGGTATTACTACGTGTTGATTTTAATGTGAGTTTGACTTCAACACACAAAATAGCTAATGATTTACGAATAAAACAATCGATACCAACTATAAAAAAGTTGCTTTTAGACAATAACAAAATTATCATCATTTCGCATTTAGGTCAGCCTGACGGACGCGATGAAAAATATTCTTTAACTCCAATATTTGAGGATTTGCGAAAGTTATTACCTGGGACTGTAATAAACTTGATCGATGATTTTCGAACGGAAAAAAATAAGGTGTTTTTGGATCAACAGCAGGGAGGAGAGATCGTACTTCTTGAAAACATTCGTTTTTATAAAGAAGAGAAAAAAAATGATGAGGATTTTGCGGAGGAACTCGCCGCGCTTGCTGATGTGTATGTGAATGATGCATTTGGTGTATGTCATCGGGTCGATGCTTCAATTGTTTCAATACCAAAGTTTATTCCCCATTTTGCTGGACTTTTACTTGCACATGAAATTACCGCGATAAACACAATGGTAAATCATCCAAAACATCCACTCGTTGCGCTTGTTGGGGGTGCTAAAGTTTCAACAAAAATTAACTTCTTGAAATCACTCATTGATCATGTTGATGCTTTAATAATCGGAGGAGCACTGGCAAACACATTTTTATGTGCGCAGGGAAAAGAAATTGGAAAGAGTTTGGTTGAACTTGATAAAATTACGAATGCAAAATCAATACTCGAATATGCAGATGAAAAAGAAAAAAAAGTTCTTTTACCAAAAGACGTTGTGGTTTTTAATTCGTTAACAGACGATTCGGGTCGAGTTGTATCCGTTGACAATGTGGCAGAACACGATGTTATTTGTGATATCGGTCCTGAAAGTGAAGCACTTTTTGATGAAGTAATTGCGCATGCACATACAATTATTTGGAATGGGCCGTTTGGAAAAGTCGAAGATGAACGGTTTGCCCGTGGCACAGACTTTTTATACTATGCAATTACGCAAAACAAAGAAGCGCTTTCACTTGTAGGTGGGGGAGACACAATTGCGGCAATCTCACATCACGAATACCTTGATCGAATAACCCATATTTCCGCCGGTGGTGGAGCAATGATGGAATTTATTGAGCGAGGAACCCTGCCGGGTATTGACGCACTTCAGACTGAATAAAATAATCCACAAATCTCCCAACTCCGCTTCCGCTAAAAATTTCAATATAAAATAAAAAAGTAAATAGTTTGGCCAGTTATAACAGTCCTTTTAGCCCCCGGAGTTAAAAGGACTGTTAGGACAGCCTATTTAGGATATTTATTTATTTATTTATTTTCAGAATAGTTCTTCAATAAAAGCCGAACAACTCGTCAGGTATTTTTTTGATGTATAATACACTTACGATGCTGACACTCAAAAACCTCTCTGTTTCTATTGGAGACAAAAAAATTCTCAAAAAGATTACCTACACATTTGAACCCGGAAAAATATATGCGATTATGGGGCCAAATGGATCGGGAAAGTCCACACTTGCAGCAACCGTGATGGGACATCCCCTCTATTCTGTTTCCTCAAAATCAAAAATTATTTTTAACAAGAAGAATATTGATAAGCTCTCACCCGATGAACGGGCGAAATCTGGAATATTTCTCTCATTTCAAACTCCCCTTTCACTTTCTGGAATTACGATATACCAGTTTATGCGCTATGCTCTGACTGGCCGAATGGATCCTTTGGAAATTAGACAAAAAGTTCAGGAATTTGCTAAGAAGTTGAAGATTTCAGAAGATATGCTTTCTCGTTCACTTAATGATGGGTTTTCAGGTGGAGAGAAAAAAAAGATGGAGGTAATTCAGGCCGCAATCCTTGACCCGCAATTTGTGTTTTTTGATGAAATAGACACAGGAGTTGATGTTGATGCACTTGCAACAATTGCTAAATTTATTAAGAAAATGCATTCTCCAGAAAAAACATTTGTGATCATTACTCATTACAATAGAATTCTGAAATACTTGAAACCTGATAGGATTTTAGTGATAAAAGAGGGTATGCTTGTAAAAGAAGGAAATTGGAAGTTGGCGCAAGTAATTGAGAAAAAAGGATACGACAATCTATAACCATCTGTCATCCTGAGGCAAAGCCGAAGGATCTCGGTGTGGACATTCACACCTAGATTCTTCACTTCGTTCAGAATGACAACAATTTAACAATTTAACAATGAATCAATCTAACGATCTACAATTCGATTACAAATATGGTTTTTCTATGCCTGATACTTCCATTTTTCAGACTAAAAGAGGTATTTCGCCCGAAATTGTCTATCAAATCTCAAAGATAAAGAACGAACCTGAATGGATGACCGCGAAGCGTTTGAGAGCATACGAGATTTTTCTGACAAAAAAAATGCCCTCCTGGGGAGCTGATCTTTCGAAGATAGACTTTGATGATATTGTATATTTCATTCGCGCGACTGATAAACAACAAAACTCATGGGAAGATTTGCCTGCAGAGATTAAAGAGACATACGATCGTATTGGAGTTCCTGAAGCTGAAAAGAAGTTTTTGGCAGGGGTATCGGCCCAATATGAATCGGAGGTTGTGTATGAAAGTATTACGAAAGAACTGACCAAAGATGGCGTTATTTTTTGCGATATGGATACTGCTCTTTTGAAATATCCAGAGATTGTAAAAGAATATTTTGGAACACTCATTCCCGCGACTGATAATAAATTTGCAGCACTCAATAGCGCAGTGTGGTCAGGAGGCTCATTCGTATATGTTCCAAAAGGGGTTCAGGTGAAGCTCCCTCTTCAAGCGTATTTTCGAATAAATGCCGAGCGTTTTGGACAATTTGAGCGAACACTTATTATTGCCGAGGAAGGTTCGATAGTTCACTATATTGAAGGATGTACTGCACCAATTTATGTCACCGATTCGCTCCACAGCGCAGTTGTTGAAATTTTTGTAAAGAAGAATGCGAGAGTTCGGTATACAACGGTTCAGAATTGGAGTAATAATGTGTACAATCTCGTTACAAAGCGTGCCAAGGCCGAGGAAAATGCGGTTATGGAATGGATTGATTGTAACATTGGATCAAAAGTGACCATGAAATATCCATCTGTGTACCTGATGGGAGAAGGAGCAAAAGGGGAAGTTCTTTCAATTGCCTATGCGGGTGCTGATCAACATCAAGATGCAGGGGCAAAAATGATTCATTTTGCACCAAATACGTCAAGCCGCATTGTCTCAAAATCAATCTCAAAACATGGGGGAAGAACATCGTACCGTGGACTTGTGCAAGTCATGCCGGGTGCCACCAACTCATCCGTATTCGTTTCATGCGATGCGCTTCTCATGGACGAGAATTCTCGATCAGATACCTATCCAACAATGAAAATTAAAGAAAATCAAGTTGAAGTACAACATGAAGCAACTGTTGAGAAACTTGGAGAAGAGAAGTTGTTTTATTTAACGTCTCGAGGAATTTCGAAAAATGATGCGGAAGGAATACTTGTAAATGGATTTATTGAGCCAGTGACTCGTGAGATTCCACTTGAATACTCGATTGAACTCAACCGTTTGATGCAATTGGAGATGTCAGGAAGTGTTGGCTGAGGCCAAAGGCCGAAGTCCTGAGCGAAGTCGAAGGAATAAACATATGAAATTTATACAAATTAAACAAGGAAAAAAAAGTAAGCATGTGGTCAATACTCCGGGAGAGTATATTTTTTTTATTCACAATTATTCGGGCGAAGTCGACATCGAAATAAAATCGCAGGAAGCGAAAGTATTTATTTATGGAATATATGTTGGAAAAAAAGGTGACAACTTTACCTTAAATACAATTCAACATCATAAAATTGGAAACAGTATTTCTGATCTGCTTATAAAAGGAGTTTTTTTTGATGACGCAAAATTCATTTATGATGGACTCATTAAAATTGACAAAAAAGCTCAAAAATCGAATGCGTATCAGAAAAATCAAAATCTCATGCTCTCAAAAGATGTATTTGTAAGCTCAAAACCAAACCTTGAGATACTTGCAAATGATGTGCGATGCACACATGGATCAACAACGGGTCAACTGGATCAGACACAAGTTTACTATCTTAAAACGCGAGGATTAACCGAAGATACTGCACAAAAACTGTTAATAGAAGGGTTTGTGGGCGATGTATTTAATAAGATGGAAGAAAACGGAGTTGATGATCCTGTCATCCTGGAGCGAATCCGACAAAGTACAACGTGAGCGATAGGATCTCTAAACACTTAGATATATGCTGAATATCAAAAACAACTTCCCTATTTTCAAAAAGCATCAAGATCTGGTATACCTGGATTCTGCGTCATCATCGCTAAAACCGCAATCAGTAATCAATGCAATAAATGAGTATAACAGTTCATACTCCGTAAATGTCCATCGAGGACTGTATCCTTTAGCTGAAAAGGCAAGTCTTGAGTATGAAGAAACGCGAGATGTAGTTGCAAAGTTTATCAACGCACCTTCAAAAGATGAAATTATTTTTACTCGAAATGCCACAGAATCTCTCAATCTTCTTGGGTATACACTTGAGAAAGAGTTGAACTCGCAGTCAGAAATAGTAATTACGATTGCTGAACATCATGCAAATTTTGTTACGTGGCAACAAGTGGCGAAAAAGACGAGAGCTACGTTTTCTCTCATAGACATAGATGAAAATACTGATTTGGATATTTATAGAAACGGAAAAGTGGATTTGAGCATGTATGTTTCCAGTAACACAAAAATAGTCGCACTTCACTACATTTCAAATGTACTCGGGAGAGTTCAGCCACTTAACGAGATAATTAGGAGTATTCGAGCAATCAATCCACACGTATATATAATTGTAGATGCGGCGCAGGCTTCTCCACATCATGTAATCGATGTGCGAGAGCTCGATTGTGACTTTCTTGTATTCTCTTCTCATAAGATGTGTGGGCCAACCGGTGTTGGCGTATTATGGGGAAAGAAAGCACTTTTGGAAAAGCTTCCTCCTTTTCTTTTTGGTGGGGACATGATTGACGAAGTCTTTACAGATCACTCGACATTTGCAAAAGCTCCGGGCAAATTTGAAGCGGGGACACCAGATATTTCTGGCGTGATTGGTTTGAAAACTGCCATAGAATTTCTCACAGACGTTGGTCTTGAAAAAATACAAGAACATGAAATGCGACTTGCCGAACTTACGATTGAAAAGATGAAGAAAGCATTTGGGGAATCAATTCGTATTATTGGGCAAGGATCTACACTTGATCGAATTGGAGTCGTATCATTTACGTTTGAAGGGATTCATCCGCATGACGTTGCCGGCATGCTTGGGGAAGAACATATTTGTATTCGAGCTGGTCACCACTGTGCAATGCCACTGCATACACGGTTGGGAATTAATACTTCAAATCGCGCCAGTTTTTATCTTTATAACAACGAAGAAGATGTAGAGAAATTAATTGAAGGATTAAGGAAAGTTAAAAAAATACTCTAATGTCATCCATCTATCAAGAAATCATTCTTGACCACTACCATTCTCCCCATAATTTTGGGGAACTGGATTCTGCTGATTTGAACGCTGAAGTTTCAAACAGTTCGTGTGGAGACAAAATTTATATGCAAGCAAAGGTTAAGAATGATCGAATTATAGTTATTAAGTTTAAAGGAGTTGGATGTGCAATCTCGCTTGCATCCGCTTCATTACTGACTGATTTTGTAAAAGGAAAAACAATAAAAGAGTTGAAAAAAATTAATACCTCAACTATCCTTGATTTATTAGGAATAGAATTGTCGCCGAATCGATTAAAGTGTGCGCTTCTTCCATTAGAAGGACTAAATAAATTACTATCATGATTAATCTAAAAGATTCTTCAAAACCGTCTGGGCCGGTTATGGTTGGAAATTTAAAGATAACAATCGATCGCGATCTCTGTATTGGTGCCGCGACGTGTAACTCCATTGCCGCACATACATTTGGACTTGACGATGACTCAAAAGCAGTGATTCTTGATACCTCCGGAAAAGACAGCGAGGAAGCGATTATCGAGGCTGCTCGCAGTTGTCCTGTTGCCGCAATTCTCATCCAGCGAGCAAATGGAGAACGAGTGTATCCAAAATGAAGTCTCCCCATCCTCCTATCCCCCAAACCTCCTCTCCCCACCTCCCGCACTCCCTATCTCCCATACTTCTCCTCTCCACCTCCTTTTATTCTTCCTCGAAGTTTGCTACAAATAAAGTATGCGAGATCGTTTTTTATGGAAAATTGGGGGAGAGGCTGGATTTGGAATAATGACGACTGGTCTTAACTTTTCAAAAATTGCCGCTCGGAGCGGTTTTTATATTTTCGATTGTTTTGAGTATCCTTCTCTCATTCGTGGAGGACATAATACGTATGAAACAATCATTTCAAAAGATCCCGTGTATGCAACGAGAAATGAAGTTGATCTTCTGGTTTGCCTGAACAAAGAAACGTTTGAATTGCATAAAAACAGACTCCATACAGACTCTCTTGTAGTATTTGATGAAGAGAATTTCCAAATACCCGATGGTGATTTCCATAAGCTCGCAATACCAATGAAAAAAATACTCCGTGAGCAAAAAGGCTCGATGGTAATGATGAACAATGTCGCACTTGCCGCAAGCCTTTCACTTCTCAACTGGCCATATGAAGAAATTGAGAAGATAATTATTCAATCATTTAAGAAGAAAGGGCAAAATGTGATTGATCTTAACGCGAGAATTTCAAGAATGACTTACGATTACGTTACGGAACAGTATGAAAAGCATATTGTCCACGACTTTCTTCCTACAAAAAACCCTGAGAAAAAAGTCGTATTGACGGGAAATGATGCATTCTCACTGGCCGCGATCGCCGCTGATTGCCGATTTTATGCTGCCTACCCGATGACCCCAGCCTCAACAGTCTTGACGACAATGGCCGGACTTGCCGAAAAAACAGGAATGGTAGTGCGTCATGCAGAAGATGAGATATCAGTCATCAATACTGCGCTTGGCGCATCTGTTGCGGGTGTCAGATCATCGGTTGGCACATCGGGTGGGGGATTTGCGCTCATGACCGAAGCAGTCTCATTTGCAGGAATTGGCGAGATTCCGATTGTAATTTTCTTAAGCCAACGGCCGGGACCAGCGACTGGCTTACCCACTTGGACGGAACAGGGAGATCTTCTATTTGCCGTGAATGCAGGTCACGGAGAATTTCCAAAAATTATTCTTGCGCCGGGGGACACCGAGGAAATGTTTGCACTTACCATGCGTGCATTTGACCTCGCGGACACGTATCAAACACCCGTCATTATTCTATCGGATAAACATCTTTCAGAAAGTACGATGAGTATACCTGCGATCACGTTAAAGTTATCTGCAAAATCAAACAGTCCAGATAGGGGAAAGCGTATCTCAAAGGCAGAGAATTACCTGCGTTATGCAAAAAGTGCGGATGGAATATCTCCTCTGTTAATTCCAGGTGCGCCACATTCTTTTTACCAAATAAACTCCTATGAGCATGAGGAAGATGGGCATACAACAGAGGATGCGCAGATGCGGGTTGAGCAAGTTGAAAAACGAAATAAAAAAACACAAACATATCTACAAAAAGATTTTAAAATGCCTGAGACTCATGGAAACATGGCTGACGCCGAGATTATTTTTGTTTCGTGGGGAAGTAATAAGGGAGCAATTCTTGAAGCGCAAAAGGTACTTGCCTCGAAATTGATTAAGACTGCATTTATCCATTTTACCCACGTTTTTCCGATGGATGAGAAGAAAATTTTACCGCTTTTTGAAGCTAAAAAGAGATACATTCTCGTCGAAAATAATAGTCATGGACAGTTTGGGAAGCTTCTTCGTGAACAGACAGGAGTTGTACTCACTGAAAAGATTCTGAAATATGATGGAAGGCAATTATACGTTGAAGAAATTGTAGAGTATGTCACCGTTTGAAGAATTTGATGGACAAACCCCTACCTGGTGCCCTGGGTGTGGAAACTGGGCGATTGGGGCAGTTGTTAAGCGAGCGCTTGCAAACCTGAGGCTTTCCCCCTCGTCTGTTTTCGTGTCATTTGGAATCGGTTGTTCGGGCAATATGAATGATTTCTTGAATGCGTATGCGGTGCACGCACTCCACGGTCGAGCGATACCGGTAGCAATCGGCTTTAAACTCGCCAATCACAAAATGCCCGTTGTGGCGATTGTTGGAGATGGAGATTGTTATGGAGAGGGCGGAAACCATTTTTTACATGCACTTCGAGGGAATCACGATATAACCGTGATTGTTCACGATAACAGCGTGTATGGATTAACAACTGGTCAATCTGCTCCCACCTCTCCCAAAGGCTTTAGATCTAAGTCTACGCCTGATGGACTCATCGAAACCCCCCTTAATCCACTCGCACTCGCAATAAGCCAAGGCGGTACATTTGTCTCTCAAGCCTACGCCTCACGAGTTCCCCAAATTACCGAGCTTATTCAAAAAGCAATTACGCACAAAGGTTTTTCACTCGTGAATGTGCTCCAACCCTGTGTGACTTTCAATAGAACAAATACGTATGACTACTATGACTCAAAAGTCTATGATCTACCATCCAGTTATATTCCGCACGATCAAGTTAGTGCACTCAAACATGCAATGAATATGACCATAAAAGAAGAGTTTCCACTCGGTATAGTGTACGAATCAAAGCGGCCTGCGTTTCACGAATGTTTACCCCAACTTGGCAAGCAAACACTTCTTGAACGAGGTCAATTTGAAGGAATACACGAGATACTTGAACACTTTATTTGATTCTTCTACTTGACAACTAGCAGATCAATTGCTATACTGCTAACACATGAAAATTTTAGGTGATAATCCTGAAAAAAAGTCGTACCCAGTTGTGCCCGTGCGGGATGGAATCGTGTTCCCCGGTGCTGAACAAGTCCTTCTTTTTGGCCGTAATAAAAGTATAGTAGCAATTGACGAAGCCATGAAAAAAGACCGAAAAGTGGTCCTCCTCATGCAAAAAAACCCAGATACAAATGAACCACGACCTGCAGATTTATACCAAGTTGGTGTACTTGCCTCAATTGAGAAAGTTTTAAAAGGAGAACGAGGGGAAGTCTCGGCACTTGTGCGTGGAGAAGCCCGTATTCGAGTAACTGATTTGGTTTCCACCCACCCCGTTTTTGAAGCAACCGTCGAGTATATTCCCGAAACGATTTCTATTGGCGAAAATGTGGAGGAAATTGAGGCGCTCGTGCGTCATATAACAGGCGAACTTAAAAAAGCCGTAAATTTAGGTAAAGGGATTGAGTTTGTATTTCTCATGAATATCATGAGCGGTGTACCTACGTATGAATTTTCAAACCACGTTGCCATGATTCTCGATCTTAAAACAAAAGATCGACAACTGTTACTTGAAGAAAATAATTTGGTCTCACGTCTAAAGAAAGAAGCGCAATTTATTACTGAAGAAGTAAAGGTTTTGGAAATTGAACACAGCATTTCCGTAAAAACACAAAAGAAATTTGACAAAGGCATGAAAGATGCAGTTTTACGCGAAAAGATAAAAACCATTGAACAAGAACTTGGAGAAGAAAGCCGCGAAGATAAGGAGGTAAATGAACTTCGATCTAAAATCAAGAAGGCAAAAATGCCTGAAGAAGCTGAAGAAAAAGCGTTGAAAGAACTCGAGCGATTAGCTCACATGTCTCCGTATAATCCTGAATCTTCCTATGTTCGCACCTACTTGGAAGTTGTTGCTGACCTTCCGTGGAGCGTACACTCAAAAAGTGAAGTAAATATACCAATGGCAGAAAAAATTCTTAATGAAGATCATTATGGATTGAAAAAAATAAAAGAGCGCATTCTTGAATATTTGGCGGTCATGAAATTGAAAGAATCAAATGGTATGAAAAAAAAGGTTGATAAACATAAGGATAATTTAAAACGAATTGCTAAACAGCCAACAATCCTTTGTTTTGTGGGTCCCCCGGGGGTTGGAAAAACCTCACTTGGTCGCTCAATTGCCCGAAGCATGGGGAGAAAGTTCGTAAAAATGTCGCTGGGGGGAATTCGTGATGAGGCAGAAATTCGTGGACATAGACGTACCTATGTTGGTGCACTTCCAGGCCGAATTATTCAAGGAATACGACAGGCAAAAGTGAATAATCCGGTGTTTATGCTTGATGAGATAGATAAGATTGGTGCAGATTACCGAGGAGATCCATCTGCCGCACTTCTTGAGGCACTTGACCCGGAACAAAATTTTGCATTCTCTGACCATTACCTCGAGACACCGTTTGATTTATCTGATGTCATGTTCATAACAACGGCAAATATGCTTGATACAATTCCGGGTCCTCTTCGTGACCGACTTGAGATCATTACATTCTCGGGCTACACCATGGATGAAAAATTTAATATTGCTAAAAATTATCTAGTACAAAAGCAACTGGAAGCACATGGGCTGGGGAAATATAAAATAAAAGTAGAAAATAATGCGCTCAAATTAATAGCGCTTGATTATACTCGTGAAGCCGGGGTTCGTGAACTTGAGCGCCAAATTGCTACTGTTTTCAGAAAAATTGCGCGTCAAGTAGTTGAAAAGGGTACAAAAAATACACTTGTCCAATCAAAAAATGTTACAGGCTATTTGGGCCCAAAAAAGTATTCTTCCCAAGTCATTGAAGAAAAAGATGCGGTTGGAATTGTAAATGGACTTGCCTGGACACCTGTTGGTGGGGAAATACTGCTTATTGAGGTCGCTATTATGCCGGGGAAGGGAAATCTTACATTGACAGGTCATTTAGGCGATGTTATGAAGGAATCAGGGCAGGCCGCTTTAAGCTATATTCGTTCTCGTTTTGGAATATTTGGATTGGGTTCGGACTTTTATAACAGTATAGATATTCATATTCATGTTCCAGAAGGTGCGGTTCCCAAAGATGGGCCCAGTGCAGGAGTAGCCATAACAACGGCGATGATTTCTGCGCTTACCAAAGTTCCAGTAAATAGACGAGTTGCCATGACAGGTGAAATTACGCTTCGTGGACGGGTTTTGGAGATAGGGGGACTGAAGGAAAAAGTAATTGCCGCGCATAAAGCGGGAATTAAAACGGTACTAGTTCCAAATGAAAATAAAAAGGACTTGGAAGATATACCAAAATTTATTAAAGATGATATTCAGTTTATATTTGTCTCCCATCTTGATGAAGTTCTCAAAAAAGCGCTCATTTTCCCTGATGGAAAATTCAACTTTAAAAAACTGGGTATCGGAATTTCCCCAAAATCACAGCTATCAGTCGCTGTAAATTAGCGTTTACTTCTTGACTTTACCAAATCAATTGTCTAAACTGTACGTCACAATGACGGAACAAAGCTCAAGTAAATCAGTTAACCCCAATACACTTCTCGTTGTAGCGCTTGTGGTAATGGCATTTTTTGCAGGCTATTTGTACAACAAAAATAAAACACTTGAAGGAAATCCAAAGGTTGCAGGGACAGCAACCACTCAACAGCAAGATGCTACGCAACAACAACCAGCAGTTGCTATAAAACAAGATAAAGTTGATAAAATTTTTGCAAAGGGCAATATTTTCTTTGGAAATGCAAATAGTAAAGTAAAGATCGTGGAAGTTTCTGATCCAAGCTGTCCGTATTGTCATGTTGCCGGTGGACAAAACCCAGAACTTGCAGTGCAAGTAGGGACTCAATTCAAGTATGCATCTGATGGTGGCTCTTATATTCCCCCCGTTCCTGAGTTTAAGAAACTTGTGGATTCAGGGAAGGCCGCATTTGCCGTGGTGTATGCAAATGGGCATGGAAGCGGAGAAATTGCAATGCAGGCACTTTACTGTGCGAATGATCAAAACAAATTCTGGGAAGCCCATGATTTACTCATGACGAATAAAGGGTATGAACTTATCAATAACGAGGTTAAGAATGATAAAGCTGCAATTCCAAAACTTGTCGATTTTGTTTCAGCGCAAGTAAATCCGGGAGATTTAACCACGTGTTTGGAGAGCGGAAAGTATGCGTCAAAACTCACATCTGATCAGCAATTGGCAGTAGAACTCGGCTTTCAAGGCACCCCATATTTTATAGTTAATACAACTCCATATCCCGGAGCATACAGCTACAAAGATATGCAGGCCACGATCGACTCCGCGCTTAAGTAACGTTAGATTGATACGCGTTCTACTTGTGTTTGAATTATGCTTATCTTCATAAAGCCAACACGAATGAGAAACCAGAAAAGGAGCATAGTGATCGCTGACTCTATATATTTGAATACAAAAAAGACTGGTTGTATGAATAAAAATACGAGAAGAGCAACGATTGCAGGTACAAGATACCCATAAGTTGAAAGAAGCATTTCGAGTTGTTGTTTTATCTGCGGGTGCATTTCTGTTATCATCG
>Ga0209541_10010143_pt1 | contig 15077 bp, 14 predicted proteins | sample RifCSPlowO2_01_FD_184027 | JGI IMG/M metagenome (GOLD analysis project Ga0209541, IMG submission 184027) | Groundwater microbial communities from Rifle, Colorado - Rifle CSP2_plank lowO2_0.1 (SPAdes) (version 2) | ecosystem: Environmental > Aquatic > Deep subsurface > Groundwater | place...
TGGCCGTAATAATTCTTGGGTCAGCGCCAAATTTTTGCAAAATTCTCATGCCAATTTCAATATGAGTGCCTTGGATTTCATGGTCGAGCGCTTTGCCGATGTCATGAACAAGAGCGCCGGCTTTGGCCACAGTTGCGTCAGCGCCAAGTTCTTCGGCGAGCATGCTTGCAACGTGAGCCATTTCAATCGAATGTTGCAAAACATTTTGGCCGTAGCTTGTGCGGAAATAAAGACGACCTAAAATTGCGACAATTCTTGGGTCGAGATTGAAGATACCGCATTCGTAAACTGCTTGTTCGCCTTTTTCTTTAATAATACGATTGATCTCCTCTTTGGCCTTGGCGACCATTTCTTCAATTTTGGCTGGTTGAATACGACCATCCATAATAAGATTTTCAAGGGCGAGTCGGGCGATTTGGCGGCGTACCGGATCAAAAGAAGAAATAACAATCGAGTTGGGCGTATCGTCAACGATAAGCTCCACGCCGGACGATCTTTCAAAGGCTCGGATATTGCGGCCTTCTTTGCCGATAATTTTACCTTTAATATCTTCCGAAGGAATATTAACCGAAGTAGTCATAAGTTCCGGCGCGGTCGAAGAAGCAAGTCTTTGGATTGCTGTAGCCAAAATATCTTTGGCGCGGCGTTCGATTTTCTCATTTAAAACAGTTTCTAATTTTTGAGTTCGGACAACCAAATCTTCTTCTGATTTGCGCTCAATTTCTTTGACAAGCATTTCTTTGGCTTCCGCTTCCGTGAGCCGGGCAACTTTTTCAATTTCGGCCACTTTTTCTTTTTCCATTCCTTCGACTTTTTCTTTAATTTTTTTGATTTCTTCTATTTTCAACTTGATATTTTCTTCTTCTTTATCAAGTTCAGTTTGGCGCGCGTCCAAAAGACCTTCTTTTTTTATAAGGCGCTCTTCTTTTTCTTTGAGGCCTGTCTCTTTCTTTTTTTCTTCTTCGCGGACCTCATTGATTTTATCTTCTGCCTTTTTCTTTGACTCGTCGGTAATTCTTTGAGCTTCCTCTTTGGCAGAGAGAAGCAGTTGTTTAACTTCTAATTCGATGCCCTTCTTTTTCGACAATGCGTAGAAATAACGCAGGTAGTAACCCACGACGCCGCCCAAAATGAGCGCACCGATTGTGATAAGTAATTGATTCATAAGCCTTCTCTTTTTTACGAGAAGTTGCCAAAGTGTTAAAAGGCCTTATTAAAAGGTTAGTTTTTTAGTATTGAAGCAAAAATGTTTATATTTTTAACTGAAATTAAGGCTAATTCGGGTAGTTCTTTTGACACAAGGTTTCTTCTCATAAGTTTCAAAATTATTATTAAGTTCTATGTTTGCATCATAACAGGTGGTTTAAATATTGTAAAGAGTTGAAGTTTTCTGGTTAATAGTCTAATATCGGGCTAATTCTGTTTTTTAAAAAATTTCAAAAATCTTAAAACAATAACCAATGAACAAAACGATCATTTACAGCCCATTCGTAGATTGGAAACTCTACGCTCTCTTTGAACAAAAAGCCAAAGAAATTCTTGCCGAAGAAGGTCGGTCAATTGATTTTTCAAAATTCAGTTTGGAGGCAAAAACTCCGCTGCAGGAGTTTATTAAAGCGCTTAATTTCAGCGAATTGCCGGAAAAATTTGATAATTTCTATCATGCAGCCGGAGCATTTATTTCAAAAGAACAAATGGAATTGAAGGAATTTTTGCAAAAACACGATTTTTCTTTAGAGCCGCCAATGCCGACCGATTCAAACGGCCCGGGTTATGAAAAGAAAGGCATTACAGTGGCTGCAGTGATGGAACTGATTCAAGAATGGCCGGAAGGTTACAATGCTCGCAAAGATGAATACGATATTGAGCCGGAATTGCTCGTTTCAAAAGAAGAAATCAGAGTGAAGGGTTATCGGCTCCGCAATATGAAACTTTTCCATAAAAGTGGAATTGAAGTGATTCACTCCAGACAATATTCTTTCCCGGATTGCCAAAGCGCCTTAATTAATCTAAATGATGAAGACGCTGATGATTTTTCAATCGTGCTGACGGATATTTCTTTTTACGCGCAAAGCATTGAAGAATTTGAAAAACAAGTTACTTCTCCGCTCGAACTTTGCAAAGTTGTTGAACAAAAGCCCGTTCTTCACAACATTAGACCGGGTGGCGCGATTGACACTTACGCGCTCCTGCCTTCGCTTGAAGAACAAAGCAAATTATCAGGAAATCTTGTCGGGATGAGTTATCAAGATGCCAGAACTTTAGATGGCGCAGAAATAACCGGTTCGGAAATGCTTTCAAAACTTCGATTGAACGAAAAAGGCGTTTACGCTCGTTCCGAAGGATGGGCGACCGGTCATGTGCTCATCACTGCTTGCGCTCACGATATTCCGGACAGTTGGACTTTTTCTTTAACTGTCAAAATGGGACTGGTTGTTGACATTCGTTTCAAAGGCAAAAGTATTTTTCTTGCCTACATTCCTCAATCCCGTTTTCATCGGTCGTAACATTGTTTTGGTTTACAAATTGAGAGGCCGCGCAAAATTTGCGCGGTTTTTTTAATAAAATTTCTTAAGTTGCTCAATTTATTAAATTATGATTAAATACGAGCTGATTTAAGTTCATTTTTAAAAACAAAATATAGAAAATATGGAAGAAACAACCGAAATACAAAAATCGATAAATGGCTATGGGGTGGTTGAGACATTCTCCGATTCAGATTTAATTAAATCATTAGGTGAAACTTATGTGATCTCACACATGAGAAGCGAATGGTCAAATTTTGTTTATAGAAATTATAGAACCAATCCAGTTTTGGTTTGCAAATGCTTCAATATTCTTAAAGTTTTGAGCAAGAAAAGATCCATTAACGCAGCTATTGAAGAAGCGTGTAGTGCAAATTGCGTAGTCACCGTTGGTGAAATTGGAGAAGTTGTTCTTGTTGTCAAAAAATTTCATGAGCGGGGCGAACATTTTCAGAAAAGATGGACTTAAAAAGATAAAATCAAAAGCACTTCGTAAGAGGTGTTTTTTAATTTTTTACAAATAAAAAAGGAGGTTGTTTTACCTCCTTGCCAATTCATAATTAGAAAAATCTTTTTTTGTGGTAACATCTTCCAACACTTTAATAAATGGCGGAATTTTTACACTATCTTGTTCTTCGGTGAGCTCAATCTCCAATAAATGAAAATTCATCGGTTCTCTTTCAATGATATCCAACTCAAAATATTGATTTTCCCAAATAAAGCAATATCTTTTTTTGATAATTGGATTAAAATTGGGATCCTTTAATTTGAGCAAGATGTCAAATTCTTTTCTGGAAATCATGCGCTCTGTTTCAATTCTTACTCCCGGCTTAGATTGTCTTTTACTTGTTAAATAATAAACAAAATGCTCATTTTGACCTCTTTTGCGCAAGCGCATTTCTTCTTCACTGTCGGATTTAAGATAATGCTGTTCAATCTCTATTTCCTGATATGCTACCGGTAAATCCTTGGGCTTCATTCTTCTAATCAGATATTTGCGTTCAATCTCTAAAGGCACCGGAATTTCCAAGAATCGACAAATAGTTTGAAGAGTTCTGCGCATTTTACCGGCAAAATCAGTGCCATTGTCGATAACTCTTAATTTCGGATGACCATTCCAAGCCAGAAGCGTTTTTTCATCAAGGGCACGCGCTTCTTCTATCGTTTCTTTGCGCGCAGAATTATTAATGAGAGTGTAGAATTTTTCTGCTCCCAAAGCAGCTGTTCTCAAATGAATAATTCCTCCATCGTAGCGTCCATCCCGCAAATCAACAATGCCGTAACCAATATCTCTAACAAGTTCAATAAAAATTTCGGGCGCAATGTAAGCCATGCCATCCATCGCCCCCCGATCACATAAAAGGACTTTTTTCTGATTAGGAAAATATTTTGCAGTTTCTTCCCAACGATTCTCTCTTTCCAGAATATGCATCAGAATACTCTTTTGAAAATTTTCAGGAGATATTCCTTTTTGAAGATGAAAACCAGATTTAATGATATCTGTTGCAACTTCCGGCACAACAAAAGCTTGAAACCCATAATCCGCCAATTTTTCTTGAACATAAGAAAGGCCGGTTGTTTTTCCGGAACACGGCCCACCAGTGAAAACGATTTTCTTTATTTTTTCTGTTTTTTCCATAAAAAGTTGTTTTAAGGTTCATTTATAATTTAAGTTACATTTTTTTCTAATGAAAAGCAAGCCCAAGCCAAAGGCTTTTAGATCAACAAAAAAAGCACACTTTTTACAGCGTGCTTTTTTTGTTGATGAATATTTTTAATTAGAGAATTGCGTCCTTGGCGGCTTTGGCAACTCGGAACTTAACGACTGTTTTTGCCTTTATTTGAATTTGTTCGCCAGTGGCTGGATTTCGGCCCATTCTAGCGGCTCGATGCTTTTTTAAAAGTTTACCAAGACCAGGAATTGTAAATTCGCCTGATTTCTTAGTTTCATCGTAAGCCAAAGTAACTAAGGTATCAAGCATTGTTACTACTTCCTTTTTTGACTTTTCCATTTTCTCGGCGAGGGTGCTAATAATTTGTGACTTTGTCATTTTTGCCATATATTTTTTCTTTTATATTAATTAATAATTTTGTTATTATAATAGCTTATTTATTTAGCTTTTTCAATAATTTCATCAATTATACCATACTTTTTGGCTTCTTCGGCGGTCATGTAATAATCACGGTCAGAGTCTTTTTCTACTTGGGTTATCGCCTTTCCGGTGTTTTTAGCCAGTATTTTATTGATATTTTCCTTAATTCGGAGGATGTGCTTGGCGGCAATAGCCACGTCCGAGGCTTGACCTTCAGCTCCGCCCAAAACTTGGTGGATCATAACTTCAGCATTAGGTAGAGTAAATCTTTTTCCTTTAGTTCCGGAAGAAAGCAAGACCGCTGCAGCCGAAGCGGCGATGCCAATACAAATTGTTTGAATGTCGGATTTAACGAACTGCATGGTGTCATAAATTGCCATTGCGGCAGAAACAGAACCGCCGGGAGAATTAATATAAAGATAAATATCTTTTTTAGGATCTTTGTACTGCAAGAAAAGCAATTGGGCAATGACAATATTAGCAAGATTGTCATCAATCGGCCCGCCAATAAAAACAATCCGTTCTTCTAGAAGACGGGAATAAATATCGTAGGCGCGCTCGCCGTTCTGACCTTTTTCAATAACTGTTGGAATAAGCATATTCTTATATTATACCAACTATTTTGAATTTGCCAAATTTTCGAGGAAACTGAAAACTTTTTCTTTGAAAAGGGAATCGTAAACGTAGTTTTTCAAAACTTCCGGCGAGACCTTTTCTTTTTGAACCGAAGAGGCGAGAACGGAAAAATTTTCCTCAATCTCTTTTTCTTCCGGCTTTAAATTTTCCGCTTCGCCGATTTTTCTAATTATAATTTCGGCAACAACTCGGTCGCTTGCCATTTGCTGCCAATCTTTTTTCAAATCAGCTTCTTTTTTATTAATATTCTGGAGATATTCTTCAAATTTAAGACCGGAGCGCTCAATGTCGCGCTTCATTTGATTTAGCATGTTTTGAGTTTCTGATTCAATTATAATTTCCGGTAATTCAATTTTAATTTCAGTCACAATATTTTTTACAATCTCAAGTCGGCGTTTGTCTTGTTCGCGCGCTTCTTTTTCAACTTTAATATTTTCTCGGAGACGATTTTTAAAATCTAGAACATTTTCAAATTTACCTAATGTTTTTACGAAAGCATCGTCGAAGGTCGGCAATTCTTCCGCCTCATTTTTTCTCATTTGGCGAATTTGCTCAATTGTTTTTTCAATTTCTTCATCGGTTGCGATGATAGCGCCAAGTGGCGGTACTTTCTTCGCGATTGCTTTATAATCCGGCAGATTAAACTCCGGCATAACGGCTGTTTTTATTTTAAATCCGAGCGGATTATTAGGCGCGAGTTTTGTGATCGTTATTTCCGGATTGCCGATCGCGTCAATTTTATTTTCTTGGAGCAGTTCCGGATAAAGTTTATTCAAAGCAAAAGCTGCCATTTTTTCAAGTATTTTAATTTCTGGGATCGCCTTTTCGGCAACATCTTTTGGAATATGGCCTTTGCGAAAGCCGGGCAATTCTAAATTAGCACTCAAATCGGCAAGCGCATTTTCACGATAATTTTCAAAAAGCGGAGCTGAAAGCTCGTCTTCAATTTCGACAATTGATTTTGGCAACTTAGTTATTTTTGCCATTTTTAGATTTCGTTTAAGGCCGCATCAAGGGCGTCCAAATCAGCTTCTAGGCTTTCGAGCTCGACTGAGTCTTGATCCAAAACTTCTTCGGTCACTTCAGTCACTTCGGCTGTTTTAAAACCTTTCTTTAAAAAGTAAATGCCGCCGATGATAAGAATTATAATGATGACAATAATGCCAAATACTGGCCCGTTTGATTTTTTTTCTTCTTGCATATGATTTTACGAATTATTTATAATGTTTGGAGTATAACAAAAACCGCTTCGGTTGGGAAGCGGTTTTTGTAAGTAATTTTCCAGATAAATTCAAGCGAATTATTGTGCAGCCGGTGTTTCAGTTGTCGGCTTTGGTTTTAGTTCGCCTGGTTTGATTGCTTTAACAACAGCGACTAAAGCTTCTTGCGCTTCTTTCAAAGCATCTTTGGCAGCTTTGACACTATCACGAATTGATTGAACGGCCGCTTTAAATGAGTCTTGGTCAGTGACAGTAAGAGTGCCTAAAGCGGTTTTAATTTCTCCTACTTTAGTCTTGGCCGTATCAATTTTTGCGCGAGCAGCACCAAGCAATGTTTCTAGAGCGGCGGTGTCGTTGCCTTTCGCAGAGAGATCTGCGATTCGATCTGAAACTTTAGTGTAACGACCTTCAAGTTTTTTAACGAGCTCTTCTAATTTTCTAACGACCTTAGCGGCTTCTTTTTTAGCAATTTCTTGCTTGCGAAGAACAACGCGCGAAACTTGTTCGGCTTTTCTTGTCTTAGCTTCTTCTTTCTTTTCTGATACTCTTTGTTCAAATTCTGCTCTTTTGGCTTTCGCTTCCGCTTTACGAGCTTCGACTTTTGCTTCGGCGGCCGTTCTGCGATCAGCGCTGGTAGCACCATCCTCTTCAGCTCGAACAATTGAAACTGGTGCGGCTAAAAGCAAGCCGGCGATAACTAAAAATGATAAGTATTTTTTCATAATAATATTGATTAAATTAACTAATAAAACTAATAATAACAACTTCGACTTACTAATATAGACGAAGGAGAACATCCTTTCTTACAGTAGCATGCCGACGATAAGAAGGGCAACTATGTTTAAGATCTTAATCATCGGGTTAATTGCCGGACCAGCGGTGTCTTTATAAGGGTCGCCAACAGTGTCGCCGGTAACAGCGGCTTTGTGAGCATCACTACCTTTGCCGCCAAAATTGCCAAGCTCGATGTATTTTTTAGCGTTGTCCCAAGCGCCACCGCCGCTTGTCATTGAAATTGCAACGAAAATTCCGGTGATAACCGAACCGATAAGCAGGCCACCAAGCGCTTCAACGCCCAAAGTAAAACCAACCAAAATTGGCATGACAACCGGAATTGCGGCCGGCACAATCATTTCCTTGATTGCGCCAACAGTGACGATATCAACGGCAGCGCGGTAATCAGGTTTTTCAGTGCCGTTCATAATGCCCGGGCGCGCTTTAAATTGACGGCGAACCTCAAAGACAACCGATTGTGCTGCGCGACCAACCGCTTCCATTGCTTTGGCGCCGAAAAGATAAGGCAAGAGGCCGCCGATAAATAAGCCGGCCAGCACTTTCGGATCATTAATTAGGAATTGGACAGTATCTGGCAAACTGTGCGTAAAATCAGCAAAAAGGACAAGCGTGGCAAGCGCGGCCGAACCGATGGCATAGCCTTTTGTTACAGCTTTAGTTGTATTGCCAACAGCGTCCAAGGGATCAGTAATGTCACGGACATCTTTTGATAGCCCGGCCATTTCAGCGATACCGCCAGCGTTGTCCGTGATCGGCCCATAAGCATCGATCGTGACGATGATGCCAGCTAAAGAAAGCATGCTCATCGCGGCAACAGCAACGCCGTAAAGACCGGCTAATTTAAAGGAAAGCAAAATCGCGGCAACAATAACAATAACTGGCAGCGCGGTTGATTTCATTGAAACAGCAAGACCGGCAATTATATTTGTGCCATGACCGGATTCACTGGCTCTAGCAATAGTCTGAACCGGTTTGAATTTTGTTGAAGTGTAATACTCCGTGATAACCATAATTAAGCCAGTGACAACAAGACCAATCAAAGCGGAAAGATAAAGATTTAAAAAGTTTTCACTGGGCAGTAAATATTTTGTGACCGGATAAAAAGCGATGGCGGAAATTACGCCGGCCGAAATGAGTCCTTTGTAAAGCGCTCCCATAATTTTCTGACTTTTACCAATGCGAACAAAAATGAGCGAGATTAAAGTCGCGACGATCGCGACTGCGCCGAGCGCGAGCGGGTAAAGGACAATATTGGCAACATCAGGAAAAAGAAGACTGCCTAAAACCATGGTGGCAACGGCTGTCACGGCATAAGTTTCGAAAAGATCAGCGGCCATGCCGGCGCAATCACCAACGTTATCACCGACATTATCAGCAATAACAGCGGGGTTTCTTGGATCATCTTCCGGGATGCCGGCTTCAACTTTTCCGACAAGGTCAGCGCCGACGTCAGCGGCTTTAGTAAAAATACCGCCGCCTAGTCGAGCAAAAATTGAAATGAGCGAGCCGCCAAAGGCAAGACCGACAAGCGCGTGAACGTCTTTTGTAATAAGATAGAAAGCTGAAACACCCAAGAGCGCCAAGCCGACAACTAAAAGACCGGTAACGGCACCGCCTTCCACCGCGACGGAAAAAGCTTTTGCTAAGCTACTCTTCGCGGCCTCCGTTGTGCGGACATTCGCGCGCACAGATACATTCATGCCGATGTAGCCAGCGAGACCAGAAAGAATCGCACCGATCAAAAAGGCAATGGCGGTCAACCAGCCAAGACTCGGGATAAAGCCAATAATGGCGAAAAGCACAATCGCAACAAGGCCGATTGTTCGGTATTGACGATTTAAGTAAGCTTTCGCGCCTTCGGCGATAGCCGAGGCAATACTTTGCATTTTTTCATCGCCTTTTGGCAAATTCATAATTTTTCTTGCTAAAATAAGGCCGACCACAATGGCTAAAATACTGCTTCCAATCAAAATTATTGTCATATTTAAAATTTGTTGCAAATTCCGAAATAGCTATTCCTCGCAAACCACGAAAATTTCTTGCTAGAAATTTTCTCTGTCCGGCCTCGTCAGACCTCCCAAGGGTTTGCTCAGAACACTATTTCGGAACTTATGCTTGTAAATTAATAATATAAGCTCATATATTACAAAAAAACTGAATATTTGCAAATTAAAAACCCGCTCTTAAAAGCGGGTTTGAAAATAAAATAAAATCAAAAAATTTAAACCGGGCAAAGCATTTCAGCGGCAACAATACGCTCTATCTGCCAAACGGGCAAAGTGTTTCCATAAGGGAAGAGATTTGATTGGTCTTGGTCAACCAACATCGTTCTTCTTGTCATGTTTTCAAATTCAACAAGCATACCGGCTTGGAGACGCGAGCGGAATTTTTCTTTCAGGTTGTCCAATGAAACGAGCGCTTCAACTGGAACTTCACCTCTGCGAGTTGTGATTTTCGCAAAGCCGAGATAGCGGCTGACAAAATTGACGATGCCGGTGTGACCGTTTAAATAATTTCCTTCTGTTTGCGCTTCAAGTTCTTTCTGATAATCAAAATCCTGGAGTTCGGGCAGTTTTTCAATTTCCGACAGCATGATTTGATTGATAACTGTCATCATTTCTGGCCAATGATTGAATGCCGGGACACTGACAATTTCGCCATTACGGTAGCAGCACACATCGTTTTTTGATTCGGTGAGGTGAGCAAAAATTTTGTTCTTTACTGTTTCCATGAAAATTTCATGGACAGTGATGGTTTTTCCATCATTGTTTTTCTCCAACACCAATGCCAGAAATTTGTTTTCCTGAAAACCAAGGCGACTTTCTTTTTTAAGCGGGATGGTAAGCGTCCTATTAATTACGGTGTTTTCGGTAGCGTTTTCGGGAGACGGAATTATTTCATGATTGATTCTGCCCGAGTTTTCCACCAAGAGTACTGCCATGTTTGGAAAAATTTTTAAATTAAGCGCCAGTGTTTTCATGTTGCCAATCCGGCCGATGCAGTTGCCGTTGGGATTTCTGCCGATAACAACCGGTTCTTTTTTACTTGTCATAACTGCTGTTGCAGTTACTTTAGATACTCCTGTTTTGACCATAAGGTATTAATTTGTTTTTTATTTTCTGTCCATTTTTACCTAGGACAGTTTCGGCCCTCTTCTTTTTGTCTTTATTGAAGAGATTTTTAAAAGAACGAAATAGGTTTCGAAGTATAGCAAATTATTTTTTGACGTCAAGTTTCTGCATTGACAAGTTTCTGGTATTTTGATAACTTTGACAATCTGTTTCGTTCTTTAAATAAATCAAATAAATGTTTAACCTCTAAACCCTTAACCGAAATGAAGGAAATCCGTTTTACCTTAAGTAGCGTTGCCCCCCAAGAAATCAAATGGGGAAATTGCGAAAAACAAATTGAAAAACTCCATGCGCTTGCTGAGAACAAATCGCTTTTGCGGACGCAGGCAGGAGATAAAATTAACGACAAACTTGAAGAAAAGCTCAAATTTGTTTTATTGAAATTAAAACAACCAATTCTTGCTGGTCGGGAACTTAAAAACGAATTGGCTAAAAAACTTCAAAGAGACCACGGTTTAATTCTCGCTCACCCGGCTGAAATTATTATGTTCGACTCCTCGCTCTTCAAAAAAATCACAAAAGTATTAACCCGTAGTGAAATTGTTGTCGGTACGATGAGTTTTTCCAAATCTCATGGCGAGATTGATTATTATCCGCTAACGATAACTCGACCGTTTAAAGAAAAAAGATATTTTTTCAGTGGAGTAGAATCACTCCTCTCGAAGAGCGCTTTCATTTTAGTTCGGGAGCCATCAAAAAATGACTATCTCTACAATGGTGCTAGCGACAGCCGGCTCGTTGCTGCTATTACAACTACGACAAACACAAAGAAAAACGACACACAAACAGAAAAAGTTCTTTTTGAAACCCCGCCTTTTCCGGCACCGATGGCTTACTAATATTTGAGGTAAAACTTTTAATCAAAAACCCGAAGCGAATTTCGCCTCGGGTTTTTTTAATTAGAGTTAATTAATGACAAAATAATGTTATTTTGTTTCGTCTTCTTCTTTTGGCTCTTCCATTGATTCTTCCGGATTTAAAACTTCTTCCACTGTTTCACCGCCCATGCCGCGAATATCAATGCGGTAGCCGACAAGCTTTGCAGCGAGGCGGACATTCTGGCCGGCCTTCCCGATTGCAAGCGAGAGCTCATTTTTATCAACTTCAACAGAAGCTTCTTTTGCTTCTTCGTTTATTTCAATTTTCAAAACTTTGGCCGGCAACAACGCAGACGAAATAAATTTCTCAATATCCGCGGACCAAGGGATGATGTCTATTTTCTCTCCCGAAAGTTCATTCATGATTGTGCTGACGCGAATGCCTTTCTGGCCGACGCAGGAACCAACTGGATCAACGTTTGCCTCATTAGAAGCGACGGCAATTTTAGATCGGCTACCGGCCTCCCGAGCAATTGCTTTAATCTCAACAACGCCAGAAATGATTTCAGGCACTTCAGTTTCAAAAAGTTTTTCTAAAAATTTAGGATGACTTCGGGAAAGTTTAAGAGTAACGCCTCTGGGGTTTTCAGAAACTTCATAAAGATAAGCTTTTATACGCGCTCCGGTTATATAGCGTTCGTTTGGCACCTGCTCTTCATAAGGCAGTATCGCAACAGTGCGGCCAAGATCGATATAAACAACACCGCGTTCTTCGCGTTGGACAAAACCGGAAACAATTTGGTTTTCTTTGTCTTTAAACTCGCCAAGAATACTCCCGCGCTCGGCTTCGCGGATTTTTTGGATAATTACTTGTTTGGCGGTTTGAGCGGCAATGCGGCCATAGTCTTCTTTTGTCTCAAGCGGGAAAACCAATTCATCGCCTAATTTCACGCTCTTTTTAATTTTTTTAGCATCCTCAAGAAGAATATGGTGTTCTGGATTGAAACGAATGAGTATTTCTTCGCCCTCATTCAATTCTTCTCTTGTTCCGACGTCTCTTACATCTTCCTCGATCTCCTCGCCTTCTTCCGGCATTCGGACAGTCGTCTCGTCAACGACAATTTTTATCTGCTCAAAAGTAAATTGGCCATTGTCAGTGTCAAAATGCGCTCGAATAATCTGGCCTTTTTTGCCATATTCTTTCTTATAAGCGGCGGCCAGCGCATTTTCAATTGCACCAACAAGCTCCGCGCGCGGAATTTTCCGCTCTTCTTCGAGTTGTTCTAACGCTCTATTTATTGTTTTTAGATCTATCATGTTGTGTTTTGAGATTGCGGAATAATGTTTCGAGCAGGGGCTAACGAGGCTGACGAGCCGAGTTCCGAGGATATTTTCTACCAAGAAAATATCCGTACCCTGCGAGAAATGTTATTCTGTAATCTCTTATTATTCTAACAAAAAAGTCCGCTTCCGCGAACTGTATGAAGCTATCTTAATTGATATCCACAGTTCTGTCAAGACAAAATTTTGATTTAAATGGTAAAATAGGATCAATGAACTGGAAGAAAATTCTTTCTATTTTGCTTGTGTTAGCCGTTGTTGCGGTTTTAGTTATTATTTATTTTAAATATCGAGAGCCAAAGGAAGAAATATTGCCGGAAGGCCCGGCTGTCGCTCAAGAATTAACCGAAGCTGAAATTGAAATTACGCTCGAAGAACTCAACGAATCGGCTAAAGGCGTCGAATTGTCGCCTAGCGAGAAAGCTAAAATTTTAAATAACATTTCTAATCTTTAAAACATGAAGACTTTTTTAAAATCTAATATCACTTTATTTTTTCTAATAGCCACGGCGGGGCTTATCGTTTTTTTTGCTTTTAAAAATAGTTCTCCAGTGGAAGCTCAATCGCCGACCGCTTACGCAGTTGGCGGCTTAACCGGCTCGGCTTGGAGCAATAACATTGGGGAGATAACTTTCAATACATCAAGTTATGACAGAGTTTCTGTTAGTCCAACGACTGGTCTTTTTAATGGCTATGCATGGAACGACAACATTGGTTGGATAAAATTTGGCAATTTAGGCACGACGCCAGCAGTTTCTGGCGCGTCGACCGGTCAAGCCAAGTACAATTTTGGAACTGGCGCAGTGACCGGCTGGGCGCGTGCTTGTTCCGTCTTCGCTTCGGGTTGTTCTGGTAGTTTGAGAAATAATATCTATCGCGGCGGCTGGGACGGCTGGATTAGTTTAGCGAGCGGTGCGGCGCAATCTCAAAGTGGCGGTGGCACTGGGGCGGTAGCTCATGCTCAAGGCAATCCGACTTATGGTGTTAATTTTAATAATCCATCGGGCGATGGTTCTGGCTTTGCCTGGGGCGGGACGACCGAGCCAAATGCCAATTTTCCCGGTTCGGGTACAGGAAAAGATCGTAAGGCCGCCGTTATCGGCTGGATTGATTTTACTGGTGTGAGTTTGACTGTAAAACCGACTGTTAGTTTGTCGGCTAATCCTTCGGAGTTTGCTTATAATACAATTGATGCTAGTGTTGGCGCAGATAAACCAGAACAAACGACATTAACTTGGTCAACAAATAATGCAACAAGTTGTTTCGATGCTTTTTGGACAAACAATTCAATACCAGGAGCATCAGGTTCTTGGTATGGTGCATCAGTACCTTTAACGGGCACTCAATTTACTTCATTTGATCTTGGTCCATATTCCGGTCCAACACCGCAAAAGAGTAAGGCCACATTTACGCTAACCTGTTTAGGTATTGGTGGTGCGCAAAAAACAGCTTCAGCTGTCGTCCAACGTGGTGATGAGCTGCCAATCCCTGTAGAAGCCGGCCCGCGCAAATTTGAAGAGTTTTAAATAAAAAACAAATGAAAAATTACTGGATCAAAAATTTAAAAATCATTGCAATTGGCTTGGCCCTTTCTTTGGGGTTAAGTTATCTTGGTTATATTGCTCATGTTAACGCTCAAGGTGGGCAAAATCCAGATAAACCTCTTTACGCTTACACGAGCGCGATCAATCAATATAAAGAAGGCGCGCTGACTATTGGCTCATCGGTCGCGACGACGACAACCGGCGTTTTTCTTGATGTTAAAGCATCTGCCGCAGCTGGCTCGACCGGCGTTTTAGGTACCAATACTTTGCTTGTTTCTCAAGAAGGTAAAGCCGATAAAGGTTTGTTTGTTTTAAATGGCAGTACAGCAACAGGTGTTGGTTGTCCTCTGTTACCTGGAGGACCTATACCTATCAATTGCACAGAATTTAATACTACTTATCCGAATCTTGGCGCTAATGTTCAGGTTGATGGAAGTATTAGATCAGTTAATTTAGTCTCTGCTTCACAAAAAGCAGTTTGCGCTGACGGCAGTGGCATTCTAGTTCTCTGCAGTTTGCCTGGTCAAAGCGATTTAGTTATTAATCTTGCCGGCACCGGCTACGGCAATGTTTCTGCAACTCCTGCTGGCGATCCAGCTATCACAACCACTAATTGTAAAAAAACGGCAAGCGCTAGTGTAACTTGTCCGACATCGACTTATCAAGAAGGTGAGACGGTGACGCTTACCGCTACTGCTGCTAATTCAAATCATGTTTTCACCGGCTGGACAGGCGCTTGCACGAACACGACGGGCACTTGCACGGTGACTATGAATGCTGCCACTAAAACAGTTACCGCTAATTTTGTAAAGATTGAATTAACGGTTACTAAAACTGGTTCCGGCACAGGTACTGTTACGAGCACAGCCATCACGCCAAGTGGCCAAACAGCAATAAATTGCGGAGGAACTTGTGCAAGTTTATATAATTATAATACGCAAATTACATTAGATGCTACGGCGGGTACGTACACC
>Ga0209541_10010145_pt1 | contig 15076 bp, 17 predicted proteins | sample RifCSPlowO2_01_FD_184027 | JGI IMG/M metagenome (GOLD analysis project Ga0209541, IMG submission 184027) | Groundwater microbial communities from Rifle, Colorado - Rifle CSP2_plank lowO2_0.1 (SPAdes) (version 2) | ecosystem: Environmental > Aquatic > Deep subsurface > Groundwater | place...
CTTTTTATAATGTCCCAGTAAGGTTCCATTAATAAAATAAGAAATATTGACTTATATATGTTTTGAAATAATAATATTTAAAAATTAGGAATTGTATTAAACATGATGGAATACAAAGAAGGCTCATATCTTAGAATTACCCTTAACAAAGTAGATTATGAGGGAGTTGTTGTCATGCATCCTGGAAGAACATTGCCTATTGAAGATCAAACAGGAAATTTAGGAACAAGCGCAGAACTTATTCCTTATCTACACACTTCTGACAGAGAAATACCCTTGAACTCTCCTGATTTAGACAAAATTGTTCTCTTGGATTAATATATCAGCAATAATCCATTAACTTCTTAAACCAATGCTGTTTTATAATTAAATGAAACAAAAACCAGAACTCTTGTCGCCTGCAGGAAGTTTTTCTTCTTTAATCGCAGCAATTGAAGCAGGAGCAGATGCTGTTTATTTTGGATTGAAAGAATTCAATATGAGAGCAAGAGCAAAAAATTTCAAGATTTCTGATTTGCCAAGAATAAAAAGACTAACTTCCCAAAAAAAGATAAAAAAATATTTAACTCTAAACACTATTGTTTATGACAATGAATTAAAATCATTGGAAAAACTGATAAAAAAAGCAAAGCCATTTGTCGACGCTATAATCTGCTCAGATATTGCAGTTATGCTTTTATGCAAAAAATATAAAATTCCTTTTCATGTTTCAACTCAATGCTCAGTATCAAACAAGGAAACTGCAGGATTTTACAAAAAACTCGGAGCAGAAAGAATTGTTCTGGCAAGGGAATTAAATTTGAAACAGATAAAAGAAATATCCAAAATAATTCCTATTGAAATTTTTATTCATGGCGCAATGTGCATTTCAGTTTCAGGAAGATGTTTGACATCCCAGTTTTTATTTAATGAATCAGCAAACAGGGGAAAATGCCTCCAGCCATGCAGAAGAAAATATAATGTTGAAGACAGCGGGGGAAACAAGCTAAATTTGGAAAATAATTACATACTTTCTCCAAAAGATTTATGCACCTTGCCTTTTATTGAAAAACTAAAAAGAGCAAATGTAAAAGCATTTAAAATTGAAGGAAGAAACAGAGAGCCAGAATATGTTTATACAGTAACAAAAGTTTACAGGCAGGCATTGGACAAAAAACTGACAAAAAAGCAAATAACTGAATTAACAAAAGAACTGGAAAAAGTTTACAATAAAGGATTCTCAGAGGGTTTTTACAACAAACTTCCGACTTCAGATGATTTCTCGAGAATAGAACACAGTTCAGCAACTCACTCAAAAACTTTCCTTGGAAAAATAATGCATTATTATCCAAAAATAAAAGTCGGGCTTCTTCATATAAATTCAGGAAAAATAAAACAAGGAGATGAAGTTTACATAACAGGAAAAACAACAGGATTAATTGAGCATAAAATTTTAGAAATGCAGATTAATCACAAAGAAGTCAAATATGCTAAAAAAGGACAGGATGTTGGAATCAAAATGCCTTTTGCAAGAAAAGGCGACGATGTTTATAAGATTATAAGTAAGTAATTTTATGGTTTAGAAATCCTGATTTTCTACTATCAAAACCTGATTAGCTAATAAAATTTCAACATTCACAATACTCAAAAAATTTGGGTTAACAAAGTTTCCCAAATTTTACTCAAACAGAAACATTCATTCCTCCTCACAAATACTTAAAAATACCATTAACCTAATTTTATAAATGAATATCCGAAGAGTAAAACAAGGCGCAAGAATAACTTATTACAACGGAATCTACATGATTTTATTTGGGATTTTCTTTATTTCATTTATGCAGTTTAATATGAAAACAAGCTTTAAGTCAATTGAAGAGCTCTGGGGATTTTTCGCAAAATTCAATCCTGAAATAGCAAAACTTTTTATTCTAATGAACATTCTCCTAGCCATATTTTTTATCTCCAACGGAATTCTAATCTCTTATCTCTCAGATTTTATAATAAAAAGAAAAGACAAAATGACTTGGGTAATTTTATTTATCTCTGGAATAATCTCTTGGGCAGGATTATTAACTATATCTATATTCATAAAAAACATGTACCTTATAATTCCCGGTTTAATTGGCTGGTTAACATTTGCATTTGGAATGCTCCTGCCGATTAAATATTACCTGGAAAAAGATTATAGAGAATACTAACTCAAAAAATAATAAACAATATCCAATTTATTATCTGAAGTTTTTAAATCAGCAATCAAATTTCCGTTTTCATCATATAGTTTGAGAATTCCAGAATCATCTTTTAAAGCTGAACTTTCAGAAATACCAGCATAACAATTTTGTTTTTCAAAAATATGATTTCCATCACGAGTACATTCTCTTGATTGGACTCCAATATAATTTCTGGGAGATTTTTCCCATAAAATATTCCTAAGATTAAAAATATTACAACTGCTCCATTCAACGCCCTCACAAGAATACGAACTAACTCTTTCAATAATTTGATTAGTTCTAATTTCTTCAGTAGTTTTGCTATCAACAGAATCTGGCTGATTAACTTCATTATCTTCTGGAGTTACCTCAAAAGATGGCGGACTATCCTCTTCTGGTTCTGGATTTTCCCCAGAATCAGGAATCTCTAAATTACAAGAATAAAACTCATCACTTGCAACACAATTTAAATTTCCATTAATCTCAAAACAAGAATATTTTTCATATCCGCATTCAGAATATCCGAGTTCCCCACATTCCTCTAAAATAACATTATAATCTTCTCCAGTAATATCTCCTGCATACAAACCTTCTTCAAGATTTAAGCAATTAGAACTATGATAACAGAAAAAATCACATTTAAAATCATTATAGGGGTCTGTAACAACTCTCCCAGTATAAACATCATTAACAACATCTTGAAAATCAATTTGAATAGCAAAAAAGACAAGCCAAAATAAAATAAAAAAAATCCCTAAAAGATAAATAAGAAGTTTTCTCTTCTTCATAATATCTGCTAATTTGTCCTTTTTTCCAGGTCCGGAAATAAATCTTGTCTTAACTCTTCCATTTTTGTCTCTGTAACTTTCATAATAATAAGGCCCAAAAACTTTCCCTCCCCTTTTTATATATTTCTTATACACCATTTCGTTTTATGTCTTTTTTAGACACTATCTCTTTATACAAAAACCAAGGAAGAATAGTTTAAATAGTTACCGTACAAAAATTTATAAGGAGGATATATCCTATAATCTCATGAAAAGAAGAAATTTCATAAGTGGATTAGCAGCAATAATAGCAGGAACTTTGTTAGAACCCGCGAGCATACTAGCTCAGAGTGGCCAAGAAAAAACACAGTTACCTTACAACCAAAAACAAGAAGAAAAAATAGAATATCAAGAGCAGCACTATACAAGAGTCCAGCTACTTAAGCTATTCAAACAAGAACTAGGTGATAGATATAAATCAATGCAAAAAGACAAAGAAAAGATGAAATACTGGAATGCTTTATGGGAAAAAGCAGAGCCTAATCTATTAAAAAATATGATTGAACAATACGACCCCAGATTAAGTCCTATGAAAGATAATGAAAATCCAGATATCAGCAGCATCCCAAAAGAAAAATTAGAATTATACAGTTTCTATCTCCCATGGACAAGCCTTAGCAATCCAAGAGATAGAAAAGTAATAATAAATTATGACAAATCAATGAGCCCTTTTTTTAATGGCAGAACAATAGACTCTGTCCTTAGATATCTCAAATCAAAGAAAGATTAATTTTCTTCTTTTTTCCAGATTTCTTAAACCTTCTAAATCTATTAAAATATAAAATAGTCAAAATAATGACAACTAATAATATAAATGAAAAAATAACAATCCTATAATCAATCTCCATCTTCTTTGGCGCCTCTGTATCCTCAACAGTGTGATTGCCGCCAACAAAAATCCTGTTCTCGCCAACTTCATAACAATCGCTCAGCTCATAAAGAGAAAGAGTTATATTAACTCCTTCAGACAAGGCAGTAGGAGGTATATAGATTATTAATTCATTATTTAAATCAATCTGTCCTCCATCAACTTTAATTTCATGTTCAACACTATCAACAAGTTTGGCATCGCAGCTTTCTAAAACAGCGTCGTGATCATGATATTTGAAAACTCTCTCTTCCTCTCCCAAAGGTTTATGTCTAATCGTTATTTCAATATAATCCTGAAAATCAATGGGGGGACTTATAACAAAAGCTTCTCCATCTAAACTAAAATCACTTTCATTTCTTATCATATAAACTGAAGTAGCTTTTGTCTTTGAAGGATTATCAACTTTCTCAGCGATATTAACGCATCTTAAATAATCTGAAGAATCATGAAAACAAGTTTCAACTCCATTTTTGCAGCATATTCTTAATTCAGAATCAAATCCAACCTCTGCACTGCACTCTGAATATCCTTCACTACAAGTCTTAGGCTGGCACTTAGGAACATTAAAAGGAGCAATAGTTCCAATAGGAGAACCATAAACTCCTGAGAAAAATCCAGTATAAACACATTCTTCATCATCTTTGCAGCAAATAACTCCTCCTTCCATTTTTCCTGAATAATCATCGCACTCGTGATATCCTTTTCCGCAAGACTCTTCAACAGAATTTCCGCAAGCCCCAATATTTGCCTGCACAATAGGACTTTCTTCATGCTCTTGTTTATTCCATGCATCAAAAAAAACATCAATGTTCTCTGCAATATTTAAAACTCTCTGTCCAGAAGGCACGTATTTCACACAAGCAGAACCAGGCCCCTCAACTGGACAGCAGGCATTTCCTCTAGTTCCAGGACAAATTTTCATTCCTTTTTCCTCACAAGTGTTTTTAATTTTTTTACAAAAATAAGATGAATGCTCACTCTGTGCATTAACAACAATGTCTATAATCTTATTAAAAGTTTCCTCAGAAACTCCTTTATCCACAACTGACTTTTTCAAATTTAAAAGAGATACTCCAGGATCCCTATAAGTCTGAAACAAAATAATTGCATCATCATTTGAAATGCCTGTGGCTTTTAAGTTATTACTGATTTGTAAATAACCTTGAATATCAAGTTCGTGTTCGCAAGTTTCAGTTTCAGAATCACAACAAATAGGATATTCACCCTCTATAACTTTTAATTCCATTCCTAAAATATTATCTGCAGGAACTGGCTGAAATCTTGGCCCTCCGCAGCATATTTTTCCTTTTTCACAGCAAGTATTCCCGCACATCTGGTCCTGAAAATCAAAATTCTCCTGCATTGTCTTGCAATTTTTGCCAAGACATTTTCCTCTCTTGCATATTCCCTCATTACCATAATAATCACAATTACCACCATCGACATTAACAATTTTAGGCGGCTCTTGAGTATAATCGCATTTCTCACATTCATTAGGTTCTCTGTCGCAGCCTACACATTTTCCTTTCCAGCAATAAGGAGTTTCACCACTGCATGTCTCAACCCTTCTTGAATATTCAGATTTCACACATTTACCATTATCACATTTATTAATTCTAAAACTCTGCCAAATTTCATTTCCATTGCAAACTTTTTTACCAATAGGAATTTCCATTCCTAATCCGCAATCAACATCAGAAATACATTTTCCATAACCTCCAGTTGCAAAAGGCAACCCATCAAATAACCACTGAAACGACAAAACATATTTCATAACTGCCAAAGCTCCTTCATCCTCTCCAATAATATTTGGACTATAAACAAAAAACAAAATTAACAATAGCACTATAACTGCCAAAACCAAAATTATAATCCCTCTTTTCATATTATTTCTAAAGAATTATCCTATATAAATATTGTTAATAATATTTTCAATCACATAAATAATTATAAATATTCATTGATATAATTTTTAATGAAATCCCTGACGAGATTAATAGCTTCTGCATTTTTCTTAGGAACCTATCTTGCAATAGCAGGATGCAATTCTTTTCAGCAAGAACAAACTGCAAATCCGATAACTGAAACTCAGTCAAGATTGCGAATTTCAAGACTGGAAGAAGACATAAAAAAACAAAAATCAGACTATGATTCTTTAGAGATTAAATATATAGATTTAGAAAGACAAACAAAAAGATTTAGAATAGAAAATAGTTCTTTAAAAGGGGAAATAGAGAATCTGCCAAAAACAAAACAAGAATATCGTCAGAGAATTGCTGATTTAGAATTAAAGATTGCAAAAACAAATCTTGAAAAAACCATTTTGGAAAAATCAAAAATAGAAGCACAAAATAAAGCTGCATGTTTAGAGGTTCAAGTTATTGAAAATTACGCTCCAGAAGACTATGCCGAGATGCAAAGAAGAATTGTTTTGTTAAATCAAGATTATACTAATCTTCAGGAAGAAAACATGAGTTTAAGAAATCAGTTATTAGAAGTAAGAGGAAAATTAAGAGACCTTCAGTTAAGGTAATCTTCCAGCAGTATTTCCAATGAGATTTATTTACTATCCAGTTAATTAATACTAACAAATCTGATTTCTCCACAACCCTTTTCTAAAATTAATATTTGGTGTAAGTCAGAAGTTAAGCAAATGCAAATCTGTTTATAATTATCGGAGATACTTCCCAAACAGCAAGCTTTTTAAACGCAACTATTTCTATTTATTTATAAGATGTCAAAAGTAAGAATAAAACTGAAAAGCATGAACATTAATGAGCTGAATAAAATCTGCTCTCAAATAAAGGAAATCACAGAAAGAGCTGGAGTTCCAATGTCAGGCCCGATTCCACTTCCAACAAAAAAATTAAAAATTACAACAAGAAAATCTCCTTGTGGAAATGGAACAGCAACTTTTGATAATTTTGAAATGCGAATGCATTCAAGAGTTATTGATCTGCCTGCAGACGACAGAGTCCTTCACGCAGTAATGAGATTGTATGTTCCAAGAAATATAACTATTAAAATTGAGATGAAAGAATAAAGTTTTCACTTCATTCAATTTCTCCGAAAATATTTCCTGTCATGTCAACATTTTTCAGCATAATTTTATTTGCTTCAATTTCTCTTTTCTCAGAAACCAAAACTCTTCGAGCCTTAACAAAAGCCTCGCATAACTTTAAATCAACCGGGCATAATTCTTCACAAGACTTGCACAAAGTGCAGTCATAAATAATCTTGTCAAAAATTCCTTTGTCAAGAATAATAGCTCTTCCCCTCGGAGAATTTTGCTCGCTTCTAAGAATTCTAAGAACAGGACAAATCTCCCTGCAAAAACCGCATCTAAAACAACCCTCGACAATTTCTTTTATTTCTTCTTTTGCATTATCAGATTCTATTGTCATTATCTTTCTTCTCCTTTTTTTCTTCCTTGACAGCACTGCCCATGCCAAATTGATTCATCATTACATTATCAATCAAAGCCTTTTCTTCATCAGTTCTAAACCCTTTATTAAAATCAGGAGATGCAGAACTCAGAGGTTTAAGATTAGGAGATTTGAGCTCAGAAATATTAAGATTATCTTTAATAAGAACTTTTTTAGAAACGTCTCTTGCAAAGTCTGAAATTTTTTCAACTCTATCCTCGCTTAATTCAGATTTAAAAGTCTGTTCATAATCCTCAAGCTGGTCATAAATCTCCTTTTCTTCTTTTTCTTTTTCTGTAAATTCACTTTCTCTTTCAACTCTCTCAACAAACTCTTTCATCTTTTGCTCAGGAGTTTTTTTAATTACAATTCTTTCAGAATCCAAAGTTTGCTTTTCATCTGCAGCAATATTATTTTCAAAATGCTCAGGAAGAATTATCCTCTTAACAGGCATCTCTTCCACTACCTCTTCAACAATTTTTTCAGCACTTTTTATTTTTCCAACTCCTATATCAAAATCCTTATGCACTTTATCAAACTTAGAACTCTTTTGCTCTATATCCATGACTTTTCCTTTATTTATTTTAACAAAAGGGTCATGTCTTAGTTTAACTCTGCTCATTAGTTTTCTTTCAGGCTCCTCGAGAAAATCTTTTCTTTTCAAACCAATTCCATATTTGCTGAGTTTTGTTTTTATCTTTCTAATAAAACTCATGACTGCTTCTTTTCTTTCATCATTATCCTTAAAAAACGGGTGTATGATTCCCATCCCCAAATCCCCAAAATAAGGAATATTCAAACTTTCCAAAAATAATGCAAACTCTTTAATCTTATCAAAAAAAAGCTTTGGATCCTCGCTGTTGTAATAGCCTCTTGAATAAAGAGCATAATAATTTTTTTTTACAAGATTCATAAGATTTTCATAGTCTCTATCCTTAATCTTCCCGCGATTAGAATTAAATTCAATTATAATATGATATCTCAAAGGAAGTCCGAGCATTTTTGAAACATCTTTGCTTAAAAATCTCAGCATTACAACTTCTTTTTCAAGTCTAAGCCTTCGGGAAATTGCAAGTATTTCATCTAACTCGTCAGACTGAAAAATTGAAGCGCTGCGCTTTATTAATTTTGCAGCTTTTAATTTTGCTCCAACAATAATCCCTGTTAATCCCTCCATTCCGCAAACATCCGTTAAATCTGCTTTGCTTAATTTCACCAATTCACCTCTGCCGCTGACAAAATCAATTTCTTCTATCCAATCTTTTAATTCTCCATATCTCATGCTCCTATCCCCTAGAACACCGAGCGCAATCAATCCTCCAATTGTTGAAAAACTTCTCTCAATCATATAAATAGGAAATTCAAGCCCTGCTTTTTTCAGTTTCTCATTAAGCTCTTTAACAGTAACTCCTGCCTCAACATAAATCTCTCTATGTTTTTTATCAAGTTTTCCGACGCTATTCATTTTACTGACATCAATTACGACAGAACCTTTTGGAACACATCCGCCCATTAATCCTGTTCCAGCTCCGCGGGGAACAATATCTAATTTTGAAGTTTTAACAACATCGCAAATCTCTTCAGATTTTCTAGGAAAAATAACTCCTCCAATATCTCCGCTTATTCGAGATGCGTCGCTGTCATAACAAACCAAAACATCTAAAAGTTTTTTAGTCATTTTTCAAATCTTCATAAAAATCCTCCTCTTTTAATTCATCTTCAGAATCAGTGTTTTCTTTAACCTCTGCAATAATTTCTTTTTCACTTTTTATAGAAGATTCTTCAAAAATACTTTCCTCTCCTTCAATAAATTCTTCTGCAATTTTTTTAGTTCTGCTAACTTCATCAAGCTCTCTAATCCCAAGAGCAACACTAAGAACATCAGACAATTCTAAAATTTCAATTCCAGAATTAACAGCATTTTTGCTCAATAATGAATAATTTTCAAAACCAATTACAATCATTTTATTGACTCCAATCCTCTTCGCCTGCAAGATTCTTTCTTTTGCAATTTTATTTGCAAGAGCAGGATTTGTCCTCACCAAACCTCCGCAGCTTCCGCAGCAAAAACTATTTTCTCTTGAATTATCCATTTCCCTAACTTCATAACCAATAGCCTCTAAAATTTTTCTAGGAGCATCATAAATTTTGCAATATCTCCCTAAATAACAGCTGTCATGAAAAGTAACAGTCTCGTATCCTTTAGTTTTTATCAAACGCGGTTTTTTCAGTAATTTTTCTAAAATTATTTCCCATAGATTAAGAATCTTAATATCCCAATCAGGGATCATTTCAGGATAGTTCTGAGAAAAAAACTTATAGCAGCAGGGTTCTGTAGTAATTATTTCTTTGATTCCCTCTTCCTTAAAAATATCAAAATTTCTCCTAGCTAATCTCCTAACTTCAGTTTCATAACCTGCTTCAAACAAAGGAAGCCCGCAGCAAAATTTTTTCTCAATAACTTTAAATCTTATTCCAAGCCTGTCAAATATCTCTCTGTAAATATGAAAGTTCTCTCTAAATTTAAAATAATTAAAACATCCTGAAAAATACAGAACATTGCTTTCTTTAAATGCATCAAATAACCCCATTTTACCCAGCAAAAATAAACCCTTTCACTTTTAAAGCATATATAAATTTCAAAATGAATATTAGAGTATACTAATCATCAAAGTTTACTCTTTTAAAATATCCTCGCGATTTTTAAATGTTATTGATTTATCAATATCTCTGATAGTCATAAACCATCGCGGCAAAACTTAATCTTTCTTATTATTTAATTTTGTGAGCTCACAATAATTTTATGAAAGGTTGGGTGAAATCAGATTTGTTAGTATTAATTAATTGGATGATAATAAAGTCTTATCCGAGATACGGTTTATAGATATAAATATATTATCTCCAAACCCCTTAGTAAAATTTAGATAATCACCAATAATAATTTAAAATCTAAATTCACGCCTGTTCACAATTGCAGATATTGCATGCACCAGGAGCTTTTGCCATTTCTCTATAACCTCTGCCTGTTTTACCAGCTCCGAGTTGGCTCTCTAAATCAACAATCCAGGCAGCCTGAAGTTCTTCAATAGAATTAAATCCATAATTATCAAAAAGTGATTTCTCAAACGAATTAACAGCCCTTGTTTGATATGGTGAATTAATTCCATATAAATTATTTACGCCTCCTCTAACAAAAGCATTGTAAAAATAATACTTTCCAAAAGCATCATAATTACTATTAGGAGTATTATATTTTCTAACCAAAAAATCTACAACAGTTGCTCCTTGTTTATAAAAATCACTGTGTGTTTTTGGCCTTTCTCTTGGACCCATTTCAGAAAATATATTTTTCATTAAATTTGGATTATTTTTCTTAGGCAAAACCTGCTCTAAAATTTTAATAAAATCCTCGCACTTTTCATCCTGACTTTTATGGTCCTCCATTAAAGGCATGCCTTCATGAAGCCAGACAGGAATTCGAGTGTCATACTGCACGGCATTAATCATCTTCTGGACATTTCTTGGAATCATAGAATTCATAATATCATTTTTATTTCCATTAAGCTCCATTTTATTCTTGTATGAACCTGAAAGGCCTCCGCCAGCAGGACCTCCAAGATCAACCTCAACATTAACAGGAGTAAAAGTATTCCAATTTCTTTTAGAACCTCCTCTGATTACATGGATAATAATAAAATTAGTATATGCGTTATCTTCCAACTTTGGCATGTTCATAGCTGACCAGTCTAATCTTTGTTTGTCCCATTCATATTCAAGTTTTCGCCCAATTTCTCTGCAAGTTGCAGCATCAATATTTCCGTCAATAAAAAAATTCTCTGTTTTGCATTTAGGCCCTCGCCCAAAAAAACCCTCTTTTAAATCCATTACAGGATAAGTATCCTCAAGTTTGACTATTTCATTATAATTAGGAATAATACTTGAATCAGAAGAATAGTCAGGACAAACACACCTATCGCCAATTCCTCTCCCAAATTTAACAGCAGGTTTAGTTTTTATATCTTCTATTCTTTTTTTTACATAATCACAAACTTCAGGATCAGAATTTTCATAATTAACAATCACTTCTTCACAGACACTTTTAGTCTCTGCAGGTTGAACCACTTCAACAAGCTTGACGTCTCCACCACAGGGAATAGAAACAGGTTTGTTATTGTTTTCTTTATCAGGACAATTCTGAGTTCTTCCCTGTTGATTGCAGTTATTATCAGAAGCTCTCCATTCCTCAGGATTTCCTCCAAAAAGCCAATTAAAAGGAGCAAACAAAGTCTTAAAAACATTTTTAATTGCATTAAAAATACTTGCAGCTTCGCACATGCATTTATCATCTGTGATTACAAGCTCACATCCAGTTTTATCGTCGGTAAAAAAAACATCTCCAACACTAAAATCTTTTGACACAACATCTATAACAATCTCAACACAATAACCCTTTTCGCAGACTTGGTCTTCTGAACAATCTTCTGAAGCAGTTTCTTCAGTACATTCTTGCTTGAAATAGTCTAAACATATTCCATCATCACAATAAAAACCTTCAGGACATTCTTCATCAGTAGTGCAAAAAAATCCGTACAAAGAATCCATAGAATCTAAATCCACATAAATAAAATCATTGAAAAAACTTTTAAAAAAACCTAAAGGACTCATAAAAAAACTATACAAGCCTCCTGTGTTATTGTTATTATCAGAACCTCCCATAAGAAAAGAAAGAATAACCAAACTAGCTACTAATAAACCAAACAAAATCACAACTTCATTTAAATTAAACTTTCCACTTTTCATCTAATATTAAAGAATTTAAGTATTATAAATCTTTAGCTGACTCTTAGTATATTTGGATATTCCTATAAAACTAATGGTTAAATCCATCTCCTGCTATTTTATTTTCTTTTTATTTAGCTTTTTCATAAAGTCCGGTTCTTTTACAGACTTTATGTTTTTTATCGAATGAACCTTATTTCTGGATAAGACAGAGACGATACCACTATCTTTTTAAGCTAATTAATTCTTTTATTTTCATAAGCCGACATCGCATAGCGGTATTGCAATTGGTTGCTAACCAATGCCCTTCGGGGTTGCCAGGTTCGACTCCTGGTGTCGGCGTTTCTCTACAAACTCAAAATACTTCAACCACCAAAAACATTATAACTAACATTATCCTCAGAAAAACATGGAAAAAGATATAGCAATAGTTTACATGGTTGCAGGTTTGTCCTCAAGATTTGGGGGTAAAATAAAACAGTTTGCAAAAGTAGGCATTAATAATGAAACACTTATTGAATATTCTTTAAATCAAGCAATTAAATCAGGAATAACAAAAATAATTTTTATAGTTGGTGAAAAAACAGAACAGCCTTTCAGGGAATTATTCAAAGAAAATTATCAGGGAATTCCTGTTTATTATGCTCTTCAAATTTATGATAAAAAAGAAAGAGACAAACCTTGGGGAACAACAGATGCGCTTTGCTCAGCAAAAAATTTAATAGACTGTCCGTTTATTGTCTGCAACGGCGACGATATTTATGGAGAAAACACATTTAAAATATTAGTGAACCATTTTAAAAAAAATAAAGAAGAGAATGGAGCATCAGTTGGATTTAAACTAATAAATGTTATTCCTGAAAAAGGAAAAGTTAACAGGGGAATTTTCAAGACAAACCAAAATCAAGAAGTAAGAGAGTTAAAAGAAGTGTTTAACATAGAAAAAAATAATTTTGAAGCTACAAACACAAAACCTGATAATTTAACAAGCATGAATATTTATGCACTTTATCCTAAAACCGTTGAACACCTTTGCAATATTTTGGAAAAATTCAAAAAAGACAACAAAGAAAACAGGACATCAGAATGCCTTTTGCCAAACAACATATCAGAACTCATTCAGAAAAATTTATTGAGATTAAAACTTTATCAAACTCCTGACAAATGGATTGGGATTACAAATCCTGAAGATGAAGAAATCGTGAGAAAGATTCTAAGAAACCAGTTTCAGACAAACCTTTAAAAATAATCAAAAATAAGTAATAACATGAAAAAGGACACACTCATCCTAGTAATTATAGTAGTAATAGTAATTGCAATAATTCTAGGAATTAATTATGTAAAAGGAAATGGAAATTATTCTGATGAAACAATGCAGTGCATTGCAGACAATTCTATCCTCATAGTATCAAAAACATGCAGTCATTGTATAAACCAAAAAAATATTTTAGGAGACTCTTTAGATTTATTTGAACTAATCTACATCGACGAGAATCCTGAAGTTTTAGAGCAGTATGATGTAAAAGTTGTTCCGACCTGGATTATAAACAATGAAAAAATAACAGGAGTCCAGTCAATAGAAGAACTCAAAGAACTAACTGGATGTCAATAGTTATAAACAATAAATCAATGAAAATATCTAACATATATAAAACCCTAAGAACAAAACATTAAGATTCATCACTCACAATAAATAAAAACTTGAGTTGACGAAGTCACTCAAGTTTAATCAATTAAAAAATGTCCACATTAATAACAACACTAAGTCTTGCAGCAGTTGATGCAATAAATCCATGTGCTCTGGCAGTAATGGTAATTGTTCTTATGACTTTGTTAACACAAAACCCTGAGAAAAGACACAGAGTTCTTGCAGGAGGTTTTGCATTCACTTCAGCAGTTTTTATTCTTTATTTTCTTTATGGAGTAATCATGATTCAGTTTTTTGCTAATGCGATTCCTGAAACAGGAAAATATTCCTATTACATTTTCAAGGGATTTGGAATTTTTGCGATTGTCCTTGGAGTTTTAAATTTAAAAGATTATTTTGCTTACAAGCCAGGAGGAATTGCAACTGAAATGCCTTTGAGTTTAAGGCCAAGAATGAAGCTTTTAATAAAAAATATTACTTCTCCTAAAGGGGCATTTTGGACAGGAATTCTTGTAACTCTTTTTCTTCTTCCATGCACAATCGGCCCTTATATAATTTTTTCAGGAGATGTTTCAACAATGAGTTTTTTCAAAACTCTTCCGTGGCTGCTTTTGTATAATTTAATTTTTATTCTTCCAATGATTGGAGTAACTCTTGCGATTTATTTTGGTGTTACAACCGTTGATAAAGTCTCTGGATGGAAAGAATTAAACATAAAAAAACTTCATTTAATTGAAGGTTTAATTCTTATAATTTTGGGAATATTGATGTTTACTGGGGTGATTTAAAGAGGTGAGTATTTATTAAATGAACAAATAATATAATTGATAAATATACAGATTTATATATTAGTTTGCATATATTATAATACTAAACAAAGATAATAACAAAAATGGAAAAGAGTGAATTCATAGCATTACCAAAAGATACTACTCCCTTAATTATTCAGGGAGATGTAATAAAATCTATTCAAAAAATTCCAGATAACTCCATATCAGTAGTTGTAATGGAAAATCTAATATGGAAAAAATAAAAATAACCAAACTGAAAGATAGTAAAGATGGATATAGATATAACATAGACTGTCAACTTTCTATTAAAGAATTGTTTGATAAATTACAAATAGATAGAAACGACGGTTCAAATGATATAATTGCTACTCTTTCAGAAAAGATAAAAAAGCGCTTACCTAAAGATTCTAATAATTTAACAGATACTTGGAAAATCGCAAATACCAAAGAATTAATAAACCTTAAATTTTTATTAGAACTAAGGAGAGATTAAAAATGCCATCATCACACTTTGAGTATATTTTTTATTCATTATGTCTAAGGGCG
>Ga0209541_10010147_pt1 | contig 15075 bp, 15 predicted proteins | sample RifCSPlowO2_01_FD_184027 | JGI IMG/M metagenome (GOLD analysis project Ga0209541, IMG submission 184027) | Groundwater microbial communities from Rifle, Colorado - Rifle CSP2_plank lowO2_0.1 (SPAdes) (version 2) | ecosystem: Environmental > Aquatic > Deep subsurface > Groundwater | place...
GCCAAATGAGAAGGAGGCCTAAAGAGCCCAGAAGCCAGGGGTTGAAGATCGAGATATAAAAAATCACCCTGTTCAGAAAGCGTTCTTTCTATTTATCATTTTTGTTCGCCGGGCGTCATTGAAAAGTGTTGGAGCTTGGTGCACAAAGGGACGAAGTCCCTTTGGCACAGAAGGGCTTTGCTTTTCTTGTGCTCCAGAACGTTAGCGAGAACTTTTCAATAACGCCGTTCGAGACGGCTGCCCAAGAAAGCCGGTTGCTGAAAAGAGGAGTGAGAAGCAGCAAACAGAAATAATTGAGTGAAAAAAGCCAAGACGGGCTGGCCTGAGATGCAGTGAATCCTTCAAGCGTTCTTCAAATCTTTATGCATCCATCACAGATTTGAGTGAGGAGCGGGATGAGCTTGTTGGACCTTTCTTCTTCAACGGAGAGGAGGACCATGAACAGCCCTAAATTTTTACTTTTGGTTACGATGTAATGTATGAAGCGCTCGACAATCTCCTGGCTGTTGTACACCAGAAAGGTGCTCAGGGAATCAAAGAAAATGAACTGAGCTGCTTTGTTTTTGGAAATTTCGGTGATAGCCAAAGAAAGTTCAGTGAGGGACTTGCTGCTTTGAAGGGCGATGCAGTTGCCGATATCCTGAGAGTTCTTTTCTCCCGTGCCATCGATGAAGAATAGCTTTTTCGTGTTTATTTTTTCCTCTTTCAGCTCCCTCGACAAGATGCCGCAAGGCTTATTCAAGCTTGCATAAATGCCGGATAATCCTAATTCTTCCGTGAGGTAGCTCACAATGGTCTTATTGACCAGCAAATAATCCCCCGGTTGAGAGATGACCGTGTATGCCCCTTGGGCAATCTTCATTTTCTTCAGCTCAGCGAGCACTTTATCTTTTGCGGCTACGCTGCTCATTTCTTTCCCCTGAAATGCTCATAAGAGATTATTTCGGACAGCTCTTTTCTTGCCCGCGGTTTCTGGAAAGCGCCCTGGCGCGAGTGGCCAAGCCCCAGGATAAGCGGGACGGTATCCTCACCACTAACCCGTAAGATTTTTTTGGCTTCCGCCTGCAATGGAGTGAGGAAGCAGGAATCTACCCCCAAATCTTGGGCTTCGAAAGCCATGCTGAGCGCGGCCATCCCCAGGCACATGAAAGCATCATTCACCTTCAAATCAACTGGAAAACAGGAAAAATTCGGAGTAGGGCAGCATCTTTGCAGCAAGACCAGAGCAATCAGCAGCGGGGGGTCGGTATGGAAATCACCATAATTAGCGCACATCATTAATTCTTTGATTCTTTTATGGTTTTTAACGACAATGAAATGCCACGGCTGGAGGTTGCTGCAGCTGGGGGCCCAGCGGCCCGCTTCCAGAATCTTGAGAACATCTTTTTCTGTTACCAACTCCTTGTTAAATTCGTACGTACTGACCCTGGCTTTTGCCAGAGCCAGGAATGAAGAAAACTTCTCTGCTGCGTTTTTTGGTTTCATCGGAGTACCCTCCTTTTTAAAATAGTATGATGATTAGATATTCGCCAAAAATATAAACCTTCCGCAGAAATGGGCTGTGGAGAAAAATGGAAAGTAGCAGCCTGAGAACGGGGGCACTTCCAGAGGCTAAACAATTATCGCTAATAGAAATGATTATATATCGGTTCATTTTACTAAAAAGCCACTATGGGAGAAGGGATCATCAATGCCTGGTGGCTGGTTGGCTTCATCATTCTCAGCGTGATTACGCTCATCTCGATTGTTATCGCCCTGACAAAGTTCAGTGAAAAGAATTTCCGTTCGGCGATGGGGAAGTTTCTCATTGCCAACAGCTTTATGGCGATAGGGGTTATTGTCCATACTGCAGCCATATTGGAGTTTGGCACCGACACGGCACAAATAATGGAATTTTTGATAGGCCACCTGCTGCTCCTCACCGGGTTTATAATGCTAATCGTGACCATAAAAAACATTAAAAGAATCTCTGAGGAGATCGGGTTTGTATAACATGGCAGAAGCCGCCCACATCTTGATTGTACAAAGCACCGCTGTTTTAGCGTTGCTCTTAGGAATAGTTAGCTTGTGGTTTGCAGGGCAATCTTACCTCCATTTTTCGCCCGGAAGCGTTAAGAAAGCAGTGGGCTTAATCACACTTACCCTGCTGATTACCGTCCCAGCACTACTATTTATGGTCATATATCATGTCTGGGACATCGAGATAACACAAGACTTATGGCACGTCTTCATAGGGTTAAGCCTTATCGCCGGGGCCGTGGCATCTGTGTACTTGGTGCGGGTAAGCACCATGTTTAAACTTAAATAAAAATGTGGAAGGGAATAGATGGCCCGAAATGTCTTTTCTTTGAATCGGAATCATATCTTTTCATGAAGCACAAAGAAGAAGTCTTTGACTTCATTACTACTCTTATTCGTGATTATGATTCAGAGGGAGTAGTTGTTTTTAAATTTATCAAAATGAGTATCGATGAGGGGACAGAACTCCAGTTAAAATATTGTTTTGATATGATTCTAAATTGGTCACTTTAAAAAAAAGTGTGCGGCTCTGTCCTAAATGGGGATTAAGGCGGATACATGATTCTACTTTTCCTCCACTCCACCGAACACTTCCTGCTCGGGGAAGACCGTTATCCCGGCATCAGAAATCTGCATGGCCACAATTTTCTTTTGATGCTTTTCGCCCCGCATTTTAAGCACTTCAATGGCATTCTCGCGGACATTCCCCCGTTTAATAGCATACAGCACAATCACTCCATCAGCGAGGAACTCTTCCACTCCTTTTGTAGAGAAGATCTTGGGGATCTGCTCTGTTTCGGTAATGAGCAGGGAAGTGGCTTTGATCTGTTCAAAGAAGCGGAATAGCTGCTCTATGTAAACACGATAGGAATCTTCTTTCTCCGTAAATGCGGAAGCAATTGCCGTTAAAGAATCAAGCACCAGCACACTCGGAATGAAATGCTCCGGAAAAATAATCGGCTCAACGTCAATCAACAGCTCGCCTTTGGCTTTCAGCAAGAGGGCATCAACTTGCCGGGTAATGTCAAAAGGATTAAAGCGCTTAATGATCAGGTTCCCTTTTTTGATCAATTCCCAAGGGTGCCAGCCAAAGTCTTCCATATGATGGATGAGGCGCTCTTCCGATTCCTCAAAGCTCATGTACAGGCATTTTTCGCCTTCGAGAGCGTGCTGATACACGGTCTGCAGGCAGAAAATTGTTTTTCCGCTCCCCGCTCCCCCGGCGACAAGGACTGAATTGCCTTTGGGGATGCCGTGTTCAAATAAGGCATCAAATCCGGGAATTCCAGTCTTCAGAAACTCATCGGCCTTTTGCGTTTCTTTATGATTGGCATTTTCCAGGACATGGGCGGCCGGAGCCCGCTGCTTGAGCAGCTCGGCTTCATGCTTTTTTAGGTCCCCTTGGCGAAACTCATTCTCAATCTGCTCTTTAATGGCTTTCGGGTCAAAATCCGGCTTAGGGGGAGGCGCAGCTTTTATTTCCGCTTTCATCTTTGCGGGAGTTGTTTTTGCTGGCGCTTCCAGGAGCAGGCGTTCCATGGCGGTGAGAAGCGCTTGGGGTGGCGCTTTGGAAAAGTGTTCTTCTTTTAGCTCGGTCAGGATGATGTTTTCTTTCGTTTTTTCCTGTGATTCTGGCCTAGGAGCAATGCTCACGCTGGGCTGTTCATTCCAGTAATAGAGCCGGGCCATATTGACTTGGCGTACCCGAACTTTCTTTTCCCCTTCCAGGCGGTGCAGCCGTGCGAGGATGGTATGCCTAGCCAAGCCAGTCTTGTCAATAATGTCTTGAATGCTTAAGCCATCTTTATACGAATTGAGAAGGTCTTCTATCGCAATCCTCTTTTTGTCTTTTGGAAATTCCATCTTTTATCTAAAAAATACTTTTTTCTATTTAAATCTAGTGTATCATTAATAAGTGAACTATATGTTCATGCTGACTAAGTGTTATTAGTATGTATGATAAACACAGAGTATATTTGTCTGTTAGTTACTGCATAGTTAGATATATATCTATAATATTGAGCTTAAACCATACGTATTTTGCAAGAATTCTTCCCCTGCCAAGGGGGTGAACTCCGCCTACCACCCAACCCCCCCGGACAAAAGGCCAGTCACGCCCGCAAATAAGCCTGGAGTTCGATCACTCTTTTTGCTTCTTTAAGGCGATACCAGAGCAGAAAAGTTGTCACAGAAGAAATCAGGGCAGCTAGGCTTGCCAAAGCCATCATGTTCAGCAGTGCTACATGGAAATCGAGAACTAATTGCGGGGAGAGTAGCATGCCAACGGAAAGCGGAATGCTAGAAAGGGAAAGCGCTGTTCCTATTACTATCTCTAACGGGATGTTATGCATCTCTAGCTTAAGCGTGATGAATAGCAGCTCAAAAATCAGCCCGGCGATAAAGAGCACCAGAAGCTGCGTCCAGCCCGCCACCCCTACGAGAGCTAGGGGAAAAGCCAAAACTCCCAAGAAACTAAAAGTAAGAAGAGCAACACCGAACTTGTTCAGAAGGTAAACGGCTAGGTTCAAGGCCCCGACCGCCATCCCTATGAATACTATGAATGAAACGGTGGGGGACAAGATGGCATCCAGCGGATAGAGCAGTAAGGCGAGGAGAGCAGCAATAAAGAGCGTAACACCCATTTCTTTCAGCGTAAGCGGTTGAATGACCTCGCGGGCAATAATCATCGCTTAACCTCCAAGATGGCTCTTTTCTGTTCTTTTACCATTTTCTTCCCCAGCTGGGCTTCTAGGACCGGAATAGTGTGCTTCAGTTCGGCAAGGCGCTCTTCATATTGTCTCACCTGGTGTTTATACGTGCTGGTAGAGATTTTTTTCTCAATAAAACAAGACTGCTGTAACTGTTTAATCAATCCTTGCGTTTTTTCTAATTCTGCTTTCAACCCGGCTACTTTTTGTTGTCGTTTCTGTTTGATTATTTGATTTATAATCGGCGGAGAGATAAGGCCGAAGAGGATAATAGCCAGAAGCATCTGCCACCAATATTTGCGGACGAAATTTTTACTTAAGGCGGCAATATTTTTCTGCCGTTCTTTCTCTGCTTTCGCTTTTTCTAGAGAGATGTCTGCTTGCTGCAGCAGTTCCTGTGCATCTCCTAACTGGTCTTGGGAGAAAGCATGTATCGCCAGTTCAAGGAGCGCTTGCCCTTCACTACTATCAACATTCTGCTCTTGAAATTCCTGTTCTTTTCGCTGAGTTAACTGAACTTTGTCAAGGAATTCTATTTTCTTCTTGTTGATAAAACTAATAAGTTCGGCCATTTTCAATACTTCCGTGTAATTGCCGAGACTATATTGGAGATTTGCTTCAGCGAGTATATCTTTGACAAGAATAAGGTTGAAATTTCGTTGTTCCATCTCGGCAATAATTATCCGAGCTTTTTGAATCTCTTGCCCTGCCGCTTGCTCCGAGACATTTCCGGGCGATGTAAACTCAAATCCTTCCGGCGCCACATCGACAATGCTGAAAAATCCCGTGATGGTGGCCTGCGGACCGATACCGACCAATGCTGCAACTGCCAGAAGTAGCAGTATTCCGCCCAGGAGATATGTTTTCCATCTCATGTGAAGACACCCGGGAACTTTTTCCGCAATTCTGCTTCGGTCATCCTTTCGGCTTTATTCCCTCTCTTTGAAAAGTTCGTTATTTTACTATTTTCTTTAGGTTTTGTACCGTTAACTGTGTTCTGCTCGGTAACGGCACTCTTTTTTTCAGGAATTTTTATTACCACCCACTTCCCAGCGTAAGGGCCAGACTTCGGAGTTTCTTGCTTCGGTTTAGGGATGGTTCGCTCTCTAGCATTTTTTCTCAGTTTACATTTTCTGAACCGTTCTCTGCAGCGTTCTCTTATCCGGCTCATCAGCGTAAAAAGTCTCCATCTTTTCAAGCCGGCTTGCCGGCCGAACTTCTCCTGCAGGACAGCCTCTTCCTGTTCAATTTCGGCGAGCCTCGCTTTGTGCTTTTCTACCAGGTCTACAAACTTTCCTTGGCTGATTTTCCCTTTCACCAGATACTCGACCTGATCCTGCCGGAGAAGTTCCTGCATTCCTTGTTTCTCCTGCTGGACACTTTTCAATCCCTGCTCTGTTTTGAGGAGAGCGACTTTCTTGTTTCGTAGTTTTACCCGTATCTGCCGTATCTTCGTCAATCTCTGTTCATACTGCTCGGTGTAGTGTTTATACTGGGTTTCGGAGAGGGATTTATCAATGAGATATTTCTTCTGCGCCTCTTCCAGAAGTTCCAGGAGAGTGCTTTCTTCTTTATCCAGATTCTTTACTCTTTGCTCAACTATCTTAATGAAGGATGCTTTATAGATGAAATAGGACAAGATAGACAGGGCGAATCCCCCCAAAGCCAAAGCCCACCACCAGCTTATGATAAATTGAAGAAGGTTCACTCTGCCTTTTGTTTCCAGGACGTGGATTAATTGGGCATTTTTTGCTCTCTCTAAAGCAGTCGTGTAATCGCCCCGGCCAAAAGCGAGTAAGGCTAACTGCAAGGCTTCATTGGTTTGGGGCGTGGTGAGCCATTTTTGCTGCGACCGCTCTATAGCTTCCCGTACCTGTTGGATAATTTTATAGGCTGCAAAGGCTTGGGCATGAAGCGCTTCAATGTGTGCTGCCATCTCAGCAACATGATTATAGTCTCCCTCTTGAAACGCTTGTTCGGCCTGGGCCAGGAGAGATTGTGCTGCTTCCGTATTAAATTCAGCGGCGACCATATCTTGCAGGTATTCCCGGGCGCGATCTAACCGAGCCCCTGCATCCTCCCCCCCAATCTCTTGGATTCTGAATAATAGGGTTCGCAATTCTGTTATGGCTTTCTCCGTGAAACCTGCTGCCGTCACATTCGTAGGGACGAGTAGGGCATCAATTTTTAATTCCAACTCATAATCTTTCTGGACTAAGTAAGGAGGAGCATAAATGTCTAAAGAATAATTTAAAGTATCCCCATATGCCAATGTGCTGCGGGAGAAGTCTTTCACTCCATACGCTTTGATAGTTGCTTCCTGGCCAATAATTTCCACGAGCTCTAAAGCCAGATCACCAATGTGGTCCTGGTCAAGATCGAGGTAGCGTAATTGCGTCGTTTTCAAATCGATGGTTTGTGGTTCGGAGGCAATCGTGATGGTTACTTTCCCCACCTGTATTTCTTCAACAGCAAGTGTATGTGTTCCAATGCTGGGGAGGGAAAACGTTTGAGCTTGCTGTGGCCGAGCGGTTATTTCTGCAACCGTATGCCTATTCAGTTCGGGGGAAATAACGATATATTGAGATAAAAATCCGCTCACGTGAAGTTGTATGTTTTTGAGGTACGCGTTTTCCCAGAGATTAGTTATGGTGAGGGGCGTGGATGCGCCACTTCCCCGGGGGACTTGGAATACTTCAGTTGTTTCTATCGTTTGCTTTAGTTTGCCGGAAGTGGTTTTGCTCACGATGCCCGCAGCACCTCCGCTGCCGCCACCAGCTGCGGCTCCTGCGGCGGCGGCTTCCCCACCACCGCCCCCAGCCGTTGTTGCACCTCCTAAAACACCCGCCGCTGCACTTATAGTAACAGAAACGGCATCCCCAAAAATCAGGCTGGCATTCCCTAAGTCTGCGCCAGAAGCATTTACTCCGGTGGAATTAGCCACGACGGTAAAAATTCCTGTGGTTGCATCGGCAGGGATAGTCACTTCAATATTATTCTCCGTGCTTTCGCCGGAGTTTAAAGTGCTGAGGGTAACATTCGTTTGGCCAAACGTTATGGTCCACGCACTGGGTACAGTGAAGAAGAAAGTCACATTAGTGGCGTTTCCTTCTCCGATATTTTCTAAAGTGGCAGTGAAAGCCACTCCCATATCACCTTGAGTCACCGATCTTGTCTCCGTAGCAGGAGTAGTTATCGTTGCTACTAACACCGGCTGTCCCGGAGCCACGACAATACTGCCGGCTGCCGTCAGCGAGCGGGGAACTGCTAACGAATCATTCACGCTAATGTTCAGGGTAATTGTTTTCAGCCCGCCGGCCGGAGCCGTATCATTAATCTGCAGAACTCTGGTTCCTCCCGCTGCTAACGTAAAGTTTTCCGTCCCATTATATCGGATAGTGCTAGAAGTAGAAGTTATATTGAAACTGAGCGACACATCTCCGGAATTGTTGATAGTGAGATTTCCCACCGTTACGTTCAGGCTGGCATTAGAAACGATGGCAGTAAATGTGGATGGTGTCCTAGTCCAATTGCGATCCTGCTCTACCAAGATATTTGCCGTATTGCTGAAATCGTTATTGCCAACGGTATCATTGGCCCAGACACGAAGGTCATACGTGCCATTTCTGGTGGCATTGAAAGAGGTGTTATACAAGCCCGAACCGCTAAAAAAAGCCATGGTGACATTGGTATATTCAGTATCATTCGTCAATTTGTACTGGAAAATGACGCTGTGCACGGCCGTCCGGTTATCGGTAACGTTCGCTAGCACTGTCACATTCACATTGGGATCAAGGTCAGCAGCTGCACCGGGAGAGGTGGTGAGCGTGTTAAATTGGGGGGCAGTGAGGTCGATGGCCAAATGGCGGAGGATGCTGGCATTGGTGTTTCCTGAAGAGTCATTGCAAGAAACGTTCCATTGGTAATCCCTCTCCAGGAACCCGCTGATGTTAAAGAGAGTGACAGTATTATTGAGAACGCTCGTGTTCGTCTGATTGACCGTTCCATTGACCGCAATAGAGCAGTTTAGCGTAGCAGCTACATTATCAGTAACGGTGAAATTAAAAACTATATCTGTGCGTGAATGATTAGAACGGTTTATTGGCGCGAACAAAGTGATGTTGGGAGCAATAGCATCGCCTACTGAAAAAGTGGTGGTCTGGCTGCCGTTGCGGTTGTTCGTAGTATCATTAGCAATTATATGCAGGGTATATGTCCCAACCAGATTAGTTACGGAAAATGAAGAGTTGTAATGGGTGTTATTTCCGCTGCGATTGCTTAACATTATTTGGCTGATGCTGCTATTCGGGAGAGTAATGTTGGCTAAAACAGTTCCTACAAGAACATCATCAGTCACGGTAGCATTGATATCAATAACCGCATTAACATTAAAATTTTCTCCATTGGGGTTAAGGTTGGAAACCGCTGGAACAATAGTATCGCCGATAGTAAAGGTAATGGTTTCTGTACTGTTCAGATTACTGGCAGTGTCATTAGCGATGATCCGCACGGTGTAGGTTCCTACCGTGCCTGTAACACTAAAAGTGATATTGAAATGGTTTCTGGTCGAGTTCCCCAGTGTTACCTGGCTGATAGTCCCGTTAGGGAGGGTCACATTTGCTAAGACGGCACTTAATCCGGTCTCATCACTGACATTAGCAGTGATATTCACGACGGCATTCAGGCTGAAGCTGATGGGCGTGAGTGGAGAAGCAGGAGTGACATTCGTTACATTTGGAGCGATGGCGTCCCCTACCGTAAATGTAGCCGTCTGCGAACTATTGATATTCTGATGCACGCTGGTATCATTGGCAATAATTCTAATGGTGTATGTTCCTTGCCTGTCAGTGACCGAGAAGGAGGAATTATAATGGGTACTATTTCCGCTGCGATTCGTTAAAGTAATCTGGCGTATAGTGCTGTTAGGGAGAGTGATGTTCGCCAAGATGACATCCATTTTTATGTTATCAAAGATAGTGGCATTGATGTCTATGACAGCATTGGCATTGAAGTTCAGGCCGCTAGGATTGAGAGCAGTTACATTCGGCACCGGATCGTATCTATACCAGTCAAACATGACCGCTTCCTGGGCTGCCGTAAGAACTTCCGTGCTGGTTTCAATGGGGGATTCGCCTATGCCAAAAAAGCCGCTCTCGTTCCAGCGCAAAAGGGTAATATCTTCCAAGATGTCCATGGCCGTAACCATGATTTCGGTCGTGGTAGGATGGGCTCTAAATCGGAGGCCGTCAATATCATCTGAAGCAAAATTGCCGGTTGTTGGAGCAATCGTTAAATCAGAAATACTCCACGTGTTGGTTTTTGTAAAGTTAAAGTAATCAACCGACAGCGAAGACAAATCAATAAATCCGAATAAGGCCGTGTTGGAATTATACCACGCGCAATCCAGATTTACATTATTAGCCCCGCTGGGCTCAGTATCAATATCTTCTGTCGGCGGGCTGGCCAGGATTTGCGTCCCATCCCACATTCTAACGTTGACATCATTTCCACCGTCCTGCACTATGATGCCAATATAATCAGAAGTTGGATCTGAACAAAGTCTGGTTGCGGAGAGGGCATTTCCTAAAGCGATCGTCGCTTCAGTGCTCCAGTGCGGCGCAGTAGGAGAATAGGTCCGATACACTAAATTTGTTCCTCCGGCATAGACTGCCAATCCCTGACCGCTGGACTCTTCCCAGGCAAAAGCAAAATGAGGCACGAGGTTTGAGCCGGTCGCTGTCGAAAGGGTCATATTTTTAGCAGGAGTGTCAAAAGCCGTTCCGTTCCAAGGGAAGGCATGAAGATCGGCAGCATTGTCATGAATGAGAAGCATGATATCATCTGAACCTCTCCGGGGAGTGAGGGAAACCCAGCGTATTTGGCTGGAAGGCAACCCAGTTACGAGAGTGTTCTGGTCCGAATAACGGCTGCCATTCCAAATCCGATATGAAATGACCGTATCTGCCGTCGATAGATTTTCATATACTATCAACGCCTCTCCCGAAATATCTTCAATAGCAATATCAAATGCCCGGGAATTAGAATTTAAAACATCCGTACTTACTTCTAACTGTGCTCCCCACGCTGCCGCGGTAGAGTTATATACCTGAATATTGATATCGTTACTCTTGTCCTCGGTGCCCATGATTATTTCATCGCGTTCATGGTTTCCCCGCGTAACGACCCAGGTAATATCAGCCGTGCCGGCCACACCCAGAGAGAGGGCATTTTGTTCTGCCGAGAAGTTATTGGAAGAATTCCAGGTTCTAAAACGAGGAATAGCTATGTTAAGTTCCCCATAGGCAATAAGTCCATCTGCTTGAGTTGGAGAAATTGCGGAAAGAATACCTAATCCCGAGTTAATTCCAAAAAGGGAGGGAAGAAAAGTTTCTCCAATAGTTTCCCCATAGGCTATTTTTCCGGATTGAATGGGGAAAGTGTATTCCTCTCCGGATAAGTCTCGTACTTTGGTCCAATTGGCCAGGCAACCGCTACCCCATTTAGTGCAGAGGTATAGCTCTTTCCCCTCTACTCGCTTGGTAAAGCTGCCCGTAGTGAAAGTTGCAGTGGTAGTGTCGATCACAAAAGTGGTGATAAAGGTCTGCCCCTCATTCTCCATCCTCCCTAATTCTATTATCGTGGGAGAGCCGGATAAAGAAGTAAAATAAAGTTCATCAATAAGCATATTTGGATAGAGGTATGTTATATTTCCGTCCTGCCCAATCGTATAACCAACGATATGACTATCATAATTATGATGGGAAGAAGGAGATGCTACCTCATCAATGAAGGAGATAGTTTCGGCACCAGTAATGGAATTTTCTCCCGTCGTTTCAGGGAGCGTATTTGTCTCCGCTGGTTCTGAAAAAGAGCCATTTTCAAAAGGCGAAGTCAAAGTTCCATTTATTATCTCAGGAATAGCCCCAGACACATTTTCTCTTTCCATCATTTCATTTTCAGCTGGAAGAATGGTAACCCCCCCCGTATCCTGAGACAAGTTTTCTGCAGCAACGAAGAGCAGTAATAACATGCCCAGAACTAAGACGATAACCGCGGTTCCCGCCTTTGCTTTCTTTTCTCGTATCATCCTTTTATGAACCATGCCGTTGATTTTCCGATAGTAAAGCTGCTTACTTTCTGCTGTAATTGCAGCTTAAGGCAATAGCGATCGGCAGTATGCCAAGCCAAATGGAGTTTAGTGGCAATATCTAGAGTAGAAAGGGGCTGGGGGGAGCTTTTCAAAAGCTTAAAAATAGCTTGATCTACCCTCTTTTGAACCATACGAATCCAGACAGAACTTTTAGCTTTATAAATATTGTTATATTAGGGATTGACTATAGGGATTAATATTAAGTATTATCATCGATTACTTATATTCGCAGTTGTGGAAAGTTCCCGCCCCAATTGAAAAGCAATGCCACGTGTAAGAAGAGTTTCCAATCAAAATAAAATCAAAAAAAAAAAAAAGCTTCTTGCAGAGCTCTTCTTCTTACGTTTTGGTGCATATTCAAGAGTGGCGGCTAGGTTCTAAAAAAGCCCAAACGAACTTTTTGAACACCGAATGGTAACCAAAAAGCTTAAATAGTATATTATTTTACCAAGAATGGCATGGTAGAGAAACTAAAAAATGTGAATCTCTTGGAATTATCAGAGACATACCGGCGAGTGTTATATTCTTTTTTCTCTTTTCCAGAGCAAGCCATAGGGCTCAATGACTTATCGGAGCAAATTGGCGCTTCCAAAACAGGAACAAAAGCAGCAGTTGCCCACTTACTCCGGGAAGGTTTTCTAAACAAAGAGGAAGTAGGGAATGCCTGGAGATTGTCGGCTAAACCAAAAAATCCATTCACCATAACAAGAAAGATACCGTATAATTTACAGGTAATCTATGAATCTGGCCTTATCAGTACAATTTATAATAAAATCCCCAGTGCCAGAGCCATAATTCTCTTTGGAAGCTATCGTTGGGGTACGGATAATGAAAAGAGCGACATTGACATAGCAGTAGAAGTTCTAGACAATCGGAATATGAGAATAGAAAATTTAGGGATTATTGAGCGATTTGGCTTTCGGACAAAGGTAGCTGTTAACCTCCATATTTTTTCAAGAAACCGGGTCGACCTTAATCTATTTACCAATATTGCCAACGGAATTTTACTTGATGGGCTTTTGGAGGTGCATCCGTGATGCAAAGACAAAAACATCCCGATAAAAAAAATGCCGGAAGTATTGTAGATGCTTCTTTGAAGCAGATGAAGTATACTTTAACTCTAGAATCAAATGACAATTCGGCGTTTAATATAATCAGAAATATCTATGAATGTTTTAGGATGCTGGGGGATGCGCTGTTGATTACTCAAGGTATTGAATCAGAAGACCACCTCGCACCAATTCACGAACTCCTGAAAATAAGAGTTGAAACTCCCCGGTCTATAACTCTCGTCGATCATCTCCGTAGAATGAGGCACAACATAAATTATTATGGGTATACCCCTAAAAAAGAAGAAGCAGATGATGCCATCTCTTTAGCAAAAGCGTGTTTTGAACCGCTCTTTAACGCCGTGAAAAAAGGGATAGAAAAAAATGAATCTTTTAAAAGGATGAAATAGGAATCTTCTTTCTCGGTAAAAGCGGAGGCAACAGCCGTTAAAGAATCAAGCGCCAGCACGCTCGAGATGAAATGCTCGGGGAAAATAATCGGCTCAGCGTCAATCAACGGCTCGCTTTTGGCTTTCAGCAATAGGGCTTCAACTTGCGGGGTAATGTCGAATAACATCAGACTGAACTCATCTATTCAAACCGCAATTCGTACTGCTCCCCATCAACAATAACTTTCTGGTCCAGCTCCGGATTGCTTGCCCCATTAACCAGCAGGGTTACTGCCCCGGGCCGGCCATTGGCACAAAGATTGCCATTCGTATGATCCAGCAGTAATATCGCATTGAACGGCATGCCAATACTTTCCATGAATCTCCCGAGAGTGATGTCCTCTTTTTTCCGCACCAGGCCTTCGATATGAATCAGCGGCTCAGCGTGCAAATGCATGAACGGCGTTCCTACAAACGGCTGCCCATGAACCAAGCCCCCTTCCGGACTTGGCAAAGGGATTGGTTTGCCACAGATGGATATCGCCAGGCCCGCATGCCAGTGAACCTGCCCGGGGGTATAGGTTTCCTGGCCGGCGGCAGAAACAATCCAGTATACCAGCAAAACCAGCGCGACGCCTATTGAAGCATACGCTGCAAGGCTCTTCAATTTCCTCCCTTGCCGCTTTTTCCGCATTATTTTTTCATGCTCTTCCTGGCGCAGCACTTTCTTTTCTGCTGTGCCTAATCCGGAAGCAGAAGCCGGGCCATGCTTCGCCCGCACGTGCATCTCTAAAGCTTCCGCAGAAGCAAACTCTTTTCCGCAGTGCGTACAAATGATGGTGCTCATTTTTTTAGGGAACAGACAGTCGTCATAATTTTCTTGGAGAGCGACGTGAGAAAAAAGAAGAGAACTAGAATCCCCAACACTCCCAGTTCTAGCCCTTTGAACGGCAGGAACGCCAAAAATCCTCCCAGGCCAAGCACACTCAGCAAGCCAATGGCACAGGAAGGGCATGCGGGCGCAGCAAGGCTGACAAGAAGGCTGGACGCGCTCAACGGTACGCCGCTCGATATCTGCCTCTTCAGCAGAAATACTGTGAAAGAAACAACGATGCCCGCAAGAAACGAGAGAACGGTGAGCAGCACCAAAGAAGTGGCCGCTATCGACTGCAAGGAACCCCGCACGAGAGAGAAGAAGAGGCGAAATGAAAATTCAGAGAAGAGCAACCGATAATTGTTGATGGTGACGTTAAAAAGAAACAGGAAGAGAGTGACGCTGCCGCTCAGGAAAAAATAGCCTTTTGAAGAATATACTTCTTTCAAGGCCTGATGGATGGCTATGGCGTATCTCACTCTATCCCTCTTAAACTGATTAAAAATAAAAAAAAGAAGCTCCTATACGAAGCCCCTCTTATTGAGCGAAGCGGATTTACCGCAGCTCCGCTTCAATAATCTGCTGGAACACGGCAAAAGGCTGTGCGCCACTTACTAACTGCCCGTTCACAAAGAACGCCGGAGTTCCCGACACGCCTGCCTGCGTCCCGTCAGCAGTATCCTTCCGGATCTCTGCACGATGCGTTCCTGCAGCAAAGCAGCTTTCCCATCTCTGGTAGTCAAGGCCGGCAACACTCTTTGCCCACGTTTTCAGATCGTCGGCAGTAAACTGCACGGTGCCTTGGCCCTGCTTGCTCTGCTCTTCAAAGATCTTGTCGTGCATCTCCCAGTATTTTCCCTGGTCGTCTGCACATTCCGCAGCTTCC
>Ga0209541_10010148_pt1 | contig 15074 bp, 18 predicted proteins | sample RifCSPlowO2_01_FD_184027 | JGI IMG/M metagenome (GOLD analysis project Ga0209541, IMG submission 184027) | Groundwater microbial communities from Rifle, Colorado - Rifle CSP2_plank lowO2_0.1 (SPAdes) (version 2) | ecosystem: Environmental > Aquatic > Deep subsurface > Groundwater | place...
TAGTCATGAAGGTGCTTGTCCTAATAATGATTTGAATTTGTGCTCGCATTTGGTTTATTTTAATGGGGGGAATTCAGTTACTGCTCAAAATAATTATTTCCATCATGCTAGAAGAATGCATTTATTTAAGAGCAGAGTAGCAAGTAATTATCTCTTATATAATAGATTTACTGATGAAGCTACAGGAAAATCTAATTACCATGTTGATTTTTCACAAGGGGGAGATAATTATATCATAGGAAATGTATTTCAGCAAAATCCAAATGCAGGAAACACTCATATTATTGTAACTAACACTGAAATTAATGATCCTTTAAAACCAGCGCATTCCATTCAGAACTTGTATGTTATCGCAAATACTATTGTAGATGAGAGTTCAGGAGTTATGGTTGCAGCTTATAATACCGGAATTAGAGCTCTTGATAATTATGTTGTGAGGAATAATATTTTCTTGACTAGCAATTTACCTCAGAATATTTTTGAAGGAAGTCCGACTCTGGAAACTAATATTATCTCCCTGATAGCGTCATTCATATGGTTTAGAAATTTGGCTAATTACGATTATGCTTTGACTTCTGGCGCTGTTGCAATTGATGCAGGTAATCCTTACGGGATTAGTGCAACAGGGTTTTCATTAACCCCTGTTTTTGATTATGTTCATAAAGCTAAACGTGAAACAAGAACTCTTATAGGACAACGGTCTGACATTGGAGCTTACGAGTTTAATGGAGGAAGTGGAAATGCTTGTTTTTCCACACTTGAAACTTGTGATGGTTTAGATAATAATTGCAATGGTCAGATTGATGAAGAGAATGTTTGTGTTGCATGCACTGGAGGGACTCTTACTCCTTTAGTTACGAATGTGCAACCTAATAGTTTTCTAACATCTGTTACAAATTTAGTTGTTGTTTCAGGGCAGAACTTTGCAACTGATTCTAATATTTATGTAGATGGTGTTATTGTTCCTACTATTAGAACTTCATCTTCTGAAGTGCGTTGGAATTATATTACAAATTCTGTTTCTATTGGAAGGCATTCATTATTAGTTGTTAATCCTTCAACTGGAATGTCTTCTAATTCTTTCTTGTTTGAGGTTACAGGAACAAGTCAGAATTTAGTTCTTAGTTCTTTGAATCCAAATTCTGTTGAAAATGGAGTTATAAGAACTGTTCAATTAATTGGAACTGGATTTTCAAGTTCTCTTTGTGGAGTTGAAGTTGATGGAGTTATAGCCAGTTCTTTTGGTTATTCTGTAAATTGTGTTAGTTCTACTAGAACTGATATTACAATTCCTGCTGGAATTGCTGCTGGTGGATCTTATGATTTAACTGCAGTTACGTTGAATGATTTGGGAACTGTTATTGGAAGAAGTAACTCCTTGCCTTTGATTGTAACTGGAAATGCACTTGATGATGATGGTGATGGAGTTCCTGATTCAATTGATAGATGTCCAAATACTCCTGCAGGATTTAGAACTTCATATGGAATTAATCGTTTCAATGGATGTCCTATTCCAAATATTTATCCTATGAGTTTAGCTCTTACGACTAACTTCTCACTTGTTCCTAACTTGTTTGATGTTTCTAATTTGAGTATAGGTATTGCTGGGAACTCGAGTGTTCATTTCAATGAACCTGTGAGTGTTTTATGGCTTAATGGGAGTGCTAGTCCATCTTATCATGTTCCAATTGGATTTAGTAGTTGGACAATTAATTTAAGTCATAATTATGTTTTTATTAACTCAACAAGATGGCCCGGTTATAACGTTTCTGCAGAAATAATATTTTATTCTACTAATCTTACTAATCCTGTTCTTTACAAAGATGGAGTTTTGTGTGATTCGACGGATTGTAGTATAACTTCTTTCGATGCTATTTCTGGAGATGTATGGGCAAGTGTTTCTGGTTTCTCAGAATATAGTGTTAGGGAAGGAAGTTGTGGAGATAGTTTATGCTCTATATCTGAGTCTTGTAGTATTTGTGCTTCTGATTGTGGGACTTGCCCTGGTGGCGGAGGCGGAGGCGGGGGCGGAGGTGGAGGTTCAAGATCTAGAGGAGTAGTTACATATCAATGTTCAGATGGAGTAGATAACGATGGAGATAACTTAATTGATTATCCTGCTGACCTTGGATGTACTAGTAGAGTGGATAATAGCGAACTAGATATTGGAGGAATAGGAGATGATCCTGAAACTCCTAGGGATGATGGGGATGATGATACTGGGGAAGAAGTTTTAACTAATGAAGATTATAAAATAGGAATTATCTTTTGGGCAGTCCTTGTTGTGCTTGTTGGAGGGATAATTGTTGCAACTATTTCTATTGTTCGTTCTTTGAGAATGCATAGAAGATTTGTTAATTTATCGCATATTGCTAATATTCAAAAAAAGATTAATTAATCTTGGAGTTTTTTGACTTTTATTCTACTTGAAATCTTAAAATTGCACCTATTCCTTTAGTCATATTAAAAAACTGTTCTCCTTCAGGAGTTTCATCTGAAACCAGAATAACTTCTGAACCTATGTTAATTGCTAACTTCTCAAATTCTACTATCTTGCTTTTTTCTATTTTACTTGAAATTAGTAATTTATATACTGCGCCTCTGATTAAGGCTACTTTGGTTTTTTCAAATCCGTATGCTGCTTTTTCAGGAGTTTTTCCAAGTGTTGAGAAAAATTCTTCAATTATCTTTTTTTCTTTTATTATTTCTTGCTCTGCTATGTCATCTTGTGAAGCTTCCACAAGTAGTTTAAGTCCATGTTCATCGACGTAACCTATGTCTTTTACAGCAATTACCTTTTCTTTTAATTTTGTAACTAACATTCCTTCTTCTAGGAATTCTTCTTTTGTAGGTATTGGGCCTCCTACTAGAATTCCTTTTAATCTTGGTAAGTCAAAAAATAATTCTTTCATTGCTTCTGAAGTTCTACGGAAAAATTCTTTTGCTAGACCTTCTGTTATTCTATGAAAACGGGCAGCGCTTTGACCCCCTGCCCTTACTTTGCCCGGAACTCCTGAAGTTAAATGCCTGAGAACTTTTATTTGCTTTCCTTCTAGAAGTCCTATTGTTGCCTCTTGTCTGTCTATTACAACTAACCCGAATACCTCATCTATTTGTAACATTTCTTTTAATGGTTCGACGACAAATGTTTGGTCACATCTATATATTCTAACTCTTAGGGGTTTAGGAGGTTCTATTGCCCATAATTTTATATCTTGAGTTCCTTCTTTTTCTGAGATATTGCCTGCATATAACGCTAATCCATTTGGAGGAGTCTTTTTTGTTCCCTTTAAGGTACGCACAATTATGTCTATTGCATCTGTAACTGCGTTTCTTGTTTGTTTTGATTTTATGTTGTCTGCGGTTGAACGTTCTGCTTCAAGTTGTTTTGTTACGCTGTGAATATTGAAATCTGCTGGAATTAGCACAGTTACTAATTCAGTATGTTTGCCTCTAACTGCTTGCAGTTCTTCTATTTTTTCTTCAAGTTCAAGTTTTTCTTTGTTATTCATATTTACACATAAAAAAGATGGTTAATAAAAGTTAGGATTAGAGTATTATTGATTCTTTGAAATCTTTGAAATGTGGATCTCCAGTTACTATTTTTGCATTTATTAATTTAGCCGTTTCTATAATAGATGCATCAACAATCCCAAATTGAGGATATTTTTTCCTCATTTCTGCATGGAGGATTCCAGCATTTTTAGAAATTTTTGGAGTCGTTTCAATTACTTTAGATTTAGATATCATTATATTATATGCTAACTCGAAATTTCCATTTTTTCTTTTTACTTTACTTACTACTTCTGCGATTGTTATTGGAAGAATGATAATTTCATCTTCAGATTCTAAATAATTATTTACTATTTCTCCTTTCTTGCTTCCTTCTAAATATTCAATCCAAGCGTATGCATCTATTAGATACTTCATTAGTCTAATTGACCCTTTGCTCTGTCTTCTCGTGTGAATGAGCCTATTCCCTTGAGTGCGCCAAAGTAACTTTTTCTTGGTTTTTTTATGGAGATTTCAATTACTTGGTTTTCTTCTAATTGCTCTTCTTTTACTAGTTCTATTGGTATCGTTACAACTAAAGAACCGCCTATTCTTCTAGTTCTTGCCAAAGTTTTTAATTCTTGTTCCATGTTATACTCTTAGTATAATAAAATATAACTACTTGTTATATTTAAATGTTTTGGATTACTCAAAAATCATTTGTTTTGCTGGAAACACATAATCTTCACTCATAATTGCTGTTTCAACTTTTTGAATGATATTTGGGAATGTTTTTGTTAGTTCATTAATAATTTGGTTATATTCATGATAACTTTTGCACATTATCTCTAATTCTATATCCCAAGGAGATATCTGTTTTATTAAGTGTATTATGTTTTTTTGATTTTTAGCATAGTTGATGAGTCTATTCTCTTCGTTTTTATCAAAACTTTTGAAATACAAAAATGTTTTATAAAACTCATAACCTAACTTGTTATAGTCTATATTTATCATATAGCGAGAGATAATTTTACTTTGTTCTAGCTTTTTTATTCTATTTCTTACAATATCTACAGTTGAATTGTGATTGTTTGCAATATCTACAATATTTATTCTCGAATTTTTGAAGAGTTCTTTTAATATCTTTTTCTCTATATCTTTCAGTTCATATTTTTCTAAGAATTTGAAAATGCTTTTCCATTCACTTTTTGCTTCATGCAAAAATTTCTTGTCTGTTACCAATACTTCAACTAATGTTGCTGTTTTACTTTCAAGGATAATGTCTTTAAATTTAGCAAATATCTCATTTTTCAGATTGTAAAACTCTTCATTAGATTTAACAAAAAAAGTTAAACCTATATTCCAAGCTCCTTCTGCTACTCCTATCCATAACAACCTCTTATCCTCTTTGATATAATTAATCAATTCTTCTTTTTGCTTTGGCTTATTTGCTAGTGTTAAGTATATTTTAGCACTGCTAAATCCTAAGGATGACGGGTCAATCCAAGTTGAAAAACCTGTAATTATTCTATCATTTTCTAATTTTTTTATTCTATATCTAATTGATTCTTTACTTTTTCCTGCTAACTTTGCTATTTGTGTGTCTGCTATTCTAGCGTTTTTATCTAACTCAAAAAGTATTCTTTTATCAATGCTGTCTAATTTATAGCCCATTTTAGTAAGAAATAGGATTATTATATAAATTTATCCATTTTAAGGGTAAAAAAAGCCAGTTAGTTTTATCTACATTGTGCTGTTCGAGTCTTTATGGAAGATACTAATAAAGAACTTATAAACTCTTACTTGCGAGTAGCTAGTTTAGCAGGTATATCAGCAAGAGTATATGAAAGTACGGCAACTATGATCAAAAGTCTCACCAAAGATTTAAGGGATTATTTTTTCAAGAATAGATATTCTCTTTATAGATCTGGTCTTGGCAAAGCAGATCTTAGTTCTGTTGCGCTTTTAGAATCTATTTTATCTATTGGAGAAGAGCAAACTTCTAGAAATGTAAGAATAGCTTCCATGATGGAAAAGCCTTTGAATGAACATGATTTTGATTCTTATGACTGCTCAGATAAAGCTCTAAAAATATTTAGAGAATATATCTCAACTAATAAATTACCCATGGAATTAGATGAAAGAGTAAGAATATTTGTTAGGACAAATAGAACTTGCGATGATTTGGATGTGGGTCTTGATAAATTAATGAGTGGTGGACAACACGATTCAGTTCATTTCTGTGATTCTTTTAATAGTAGGAGCCAGTGTTATGAAAATTGGGGAGAAAATGCTGTAAGAGCATTAGAAGAAGTTGGTTAAATCAATCAAATATTTACTGCAGATTATGACAAGCACGCAAGTCACTTTCAAAGGCTTTTAGACTTGCAGGGATTTTTATTCCAGTTATTGATTCTTTTAAAGAGATATTTTTATCTTTTTTCTGCTTCCATACTTCACTGTTGAAAGACATTATTTCTTCTATAAGCTTTACAGATTCTTTACTCTGCTTGACTGATTTTGGAAATTCTTTTTTATGCAATGAGATATTGAGTTCATTTGCTATAACTGAGGTAACTTGGGGAATTATTGGATATAACAGAATTATCAATCTTTCTAATATCTCGTGCAAAGTATACTGTGCGGATTCTTGTTCTTCTTTAGTAAATTCTTTTTTCTCATTGTATACTCTATTCTTTATCATTTCAACATAATGTGATGCGAATGTGTTCCATAGGAATTTTCTTAATCTTTCCATTGGGGTGTGGAAATTATATTTTTCATAATCTTCATCTATTAATTTTGTTTCTAATTCTATGTAATTGATAAATAGGGCATCTGTTTTTGTTAGTTTTGCTTTTGATGGCTTTTTGAATTGTATGATAAATCGTGCTACGTTTAGGAGTTTATTGATTGTTTTTGTTTCTGCTCCTATTCTATCCATTGAACATTTAATGTCTTGTTCGGCTAGATTTCCTTCTAGTGCTGCCCATAATCTGAATGCTTCAGCCCCATGTGTTTTTATTATATCTTGAGGGTCTATTCCATTTCCTGTTGATTTAGACATCTTTCTTCCTTGGCTGTCTAGAATATGTTGATGTATCCATACTTCTTTAAATGGAATCTCTTTTGTCTCTAAGTAGCCTCTAAGAATGGTATAATACAACCAAGTTCTAACAATTTCTTTTCCTTGAGGTCTTAATGATACGGGATAAGCTTTTTTTGAAAACTCAGAAGGGTATTGAATCATGTTTAGTTCAGATATTGAAGAATCAAACCAAGTATCAAGCACTCTTTCTTCACCAACCCAATTATTGTTTTTGAAATCACTTACCTTTCCTATTTTCTTTCCTTTTTCATAAACTATTGCATTAGTTGGAACAGATTCTTTTGTAGGCTCATGGTATTTTCCTTTTTCGGGAATTGCAATTAAGTTATCTGATTTCCATAGTGGAATTGGGGTTGCATAAAATCTTCTCCTAGATATTGGCCAATCTATACTTATTGAATTTATCCAGTTTATTAGAATACTTTTTGATTCTTTTGGATAAAATTTGATATTATCAATAAGCTTTTTTAATTTTGGGAGAAATTCTATTTGTTTTAGATAATATTCAGGCATTTGAATGAATTCTATTTCTGCACCTGTTCTTTCAGATATAGGAGTTCTATGGTTTATTTTATCTTGTTTTACCATTAGGTTTTCTTTTTGAAGTTCTTCTATTATTTTTTCTCTTGCTTCTTTGATTTTTAAACCTTGAAATTTTCCAGCATACTCATTCATTTTACCTTCTTTGTTAATTGCTATTTTTGGTTTGATATTCATTTCTCTAAAAAACTGAATATCTGTTATATCTCCTGCAGAACACATCATTACTAAGCCAGTTCCTTTATCAATTTGTGCAGAGGGATGTTCTTGTATTAAAACTTCATGTTTGAATAATGGGACTATTGCTTTTTTCCCTTTGAGATGTTTATATCTTTTATCTTCTGGATTATAGATTATCATTGCGCAAGTGCATAATAATTCAGGTCTTGTCGTTGCTATAATTATCTTTTCTTTAGAATCTTTTAGACTCCATTGTATATGATTAAATATTGAAGGAATTTCCTTGTATTCTATTTCTGAATCAGATACTGTTGTTCGAAGTTTTGTATCCCAGTTATTTATTCTTTCATCTTCATAAATAAGATTTTTGCGAAATAAGTCAATAAATGTATCTTGCGTGAGTTTTCTGTATTCTGGCGAATCAGTATAATAAATATCTCCTATATTATTTCCTTTTTTATAAGAAGAATATGAGTGTCCTAGTCTTGCAAACGAATCTATTGATTCTTCTGAAGCTTCTTGAAGTAGTTTTTTACAATATTCTATAAATTGTTCTCTGCCTATTTTAAATGGTGAGACATTAAACTTCTTTTCTGCAGCAAGCTCTATTGGAAGACCGTTTCTATCGAGTCCTAGAGGGAATAAAACTTCATAACCTTTCATTCTCTTATATCTTGCAAAAAAATCCATGTAAGTGTAAGTTGTTGCATGGCCTATATGCACAGGAGTATTTACATAAGGTGGAGGAGTATCTATAGAGTAGATTTTCTTTTTTGTATTTTGATTGAATGGAAATAGATTATTATCTTTCCAATAATCGGTTATCTTTTTTTCTATCTCAATATTCCAATTTTTGATTTCTGATAACTTGGGTTCCATGTTTTATGGTAGTGAAAACGTATTTTAAGACTTTTCCTTTGTATTTGAAATGGATCTGAATAGATCTTTGAACATGCTGTTTTTATGATTACTATAACCTATAATATGGTTATAATAACCTTTATAAAGGTTATTATTATCTTTAAATTATGAGATTATTAGAATTTTTACAATCGCGCAAGGATGAAGCTAGAAGAATATTTGGAGAACGTGAATTAAAAATTATAGAGAAGCAATTGAAGGGATTAATATTAACACAATCGGAAAAAAATAGGCTTTCTAGAGATATAAGAAAGAAATTTGCATTTATTAATGTGGTTGGAACGTATAAAAATGAGTTTGGCTTAAAACATGGTTTTAATGTCAAGCAATTTATTGAAAATGTTATTGAAGATATTAAGAGAGATATCTTATTTTATAAAGTAAAAAGAATAGTTTTATTTGGCTCAACTGTTACTAGAAAGAGGCATTTGAACTCTGACATTGATGTTGCTGTCGAATTTAATAATATTACAAATAAACAGGCTTTAGAATTTAGAGTAAGAATATTAAAAAACTTTGAGAAATTAGATTTACAAGTTTATAATACCCTCCCAGATAAAGTAAAGAAAGAGATAAATAAAGAGGGGAAAATCTTGTATGAAAAAAATAAAAGATAAAATAAATGAAATTGAAACATTTCTTTCTGAACTTGAAGAAATTAAACCATCTAACTTGGAGGAATATGGAAGGGATTTTAAGTCAAAAGCTGCCTGTGAAAGATATTTTGAAAAAATTGTAGAAGCTACTATTGATTTAGCATTTATTTTTATTAAAGAAAGAAATATTGATATGCCTGAAGATGATGAAAGTGCTTTGGACTCTTTAATGAATAATAATATTATTACAGATGGCTTAGTTAACAGAATTAAAGAAGCAAAAGGTATGAGAAATATAATTGCTCACTTATATGGCAGTGTTAATGATGAACTAGTTTTTGAGGCCATAGATAAGGAATTAAGCAAAGATATTGGAGAGTTTGTTTCTTCTATTAAAAAAGTGTTAGAGGTTAAATAATAATATGGAATTATTAAGAGCTTTGAAACAACTTGCCAAATTAAAGAAGCTTGGTGGAAGAATGAGGCTTGCTGCTGAATACTGGGATGCTGATTGGAAATGTTTGATTGCAACTATAATGAGTGCTCAATCTAGAGATGAAATGACTATTTCTATTGCAGAAGAACTCTTTTCTAAATATAGCTCTTTAGATTCTTTATCAAATGCTAAATATGGGGATGTTTTAGGTGTTTTTAGAAGGCTGAATTACAATAAAACTAAGGCGAAGAATGTTATTTCTTGTGCCAAGATGCTTATTGATAAATATAATTCTGTTGTTCCTCGTGATTTAGATAAATTAATTTTGCTTCCTGGAGTTGGACGTAAGACGGCAAATGTATTTTTGTCGGAGCATGGTTTTGAAGGGCTTGCTGTTGACACGCATGTATATTTTATTTCACGCAGACTTGGGTGGTCTCGTGGTAAAAATCCTCATCTTGTCGAGAGGGATTTGAAGAAATTATTTCCTTTGAATTATTGGTCCGAAGTGAATCCAATTCTTGTAAGATTTGGTAAAAAATATACTTCGAGAAAACAAAAAGATGCTTTACTTGATGAGATAAATAACATTCAATAAAACATCAAATCTTAAATTGGGATTTCAAATAATTTAAAGATTAATGGCATTAAACTAAACATAAAGAGTCCCCAAATTAAAGAGATTATTATTGTATATCCTGTGAATGCAAGTAATCTTTTAAAGAAATAGTCTGAAACTAGCCATCCTTTGTAATTGTATGTGTCTTTTGATTTCTTTTTATTCATATTTTGTTTAAATTAACTTACATTATAAACTTTTTGAATGATTGCTATAATAACTTTGGAAAACAGTAGATTTTTATACCTATTTTTACTTAACTTTTCATGGCTCAACAACAAAATTCGATTCAGATGCCTGGCATGTTTGGTGGAATTATGCGTTATGATTCAGAATACCATAGTAAGTTTGTTATTTCCCCTAAGGCTGTTGTGGCATTTTTGGTTGCAATTATAGCTTTTGTTATTGTCTTGAAAGTTTTCTGGCCAATCGGATAATTAATTATAGTAGGCGCACTAAATAATCGTAAGCGTCTTCTACGTCAAGAACGCGTACAATTGCGTTCTTGAGCGCGCTCAAGAATCTGAACTCTTAAAGATTCTTGACGTCTAGTAAACGCATAAAACTATCAAAAAAACAATGCACCACCTAAATGGTGACTGGTGCTTGTTTTTTGGATGCAAACAAATTCCACCATAAAGGAATTTGTTGCACAGCAAATTGCAACTATCAGCAATTTGCTTGTGTTCAAAGTGGTCTCAAACACTTTGACATACAGAAATTAAATGAGTTTACTATATCTTCTTCTGTTGTCATTAAATGTTCCTATGCTATATGGACTGTGGGATTTGGGATAGGCATATTTCTGTCTTTCGTCAGCTATCTTTCTGAGCAAATCTCTTACTTCTTGAAATCCTTCTCTAGCTATTCTTACTTGATTTCCACTTGGAGTTAATATTTCTAATGTATTTGCAATATCTTCAAGTTTTGAATCTATATTTTGATCATCTACAACTCTAATTTTTCTTAACATGTCTTTTAGCATTAAATAGGCCGTTCCAAATTCTCTTGCTGCTCTCGGGTCTTTATTAATTGGTTTTTGTCCTCTTACTTCTCTAATATAATCAATTCCTCTTGAAAATAGACGGTTTACACAAGCTATCGCTCCTGCGGGAATTTCTCTATTCTCTCCACATAATCTATAGTCTAGACCTTCAGCAACAACGGCTGATGCAGTAGAATACCTTTTTAAAATATCTATTCCATCTATTGCTATTGACATAATAGGTTTATGCGAATATTATATTTAAAGATTTAGACTAATCAACATGACTTTTAGTATATTTTAAATACTTTACTTATTAACTTTCTCGCGAGGTGTTTTATGGCTAGTGGTAGAGATTTAAGAGAACAGATGAATAGTGATGCTGTTGCTGATGCATTTTCTTTTTTAGTTTCTGGAAAGAAAGGATATAAGACAGTTATTGAGAGAAAGGTTGAGCCTTTGAGGTGTAATGGTTGTCAGATTGTTTTGAAAGGAGACGAGAAGTTTTGTTCTGAGTGTGGGATGAAGATAGAGATTAGATAATATAAAGATTAATAAAGAATTATTACAAAACTTCTTAAATAATGGAACAGGAGGATATGATTATTAGGTATTTTGGCCTTCTTGATGAGTTTATTAGTATTAAGAGAGTAAATGATGTAAGAGAGATATTTCAAAAGTTACCTGTTAATGGTATGGAATATAAGTCTGGCGTTATTAATGCTTGTGTATTGAGAGGTGGTGAAGGAATTAGCTTAGATTTAAAACAATTTGAACCTGGAAACTTTGGAGATATTCTTTATAATTTAGTTATTGATGTAAACCCTAGATTGGAAATTAGTAAAGTTTCTTTTGCTAAATCTAAAACTGGTGGCGTCCATAAATGTACATCTAGAGATGTGTCTGAATTTAGAAGAGATTTTAAGAGAAGAATTATTGGACAAGAAAGAATTATGAATCCTTTGTTAAGAGGGGTAAGAAGATTTTTATATGGTGTAAGAGATACAAGTAAACCTGCAGGTGTCTTTTTACTACCTGGGCCTACTGGAACTGGAAAAACTGAAACAGCAAAAGCGCTTAGTGAGATTCTTTTTAATGGGAAAATAGTTAGGATTGATTGTTCAGAATACTCCTTACCTCACGAATATTCTAAACTTATTGGATCTCCTCCGGGGTATGTAGGTCACGGTAAAGAGGGTTGTCTGACTGGAGCTATTAAGAAAAATCCCAGGTCTGTGGTATTATTTGATGAAATTGAACAGGCTCATCACAAAGTACATGGTCTTCTATATCAAATCTTAGATGAAGGAAGTTTAGTAGATGGTGAAAATAATAGGGTTTCTTTTGGAGATACTTTTATATTTTTAACTAGCAATTTAGGTTGTGAGAATGTGCAGAGTTTTAATAATAGAATCGGATTTGGAGAAAAAAAAGGGATTAATGGAAGTGGCTTTATGGATGATGTTTATCATAAGGCCATCAGAGAATTTTTTGGAGAGGCACTTCTTGGTAGAGTAAATGATGTTGTTATATATGATCCTCTATCTTTGGAAATGGCTGTGAAGGTAGCTAGTCTTGAGGTAAAAAAAGAAGCTAGAAATTTTAGAAATGCAAATGTTCATTTTTCATGCACAAATAGAGCTCTTGAAGAAATTGCCAGGCGTGCGGATTTTAAGACTTATGGAGGGAGAGATATTAAAAGAGTCATTACTGGACAAATTAGTGATTCTCTATTAGATATGGTTGGCTCTGGAGAAATTTGTGGTAATAGTAAAGTTAGGGTGGGGTTTAGGAATGGTTCTTTTTCTTATTCTAGAAAGTAGTCCTAATAATTTAAGTTTTACAAGATGGAGTTAAGTTTTGTTTCTCTTCTTTTAATTTCATTAAATTTCTCTAAATCTCCTTTATCCTTTACTGTATGAAAATCTGTTGGTGTAGGTATATGAACTTTGTAACCTGCCATTTGTAACTTTTCTTGCCATTCTATCATTTGATTTAGAAACTTCATACTACCGCATATGGTTACTGTTTGTTGACTTGACATTATCTGTTTATTTGAATGATGTTTTTAATAATTTGGATTTTAGAAAGCTATAAATAGGTTTGTTTGCGATTTTTGAATATGTTTGGTGGAATTGATCCTAGGAAGATGCAAGCTATGATGAAGCAGATGGGAATTAAACAAGATGAAATAGAAGCATCTCGGGTTGTGATTGAAAGGGCTGATGGTGGGAAAATTATTATTGAGAATCCTGCTGTAACAAAGATAGATATGAAGGGTCAAGAATCGTGGCAGATTACTGGAGAGGCTCATGAAGAAATGAATGAAGGAATAACTGAAGAAGATGTTCGTTTAGTCATGGAAAAAACGGGTAAGAATTATGAAGAATGTAAGAAATTGCTTGAAAATAATGGTGGAGATATTGCTCAAGCAATTATAGATTTGTCAGAATAACCGCCTTTTTTCTATAAATTCTTATGTCAAAGTGTTTCCCTAAAACTCCATTCTTTAGAATGCGGTCAACACTTTGAGCATCCAAAAATCGAGCACTAATCAAACTATACCATTTAGTGTGTGGTGGTGCATCGATTTTTTGATATTAGAAAGGTATAAAAAGAACTTTTTGTTTATTATTGTCCCTTGGATTTATGTTTATGTTAATTGATGAAGTTATTAAAGAGAAAATTAGTGCAGATCATTTGCTATATGTTAGTTTGAAGTATACTAAAACATGCGATGTTATCTTAAATTTGGTTTCAAGATGGAAGATTATGGTGGACACTTCCTTTGATTCTTTAATTAAGAAATCTGGGAAGAATTGGAAGCCTGTATCTGAAGCTCCAAGGGCAAAATTCTTACAATTGAGAAAAATTTATGCAAATGTGCCTGAAGTTGCAGAAACTTTAGAGCTTTATGAGTTTTTTAGGGATATTGAAGGTCTTGAAAAATCACGAGAAAATGAGTTTAGGAAGGGAGTAAACCTAAAAGTAAATTACAAGGATAAAGTAGTTAATATTAACCTTGAACAACTTGCAATATATTCACAAATTCTAGAAAGGTTTATAAGCTATTTGAAGTAATTCAATTGTATCGAGGCTATTTTAAGACTACATGACAATAATAACAGTTACATCTGGAAAAGGTGGAGTTGGTAAAACTACTACTACTATTAATTTAGGTGCGGCTTTGAATGCAATTAACAAAGAAGTTATTGTTGTTGATGCTAATTTAACTACGCCTAATGTGGGTCTACATCTTGGTGCTCCTATTGTTCCAGTTAACTTAAATCATGTAATGCAGGGGAAGGCTAAGGTTGTGGATGCCATTTATGAACATGATTCTGGGACTAAGGTTATTCCTTCTTCTTTATCTGTTAAAGAATTAAGAAAAATTAATCATGATAAACTCAAGGATGTTGCTAAAAAATTAAGGAGCATGGCAGATTATGTTCTTTTAGATTCTGCTGCGGGTTTAGGAATTGAAGCAATTAGTTCTATTGAGGCAGCGGATGAGATTATTATTGTGACAAATCCTGAGATTACTGCCGTTACTGATGCTTTGAAAACTGTTAGGCTTGCTCAGGAGCTTGGAAAGAAGGTTAGGGGTGTTATAGTTACTAGAGTTTCAGGAAATCAACACGAAATGTCCATTGGAAATATAAAAGAAATGCTTGATTTACCCGTACTTGGAGTTGTTCCTGAAGATAAAAAAGTTTTGGCTTCTCTTAGACATAAAGATGCGGTGATTCATATGTATCCTTATACTAAATCTGCATTGGCTTATAAGAGAATTGCGGCAAAGATTGCAGGAGTAAGTTATAAAGATCCTGGTTTTTGGAAGAAATTTATTGGTTGATGAATTAAGAAAGAGTTAAATTTGGTTGGTTCTTATGAATTCTATGACTTTTATTTTTGAATTGATTGATAAAAGTGGCAGAACAATTCATTTGACTAAAGAACGATGGACACACATTACATCTTCCATATCTTTACATCCATATATGACAAATTATCTTGATGAGGTTAAACAAACTCTTATCAAACCAGATTTGATAATTCCTCAGAAATTTGATTTTTCTAAAAATAATTATTATTGTTATGTCAAAGTGTTTCCCTAAAACCACATTCTTTAGAATGTGGTCAACACTTTGAGCATCCAAAAATCGAGCACCTTTTCAAACCACGACTTTTAAGTC